>Ga0123353_10010923_pt1 | contig 12729 bp, 12 predicted proteins | sample TergutLab28metaG_3_FD_92763 | JGI IMG/M metagenome (GOLD analysis project Ga0123353, IMG submission 92763) | Labiotermes labralis P3 segment gut microbial communities from Petit-Saut dam, French Guiana - Lab288 P3 | ecosystem: Host-associated > Arthropoda: Insects > Digestive system > Gut ...
CCTCAAGCCCGCCCTTGTATTCGCGTATTGTCATAAGGTCGGCCAAAACCTGGCAGGGATGCTCAAGATCGGTCAAAGCGTTTATGACGGGCAAAGTCCCGTGTTCCGCGAGGTCTTCAACCTCGTCATGGCCGAAAGTCCTTATCATAATGCCGTCAAGGTAGCGCGAAAGCACCCTCGCGGTGTCCTCCACAGGCTCGCCCCTGCCGATTTGAAGGTCATTGCTGTTCAGCACCAACCCGTGGCCGCCTAGCTGGTAAATGCCCGCCTCAAAGGAAACCCTTGTGCGCGTCGAGGGTTTTTTGAATATCATGCCCAGGGTTTTCCCCGCCAAAACCGGATGGGGGACGCCTTTTTTCCGCTCATATTTCAATTTGTCCGCCAAATCGAGTATTTCGATGATTTCGTCCTTTGATATTGACAGCATTCCTAACAAATGGTTCATTTAAAAATTTTCCTTTCAAATTTGTGTTACGATCAATGACAACCTATTGACAATTTGCATAAAATGATGCATAATGTAAACATTAAATATAAGGAGATGTTTTTATGGCGCAAACAACGTATAGCTTCCGCATAGATGAAAATATAAAACGAAAAGCGGAAGCTTTTTGCGATGACGTGGGGATGAATCTGTCCACCGCGATAATGATTTGCTTAAAGCGGATTATACGGGAAAACCGTTTTCCCTTTGAAATTTCATCTGAGCCGGATTACAACGCCGAGACCAAAGCTGCTATTGCAGATGTTGACGCTGGACGGAATCTTAGCCGCCGGTTTTCCAGCTATGCCGAAATGAAAGCCGAATTGGACGCGGAGGACGACGATGAATAAGAAATATGAGCTTGTTTATTCCGCGCAGTACAGGCGTGATTATAAGACGGCGAAAAAACGCGGTTATAATATATCTTTGCTGGATATTGTAATTGAACTGCTTGAAGCAGGCGAATCTTTGCCTGAAAAATACCGCGACCACGCATTGACAGGGAATTATGCAGGGCACAGAGAATGCCATATTACAGGCGACTGGCTTTTGATTTATAAAATTCAAGAGGATATCCTTATTCTCACAATGACCCGCACAGGAACCCACAGCGATTTATTTTAATCACCTTATCCGCGCTTTTACGCAATTTTCAAGCTTCACGGCCTCATAAACATCCTCCGCGAAATATCCGCTCGCCTTTTTATATTCCTCAATCGGCAGGGTTTCAAGGGTAAGCCCTTTTTCCATGCATATTGCCACAAGCCCCCCCGTTATTTTATACGCGTCCCTGAACGGCACGCCTTTTTTTGTCAGGTAGTCCGCGCAGTCCGTGGCGTTTATGAAGCCTTCGGCCGACGCTTTCCGCATATTGCCGCTGCTTATCTTAATTGTTTCAAGCATCGGTATAAAAGCCGTAAGGCAGGCTTCCACTGTGTCGAACGCGCCGAAAACCGCGTCCTTGTCCTCCTGCATATCCTTATTATACGCCAGCGGCAGGCCTTTCATGACCGTTAAAAGGGTCATGAGCGATCCGAACACCCTGCCTGATTTGCCCCTGACAAGCTCCGCTATGTCGGGGTTTTTCTTTTGGGGCATTATGCTCGAACCCGTGGAAAAAGCGTCGTCCAGCTCTATAAATTTGAATTCCGAGGAACACCAAAGTATTATTTCCTCCGAAAACCTTGACAGATGCACCATTATGATTGACAGCGCCGACAGAAGCTCAAGGCAGAAATCCCTGTCGGACACGGCGTCGAGGGTGTTTTCGCAAATGCCGTCAAAACCCAATAATTCCGCCGTCATTTGCCTGTCAACGGGGTATGTCACCCCCGCCAGCGCGCCGCTCCCCAGCGGGCAATAATTCATGCGCTTTAACCCGTCGGAAATCCTGTCTATATCGCGCAAAAACATCTCGGAATATGCGCCGCAGTATTTGTCAAGTGTTATGGGCTGCGCCCTTTGGAGGTGGGTATAGCCCGGCAGGACCGTATTTGCATATTTCGTTGAAAGGTTATTTAAAACCTTGCGTAAATTTTCTAAAAGCCCCGTTATTTCGACGCACCGCCGCCTTAAATAAAGCCTTATGTCAGCCGCGACCTGGTCGTTGCGGCTTCTGGCGGTGTGGAGGCGCTTACCCGCGTCCCCTGCCCTTTTCGTCAGCTCGCCCTCGACGAAGCTGTGTATATCCTCGTATGTATCGGGAATCGCAAGCGTCCCCGCCTCCAGTTCGCTTAAAATACCGTTAAGGGCGGCGGTTATGGCATTTTTGTCGTCAATGCTTATGATACCCGCCGCCGCCAGCATCGCGGCGTGGGCTATGCTGCCCTCGATGTCCTCCCTGTACATACGTTTGTCCGTACCCAGGGACGAATTGAAGTCATTTGTAATTTTATCGGTTTCCTTTGAAAACCTTCCGGCCCATAACGGCATAAGCTACGCTCCTTGTAGGGCGCGACGCCCCCGGCGCGCCTTACACAACACTTTCAACGCGCTGAAAGGCGCGCCGGGGGCGTCGCGCCCTACGTTGTGCAAATAACGGCCATAAATTTATTATGATTTATATTTTAACATTATCTTTGAATATTGTAAACCCCTTTATTTACAACATTATAAATTTGGCATGGGATTTTAACATTTAAACGGGAAAAATAGCTTTACAACTATTTTTTAAAAACGGATTAAAATAATGAGAAATAATAATATAAAAATATTAAAAAAGCTGTGGGAATGCCTTATAATCTTGCTGGCCTGTGCGCTTCTCATTCAAATGTCGGGATATTCGCCCCTATAATCTGCATATCTTACAATTGATAAAACCCGACTTTCTCCATCACCCTGCGGTAAGTCTTTTCCGCCGCCGCGGACGCCTCCCCCGCGCCTTTTTTCATGCATTCCTCAAGGTATGCCTTTTCGTTTATCAGCTTGTCGTAGCGTTCTTTGAGCGGGCGAAGCTCCTCTATGACCGCTTCGGCAACTTTTGCTTTGAAATCGCCGTAGCCCTTGCCCTCGAACTCTTTTTCGATATCGTCATAGGCCAGGCCCGTGCAGCAGGAGTATATGTCCATCAGGTTTTTCACTCCGTGGTTGTCCTCGCCGTAAAAAACCCGCCCGTTCATGTCCGTGACTGCCGATTTCATCTTCTTCAATATCACGTTCGGCTCGTCCATAAGGGAGATATAGGCTTTGGGGTTGGGGTCGGACTTTGACATTTTCTTAGTCGGCTCCAGAAGGGACATAATGCGCTTGCCCGTTTTGCCGAACCACGGCTCCGGCACTTTCAGCACATCGCCGTAGATTCCGTTTATGCGGTCAACGATATTCCTCGCCAGTTCCAAATGCTGTTTCTGGTCCTCGCCTATGGGCACATAGTCCGCGTCATACAGCACTATATCGGCGGCCATCAGCACGGGATAGGAGAAAAGCCCCACATTTATGTTGTCGGCGTGGCTGGCGGACTTGTCTTTGAACTGGGTCATCCTCGAGGCCTCGCCGAACTGGGTGAAGCAGTTGAGCGCCCACGCCAATTGCGCGTGCTGCGGCACGTGGCTCTGGACAAAAACCGTGTTGCCGCCTTTGTCAAGCTCCAGCGCGAGAAGGACGGCGAATATCTCGGCGGTATTCCGGCGCAAATCCTTGGGGTCCTGCCGCACGGTTATGGCATGGAGGTCCGACGCACCGAAAAAGCACCTGTTGTCCTCCGCCATCTGCTTCCAATTTCGCAATGCCCCTAAATAGTTGCCCAAGGTGGGGATATTCGACGGTGTTATCAAGCTTAACGCTGTTTTTTCTTTCATAATTTCAAATCCTTTAATATATTAATGCCTTTAACAATATTTTCATCCGTCGGCGTCGAAAAATTCAGCCTTATATGGTTGTCCGCCTCATTCGCATCGGTCAGAAACGCCGACCCCGGCACCATGGCGACTTTACGCTCCGCCGCTTTTTTGCAATAATCCATAACCCCGGCGTTTTCCGGCAGTGAACACCATATAAACAGGCCGCCTTCGGGTTTTTGGTAATCCAAAAAGCCGGAAAGAGAGCTGTCAAGCCCTTCGCACATCAAATCCAGCTTCCTTTTGTATATCCCGCGCAAATAATCAAGATGCTTTTCGATAGCGTAATTTTTCAGCCATTCGTAAACCAGCATTTGGTTCAAAAGGGGCGTATGCACGTCCGAGGTCTGTTTGCAGACGACCATTTTCGCGATAATTTCCGACGGGGCGAGGGCGAAGCCGACGCGCAGGCCCGGAGACAGTATTTTTGAGAATGAACCTGCGTAAATCACTATGTTTTCTGTGTCAAAGCTTTTTATCGACGGGATATCAACGCCCGAAACCCGCAGGTCGCCGTAGGGGTTGTCCTCGACGATAAGAACGCCGTATTTCAACGCTAACTCGTACACTTTTTTGCGCTTTTCAAGGGACATCGTGACCCCCGACGGGTTCTGGAAGTTGGGTATGGTGTAGATAAAACGGGCGTTTTCGGCGGTCTTCAGCGTTTGCTCGAGCATCTCAAAGTCCATGCCGTCGTTTTCAACCCTGACACCCGCGAGCCTCGCGCTATATGAGCGGAAGCAGTTAAGGGAGCCTATGAATGACGGCGATTCGCAGATCACCGTGTCCCCTTCGTTGCACAGCGCTTTCGTGGCCAGATCCATGACCTGCTGCGCCCCTGAAGTGATTATAAGCGAATCGTTCTCATTGCCTAACGAGTATTTATCCTTAATAAATTCCCTCACGGCCTCCCGCAGCGGCGGATACCCTTCCGTCACCCCGTATTGCAAAGCGTTCACGGGGTTTTCGCGCAGTATTTTATCCGTCATAGCCCTTATATCCTCAGTCGGGAAGGCCTCCGGCGCGGGGTTGCCCGCCGCGAAGGGGATAAACGACGGGTCGGAGGTGACCTTCAGTATTTCTCTTATGGCGGAGGGCTTCAGGGATGATATTTTATTTGAAAAAATGTAGTCCATAATCAATCTCCATATAGCGTTTTTATAATTTTAGCATATTTTTCTTGATATTTCAAATAAATAACCTAAAAATTAATATTTTCTTTATATATTTATCTTGTGCAATAAGAATAAACGTGATATACTAATACATTATTTAATGTATAGAAGGGAAATTCGGCAAATGAAACCTTTGAAAGATTTTACTCCCGCCCAAAAAGAAGCGTTAAAAACAGAGACGCAAAAAAGATACGATAATTTTTCAGCCGAAAAATTGAATATTGATATGTCGCGGGGGAAGCCCGGCCCGGATCAGCTTGATTTGTCGGAAAAACTGCTGACGGCCGTTTCCGGCGCGAACGACTATAAAAGCGAAAACGGTTTTGACTGCCGGAATTACGGCCTTCTGACGGGCATCCCGGAATGCATAAGGCTGTTCGCGGAGCTTTTTGAGGCCCCGGAAAATAATGTGATAATTGGCGGGAACTCGTCCCTTGAGCTTATGTTCGATTATATTTCCCAGTGCGTGACGAACGGGGCGGGCGGAAAACCGTGGGGGCAGCTGCCCGAGGTTAAATTCATCGCCGTAACCCCCGGCTACGACAGGCATTTCGCCATAGCGGAATATTTCGGGATAAAAATGATAAACGTGCCGATTTTAAGCGGCGGGCCGGATATGGATATGGTAGAGGGGCTTATAAAGGATGAAAGCGTAAAGGGTATGTTCTGCGTGCCGAAGTATTCAAATCCCGACGGCATATCATATTCTGACGAAACGGTGAAAAGGCTCGCGGAAATGCGCCCCGCCGCTTCGGATTTCAGGGTCATTTGGGATAACGCCTATATGGTCCACGGCCTTTATGAAAACGACGACGACAAACTTTTGAATGTGTTTGACGAAGCGAAAAAACACGGGAATGAGGATATTTTCGTTATGTTCGCCTCAACGTCCAAAATAACCTTCCCCGGCGCAGGGGTATCCGCGCTGGCGGCCTCGGACGCGAACATAAAAATGATAACGAAGCGCATGACTATGCAGATCATCAGCTACGACAAGCTGAACCAGCTAAGGTTTACAAAGGTTTTTAAAACATCGGATGATATAAAAGCCCATATGAGGCTCCACGCGGAAATTTTGAGGCCGAAATTCGCCGCCGTGCTTGAAACCCTTGAAAAAGAGCTGGGCGGGCTTGGCATAGCAAGCTGGAACGTGCCGAAGGGCGGCTATTTCATAAGCCTTAACGTGGAAACGGGAAGCGCCAAAAAGGTTGGGGATCTATGCAAAAAAGCAGGGCTTATATTGACAAACGTGGGCGCGACCTTCCCCTACGGGATAGACGAAAACGACGCGAATATAAGGATAGCGCCGACCTTCCCGTCCCCGGCGGAATTGAAGAAAGCGGCGGAATTATTGTGCGTGGCGGTTAAGTTGGTTTGTCTTTCTTAATCTTTTATCATAAAATAAATTGTATGTTATAATATATAAAGTATTTTATATTTATTATATTAAACATAACTAAAACACGATGAAAGAGATACAAATAATGTATTGTGAAAAGTGTCATGAAGAAGTAGTTTTTGACAGTAATGCAATTTGCCCAAAATGTAAAGAACAAGTCAGTGATTGGGATGAGAATGATTGGGCTACATGGAGAGCGACTGATCCAGGCAACTTTTAAAACCTTCTTCGATATATTTACAAAATAAAATCCCGCAGTAGGGGACGCCGCCCTCGGCGTCCCGTCTACAGCAAGATTTCATCTAATTTCGGGACGCCGAGGGCGGCGTCCCCTACAGGGTGCAGATTATTTAATGATTATGCGTATTGGAACCGGCTACGACGCCCACAGGTTCGCCGAAAACCGCGATTTGGTATTGGGCGGCGTGAAAATAGAATACGAAAAAGGGCTTCTGGGGCATTCGGACGCGGACGTTCTGCTCCACGCCGTAAGCGACGCCCTGCTAGGCGCGGCGGCGCTGGGGGATATAGGGAAATATTTTCCGGATACCGACACAAAATATAAAGGCGCGGACAGTCTGGATATGCTTGCGGCGGTTGCGGAGCTAATTTTTGATAACGGATACAGGATAGCAAATATTGATTCCACCGTAATCGCCCAGGAGCCGAAATTATCCCCGTATATTGACGAAATGCGCGTAAATATCGCCCGCGCCTGCGGCATTGATATAGGTTCGGTAAGCGTCAAGGCCACAACGGAGGAAAAAATGGGCTTTACCGGGAGGCTGGAAGGGGTTTCGGCGCAGGCGGCTGTATTAATTCATAATTCATAATTTATTCAGCAATTATGAATTATGCATTACGAATTGAGGTATAAAATGGACGCAATTTTGGAATTCTTCACCAATTTAACGCACGGCTTCATTGATGTTATGTCGGCTTTTAATTTCCCAGGGGATTTGCTTGACGTTTTGCTGGTCGCCGCGCTGATATACGGCCTTATCGTACAGCTGAGGAAAACGCAATCCGTCCAGATAATAAAGGGGATAGCGCTTGTGGGCGCGATTTACGCCGTGGTCGTATTGGTCAGGATGCCCGCGAGCAGCCTTATTTTCAACAGGATGTTCAACGATATGCTGGTTATACTGGTTGTTATCTTCGCCCCTGAAATAAGGCAGGCGCTGGAGCGCGTCGGGCAGAGCAAATTAAAGGATATCCCGCTTTTCGGCCAGTCCTCGGGCAGCGAGGCTTTTATGGCCGAAACCGTGGAGGCCGTGACTCAGGCAGCCGATTCCATGAGCGGCGACAGCGTCGGTTCGCTCATGGTTTTGCAAAGAAAATCGAATTTGGGCGATTTTATAAAAATGAGCGCGCCGGTCGACAGCCTTGTCACTTCCGAAATGCTTAAAAACATATTTTTCCCAAGCTCCCCATTGCATGACGGCGCGGTTATAATATCCGAAAGCAGGATAATAGCGGCCCGCTGCATAATCCCGATAAAAAACGACAGGCAGATATCCGACAACGTTGGGACGCGGCACAGGGCGGCGCTTGAAATAGCCTGCACAAGCGACGCCGTTGCCGTGGTTACAAGCGAGGAAACGGGAATAATATCAATAGCCTGCGACGGCGAGCTTGTCCGCGACGTAACGCGGGACGAGCTGCGTGAAAAACTCCTGAGCCTTATGACCTCGAATGAAGGCGACAGCTCTGATTCTGCTAAAAAAAGAAGACGGAAAAAAACACGGTAACTCCCTATTCTTAACTCTCAATTCAAACAAGGTGGACAGAAAGATAATATGTACGAAATGAAAGACGAACAGGAAAAAAAGTTTTTATTAAAAAATTTGCTTGCCGACAACAAAGCGGTGTTTTTCATATCGCTTTTGGCGGCGTTCAGCCTTTGGATATGGGTCTCGGTTTACGCCAGCCCCGAAGCAGAGAGGATCGTCGCCAACGTCAAGGTGAACATCGACATAGACGAAAAAAGCATCCCTGCCCAGATGGGGCTTCAGATTTTCGGAAACAAAGAATTTGATGCGAACGTTACGGTTACCGGCCCGAAATATTTGATCAGCGAAACCGCGCTGTCGGCGGCGGATATTATAATCGTGCCGCAGTATAATACCGTGACGGGCCCGGGCGGCACGAGGGTGCAGCTGACGGCCGCCCTTGTCAACGAAAACCGTAATATAAAGCTTGTCAGCCTTTCCCCCGCGACAATATCTTTATATTTCGATACCGAAAAAGAAGCCGAATTTACTATCGTGCCGGATATCGTGCCGGATATTGAAAATATCGCGGAAATCGGTTTTATAAGCGAAAACCCGGTTCTTTCCGCAAGCTCTGTTACAGTTAAGGGGGCGGCGTCTGAAGTCGCGAAAATAAGCAAGGTGTCCGCACGCGTCATCGTAGACGAAATCTTGGGGTCCACGCAATCTTATCCCGCCGAGCTTATACCTGTTGACAAAAACGGCAATGAGGTTGAATATACGGACTTGGAGCTGAGCGTGGCAAGCGTTGCCGTGACGATACCTATAAAGAAAAAAATGCAGCTTCCGGCCACGGTCGATTTTATAAATTCACCGATAAAATACTTAACGGAGCCGCTGCCCTTTACGGTAAGCCCCGTAACCGCGAATATTGCGGTATTGCCCGAAACAGCTGCCGATTTGTTGGATTTTTCAGCGGGCAGCGTGGACTTCGCGAACATCGACAGCACGGTCAACACAATAAAACTACCCGTTTCAGAATTAAAGGACATCACCGTCCTTGATGATATTACGGAATTTGCCGCGACAATAGACGCAAGGGGCATGTCAAAGAAATTGTTCAATGTATCCCTTGAAAATATAGATTTTTTAAACAAACCGGATAACGTGAACGTTGCGCCCGTGGCCGGGGAGATCAAAAACGTGGCGGCGGTGGGCCCCGAACATTCCGTTTCGGTGCTTGATGCCGGCGGGATTTACGTTGAGGTGGATTTGGCGGACATTGACCTGATTTCAAACGCCCCTATAAAGGTCAAAGCCAATATTTATGTAAAATCAGTCAACGATTGCTGGTGCTTCGGGCAGTATATGATAGAAATAAAAGTTGAGTAAATTTTGTTTAATGAATAATGAATGATGAATAATTATTAATTATCATTAATTATTCATTATAATGAAACAGGTATAATAAATGAACATATTTAACAAGTTTAACATTATAATAATTATAGCGGCGGTGTTGATTCTTTCCGGCTGCTCCGCCGTTTCCCCGGCCCCTGCCGAGAGGCTTATACGAGCGCCTAAGCTTACGGGGGAAAACGCGCTCCTGCAAAAGGCGTTCGAGGGCGCTGTCGGGAAGGATATAGTGCTGAAAACGCCTCTGTCGGGAAGTTACCGTTCGGCTTATGTTTTATATGATTTTGACGGCGGCGAAACCCCGGAAACGTTTGCTTTCGTATTTTACGCGGAACGGGACAACGAATTTGTCGCGCGGATGAATGTTTTAAAACGGTTTGAAAACGGATGGGAATCAATTTTTGACGACGCGGGATACGGCAGCGAGGTTTACGAGATAAGCTTCGCGGATATGAACGGCGGCGGTTATAAAGAAGTCATAGTCTCATGGAAATTAATGGACGCGAAAAGCAATAAATATGTTTATGTATACTGTTATGACAAAAACGGCGAAGCGAAAGGGGACGCTTTTAAGAAAATACTCGCGGAGCAGTTTACCGTAATGCTTCCGATTGATTTAAGCGGCGGCGGCAAAACCGAAATATTTACGGCTGTCCTTGATACAAGCCAAACCCGCCCGACGGCGGTTGCGAAATTGCTGGGTATCGACAAAAACAATAAATTTACTCTTTTGGGGAGCGTAAACCTTGATGCGTCGGCAAGCAGCTACATGGATATAAAAACGGACGAAAAAGACGGCGTAAAACGCTTGTATTTAGACGGGTTCAAAGGCGAAAACCAGATGCTTACGGAGATAATTTATTGGGACAAGGAAAAAGGCAGGCTGGTTTCGCCGCTTTATAACCCGAAGTCGGCGTCCGTGACGGAAACCTTAAGGCCGAGAGGCGCGGAATGCGTGGATATCAACGGTGACAAAATAATAGAGGTGCCTTCTTTCATCTCTATGCTTAATTCTTATTGCGTATATTCCGCCGCGGAAAGCAAAGCGCCGCTTATAATGAATGTATGGTCTCAGTATAAAGACGGGGAGCTTGTGCCCATAGTCCGCTATATCGAAGACGGGATGAAAAAATACCGTTTTTCGATACCGTATGAATGGCTGGACAAAATTGCCGTTGAAACGGACGCGAATACCGGGGTAACGACGTTTTCGCAGCTCGACACGACGGATGTGAACAATTCGCAGCTTTTTGAAATTTATTATTATACCGCGGAGCAATGGGACGCGCTGGCGGATAAAACCAAACTGGCGGAACTGGAAAGCTCCGACAAAGAAACCGTAGTTTTCAGAATAACCCCCTTGGGCGCGAAATTCGGCGTAACGGCAAACAAGGTTAAAGAACACTTTATGAGAATTGAGAATTAAACATGAAAACTATATTGATAGCGGAAGACGAAGCCCCCATCCGCGAGCTTATATCATATAATTTGAAACTGGGCGGCTACAACGTTATTGAGGCCGAAAACGGCCTGCGGGCCATAGAGCTTTACGGCGAAGCGGCCGATGAAATCGATGTTGTGCTTTTGGATATCATGATGCCGCTTCTCGACGGCCTTGAAGTCCTAAGGCGCATAAGGCTTATAAACAACAATGTGGGGATAGTGATGGTTTCGGCGAAAACCCAGGAAATGGACAAGGTAAACGGCCTTTTGGGAGGGGCTGACGACTATATCTCAAAGCCGTTCTCCCCGGCGGAGCTGATGGCGAGGGTGGACGCCGTTTACAGGCGGGTTTCCGTAAGCCGCGAGATCGTTTCCAAAAATGCCGACAAGCTTGACATAATAACCCACGGGGATTTCGTTTTCAACCTGCGGAACAGGACGCTTACGAAAAACAATGCCCTCGTTGACCTTACCCAGGTTGAATTTCAGATTATGGAGCTGTTTTTTACAAACCCGAACGCCGCGCTGGAAAGGAAAGCCATATTGGACCACGTGTGGGGAACCTCATATTACGGCGACGAAAAGGTAGTTGACGTAAATATAAGAAGGCTGCGCATGAAGCTGGAGGACGACCCGTCGAACCCGCGCTATCTGACCACTATCTGGGGGATAGGGTATAAATGGATACCATAAAATGATGGATTAAGCGGTAGGAAACAGAGATTAGGAGGCATATAAAATGGCGAATGAAAGACTTACGGAAAGCAAGGTCAGGGATCACTTTCAAAATGACCCTTTATTTAAATCCGTGAAATTTGAAGAACAAAAATCAACGAATATTAGAGTGTCAGAATGTTTGGCGAATGCGTCTAAAAGCGGCAAAGGCATTGGAAAACCGGAATTTATTATTACGTTTCCAACACAAAGCATGGATTATTTAATTATTGTTGAATGTAAAGCGTCAACAAATAAACATGAAAGCAAAGATAGAGATAAAGTTAAAGATTACGCAGTAGACGGTGTTTTGCATTATTCAAAATTTCTTTCACATGAATTTAATGTGGTTGCCGTTGCGGTAAGCGGCGAAAACGAAAAAGATTTTATCGTCAGTAATTTTTTGTATAAAAAAGGCGACCCGGCAGCAACAGAATTACATGACAAATTGCTGCTTAGTATATTTGATTATGTTAAAGCATTCCGAAATGAACAGTTTAATTATAATTTAAAAGACGTAAATATCGTTGAAACGGCTGTATGGCTTAATGAAGAATTTCAAAAATGCTCTATTTCGGAAAGCATGAGAAACACTTTGATAAGCGGTATTTTGCTTGCCTTGGAAGATAATATTTTCTTGATATCATATGGGGAAGCCACTTCGTCAAAAGATATCGCGGACACTTTAGTGTCAGCCATTGAGCGGGTGCTTAAAAAGAATAAAGTCCGCAAAACCGAAGAGATGATGAATGTTTATAGAGGAGTGCTGAATGAACCGCTTATAACTAATAAAACCATTAAAAAAAACAAAGCAGATATTTCCACAGTTGAATTTTTTAAGGTGATTATCAAGAAAATACATAAAGAAGTTTTTCCTTTAACATCATATGAAGAAAGCGGATATGATATTTTAGGCAGGTTTTATACCGAATTTGTCCGCTACGCGGCGAGCAAACAAAAACAGGGGCTGGTGCTGACGCCTTCCCATGTAACCGAGCTTTTTTGCGATTTGGTAGAATTGCAAGTAACCGATGTGGTTTATGATCCTTGC
>Ga0123353_10010924_pt1 | contig 12729 bp, 13 predicted proteins | sample TergutLab28metaG_3_FD_92763 | JGI IMG/M metagenome (GOLD analysis project Ga0123353, IMG submission 92763) | Labiotermes labralis P3 segment gut microbial communities from Petit-Saut dam, French Guiana - Lab288 P3 | ecosystem: Host-associated > Arthropoda: Insects > Digestive system > Gut ...
TACTTGCCAAAAAACCCGAACTTAAAATCGTTCTTGCCACAAGCGAAAAGTTTACAAACGATTACATCTATACAATCAAAAGCAAGGACCAACCTGCGGAAGCCTTCCGTGAAAAATATCGCACAACAGATGTTTTGCTTATCGACGACATCCAGTTCATCGCAGACAAGCCCTCGACACAAGAGGAGTTCTTTCACACATTCAACGACCTCGTGCAAAACGAGCGTCAAGTTGTAATAACCTCTGACCGTCATCCCGACGATATGCAGAAACTTCAAGAGCGTATGCGCAGTCGTTTCAAAAGCGGTCTTATCCAAGACATCGGAAGCCCTGATGTTGAAATGCGAACTGCAATCCTGCAAAAAAAAGCAACGATGGAAAACGAACATGTGCCCGACGAAATCATCGCATACTTGGCGCAACTTGCCATAGACCTTGACATGAACATTCGTGACATGGGCGGCATGCTTAATAAAGTTATCCAATACGCACGCCTTATGAATCGCCCGATTCCGACGATTGAAGATTGTGCCACGATTCTAAAAGACACACCGCAAGACAAAAAAGTTCAAACCACTGCGGACTCGATTATCGCACAGGTCTGTAAATACTTCGACATCACGAAAGCGGACATCATCGGTAAAAAACGCAACCGAGAGTTCGTCGAGCCACGAATGCTCGCAATTTATTTGATTACGGAATTTTTGAATATCCCGCTTGTAAGTATCGGGCAGCTGCTTGGTAATCGTGACCATACTACAATCATGCACGGGCGCAATAAAATCCAAAGCCTGCTTGCAACCGACAATCGTGTCAAAATGATTGTCAAAGACATTTCAAAAATGGTAAGATCAGAGTGAACTCTGATCTTGACATTCTACGCTTCGCTCGAATGTTAGTCTCTGAGTATTTGAATTATGAGTAGAGAACATGTACATCAAGAACTCGAAGTCGCCCAAGCAGGCGGCGGCGTACAAGAGGGCACTCGAAAATCGAGGGTAGCCGGAATTTTCACGACGACATTTTTCTCCGCTTCTGTTCTTTTGGCCCTTAGTGCCGTCACATTTGCAATCGTCTTTGTTATATATTCGGTTTTGGGAAGTTCAATGATGTTGACACTTAATCCAAATTTTATCACTACAATGGATGCACGAGACCCATCACAACCAAACGACATTGTCCTTGTGAACAGGTTCGCAACACCAAAACGTGGCGACATCATCGTTGTGCGCTATGACTGGCCCCCGACTTCAAGCAGTTTCGGTGAAGACCCAGGCAATTTTATCAAAAGGGTCATAGGCGTTGCAGGCGACAGGATTCGGTTCGAGCGAACATGTACAATCTGTACAAGCACATGCATCCACAGTTGGGAAAATGAAAGTTGGCGCCTTGCCAATGCAAATCAATTCACACCTTTCAGGTACACCCTGATTCGCAACGACCAACCAGTCACCGAAAACTATCGCGGATTCGACCCGTCGCATTGGGGCGTGATGGCATTTTATGGCGACAATATTTACGAGTACCTTGAAAGAGGGCGAGAAGGCGGACCAAATGTAAGACCACACGCCGCCGACCCTACTCCGTTCCACGAGCGCACAGTTGTCCTAAACGAGGACCCTGAATCACCAAGTTTCGGCAAATGGGAAATTGTCGTTCCGGAAGGTGAAATCTTTTACATGGGCGATAATCGTGGCAGTGACAACGTACATGATTGGGCAATCCACAGTTTCGACGGCACCGCATTCGGACCGCAACCAACAAGCCTTGTACGAGGCGTCCGCATAGCCACAGTCGAACATGACCAGTCAATACCAGAATTTATATGGGAACAAATTAAAATTTTCTTTTCGTTTAGCTGGCTTTAATTTGTAGATTGCCACGTCACTTCGTTCCTCGCAATGACAATCTACGATTGTCACTTGTCTGTAAATAGTATTCCGATTGTATTGCGCCCACAATGGCATGTAATTACGCAGCCTGCTGTGGTTTTGAAAACTCGCTTGAATCCAAGTTTTTTAAGTTCTTCTTCACACGCTTTCACGATAGCAGGGTCAATGTCGGTATAGGTAAGCATAGTTAAATCTTTGTCTGCGTTCGGTGCGTTTTCCACAACATGCTGGATGTACTCGATTACATTCCTTGCAAAGTTCCCGCGAAATTTCTTACCCGGAACAAGTGCACCTGTCGAATCACACTTCATTTGCGGATGAATTTTAAGCAGGTTCGCACCAAGCAGTTTAAGACCGCTAACCCGTCCGCCCTTGTGGAGGTATTTAAGGTTATCAAGGATGAAACTTGTGTTTTGCTTGTCCGCAAGTTCACGAGATTTTTTGACAATCTCGTCACCGCTTTTGCCCGCCTCTATCATCTCGCTTGCTTTAATTGCAAGAAGGCCTGTTCCAGACGATAAAACTTTTGTATTGATAATGTGCACATTTGGGAATTCTTTCGCAGCACGAATCGCACATCCTTGTGACGCACTTAGCTTGTCGGAAATCGAAAAATGAATGTGGAAATCCGAGCCCTTGAACTTTTCAAAATGCTCGGTGTAGTCCATCTCGGACGCCGCTTGTGATTTTGGCATGATGCCTTTCTTTTCAACTGCTTCATAAACATCTTTTGTGTTAATCTCGACACCGTCGTCCTTGTATGCTTTGTCTCCTATTACAACACCAAGCGGAACAATATGAATTTTGTACTTTTCATAAAGTTCTTTGGTCAAGTCCGCTGTGCTGTCCGCCGAGATTGTGATAACTTGTTTTTGTGACATAATATTTTTTCTCCTCACGATAGTTTGATATTAAAACTATTTGCAGGTTAACAATCTTTTTTTAATCCGTCAAACATTTTAGGCATAGATATTTGTTAAATGGCAACGAAAAGTCGCACAAAATTTTTATATGGCATCGGTGCATTCGGATATGGAAGCATAGGTCAAACAATGGGCAGTTTCCTGATGTTTTTCGGCACGGCGATTTTAGGGATTCCCGGTGTGCTTATGGGAATCGCGGTTGGACTTGGGACAGTATGCGACGCAACGACGGACCCGCTTGTGGGGCACATATCCGACAACACTCGTTCTAGGCGTTTTGGAAAACGACACGGCTTTATATTGTTTGCATGTATCGCAGTGGCCGTGACCAACCTTATGCTTTGGTCAATTTCACCTTCATGGCCCGTTGCAGTAAAATTTTTGGTGCTAACCGCCCTTCTTTTAATCATAGAAACTTTCAGCACTTTTTATTCGACACCATACAGCGCACTAGGACTTGATTTGGCGAAATCATACAACGAACGAACGGCGATACAGGGATACAAGACAGTGTTTTCATTTCTAAGCCTTCTTGTTCCTTCTATATTAATGACATTGTTTTTATCACCCACAGATTATGTCACAATGGGCGCAAGCGTTGCGGGCTATCAAAAAATTGCAATCTTCACAAGCTCGCTTTGTATTATCTGTGGACTTGTTTGTTTTTTCGGAACTTTCAAACATCGCCCCAAAAGTATCGAGCGAGCCAAGCGCTCGTCACTTAAAGAAATTTTCAGCGACTTTTTTGGCATAATAAAACAAAAAAATGTCGGGCTTTTGATTTTCGGGTATGCGGTCTCGCTTACTGCGGGGGCGTTTATCACAAGTCTTGGGCTTCATGTGTTCACATATACATTCGGATTTTCCACAGTCCAAATCCCAATCATCATGGGCTGCCTTATCGGGGGGATAATACTTGGCCAGCCTTTGTGGTTTTACATAAGCCGCAAAAGTGACAAGGTCACGGCACTTATGACGGCACTCGGGGTAGTAATGCTTGGGATAATGATTTTTGCCGCAGTTATGTCTTTTCGAAATGCGATATATCCGATTCAAGTCATGCCGCTTGTGTGTATTACGATGCTTCTTGCGGGGGCGGGTACGGGCTGTCTTTACAGTGTGCCGATAAGCATGTACGCGGACCTTGTTGATATTGCAAACAAAAAAGCCGGAGTTGACAAGACCGCCAAAGCAACCGGCTTTCTTACTTTTTGCACAAAGATTTCAAACGCATTGATTATGTTTTTAATCGGAGTTTCACTTGACCTTGTGGGTTTTCGGGGAGGGGAGCAAGTCCAGTCCATATCAACCCAAAACTGGCTTGGCTGGCTTTTAATTGCAGGCGTAGGAATTGCGTGTGTCACCGCAATATTTATTTACAGCAAATACTCGGATAAGTTATCAGCCAAACTGCCAGTATAGTATACCAGCAGCGGCAAGCGCAATAATACCAAGTAGCACCGCAAGACCAACCCTGAATATGCTTAGTGGGTACTTGCCGACAATATTGCCGCTTGCACCGTTAACATAGAAATTGTAAAGCTTGCCCTTCCATGTATAGTTCGCAATATAAATCGGCAACAGGACATAATTAAATGCCTTGTTGCTGTAATTTGTTTGAATGTTAAGCGACTGGACAACATGCGCATGGTGGTTCTGCATAATTCTTCGGCGAAGGTCACGCTGGACAAAGTTGGCGAAATCATTAAAACAAATATCGATTGTGCGAGAGTAATGTTCTGCAACAATCCCTGCCAAAAACTCCTGCCGATATGCTTTTACAAGTTGAAGGTTGAACGGTTGAAGTTTGTTGAATGCAGCGGATGCAATCCTGTCGCCGCTTTGCACAAAAAAGTCACGATAGTTCTGTGCGATGTCGCCCTGCACACGAAAGTATCGAATTGTCGTAGTTGTCCCACGACTTGTCCTTTGTGTCACACGCCGCCCCAATGTACCTGCGTACCTTGATTGAGTGTTTGCAGAAAACGACCAACTTGAACTGTATACCGCATTAAACTGTTCGTCCGTTCGCAACCGCTTTATAGCAGCCGGCGCAAAGATTTTGCTTTTAAGCCACTTTGTAAACTTTTGCCGTGCGGTTTCTTTTGTTACCTGAAAGGGGATAACGCTGTCTGGCTTGATACCCGCAAGTTCTTCAAGCGCAACGATTCGCGAGCTTCCGCAAAAGGCACAGTGCTTGGAAAGCGAGTTGCGCTCGACAACACCCTTTGCACCACACCCATCACAACGAGATACCGCACCGTCTTTCCAGTTCTCGTGACTTTTCATTATTTCTGCCGTCATCTCCCGTCGCTGCACCGCACCGCCGTCATCGACCTGCATCATGTTTCCGCATCGTTCACATTTAAGATTGCCGCTTTCGATGTCGAACACCATCGCACCGCCACAGCCATTACATCGTTTGAAATCTGCCTCAACTTCTCGTTCATTCAAAAAATCTTCCATGAAATTCTCCTTTGTATACATATTTATTTTACATACTTTCAGTGATTGTGTAAAATGAAAAATATGAGGAACAAATTAATTGTTGTGATTGAGGGACCAAGCGGTGTAGGCAAAGACAGTGTTAAACTTGGGCTTATTAAAAAGCATCCAAACACATACAAGAAAGCCCCAAGCATCGCAACTCGTGAAATGCGACCTGGCGAATCTCAGGGTGACCCGTATTTCTTTGTAGACGTTGAGAAATTCAAACAAATGCTTGCAGACGGTATTATCTGTGAACATACCCAGCGTCACGGAAGCCTCAGGGGAATAAGCCTTGCACTTATCGACGAGATTTTGGACGCAGGACTTATCCCAGTCAAAGATGCAGATATGGTCGGAGTTAACGCATTAAAGCAAGCATACCCAAACAGGGTTTTGACTATCTTTTTGAAGGCAACAAGAGAAGATGTTGAAGCACGACTCCGCAATCGTGGTGACGACGAATCAGAAGTTAAAAAACGCCTTGATGATTATGACTTTATGATGCAGTTCGAACCTGAATTCGACTACTCTGTTGAAAACATAGTCCTAAATGAAACAATTGACAAAGTGCACACAATTATTCAAAATCATATAAGGGAGAAACTATAAAACTATGAACAAGAAAACAATCAAAGACTTAGGCGACATCAAAGGCAAGCACATATTCGTGCGTGCAGATTTGAATGTACCGCAAAACGAACAAGGCAAAATTATGGACGACAACCGTATCCGTGAAAGCTTGCCAACATTAAAATTCTTGCTTGAAAAGGGTGCACGAGTAATCCTTGCAAGCCATCTCGGGCGACCAAAAGGCAAAGACGCAATCTTTTCGCTTCGTCCCGTCGCACAGGCCCTTTCGAAACTTCTTCCATATAAGGTAATCATGGCAAGCGACTGTATTGGTCCTGAGGTCCAAGCACAGGCCGCCGCACTTAAAGACGGTCAAGTCTTGCTCCTTGAAAACATTCGCTTTTACAAAGAAGAAACGGACAACGACCCTTGGTTCACGGAACAGCTCGCAGGGCTTGCGGACATATATGTCAACGACGCTTTCGGCACAGCGCACAGAGCCCATTCAAGCACGGAAGGTATCGCACATTTCATTCCTGCGGTTGCTGGCTTGTTGATGGAAAAAGAAATCAGCATACTTGGCAAAGCAATCCTTAATCCAAAGCGCCCGCTTGTCGTCATCATCGGCGGTAAAAAAATCGCAGACAAAATGCCAGTTATTGATAACCTGCTTAACCTTGCAAACACAATCATCATTGGCGGCGGGATGACTTATACTTTTATCAAAGCACAAGGCGGAAATGTCGGCAACAGTATCGTCGATGACAATAAATTGGAATACTGTAAAGGTGTTATAAACGCCGCAAGGGAGAAGGGAGTCAACCTTGTGCTTACGGTGGACACAGTGGCGGCGGACAAGTTCGCCAACGATGCCAACACACAAATCGTGGATATTTTCAGTGTGCCCGACGGTTGGGAAGGACTTGATATTGGTCCAAGAACTGTTGAAAAAATTAAAAAAGCACTTGAGGGAAGTGGTACAATTATCTGGAACGGAACACTTGGCGTAAACGAGTTCGAAAACTTTATCATCGGTACTCGTGAGGTCGCAAAGGCAATCGGCGAGGCAACCGCAAAAGGCGCAATCACAATCGTCGGCGGGGGTGACTCGGCAGCAGCCGTCGCACATCTTGGACTTACAGACAAGTTCACGCACATTTCAACAGGCGGCGGTGCAAGCCTTGAAATGCTTGAAGGAAAAGTTTTGCCAGGCGTGACGGCATTACAGGACAAACGGTAACTATATATTAGGAGGATAATATGAGAAGAACTTTATTTGTAGGAAACTGGAAAGCACATTTTACTGTCGAGGAAGCAGAGAATTATTTCAAAGAGCTTCCGCAACACTCTGCAAAATGGGTGTACGAGACTGTGCTTACTCCGCCATACACACTTATGCAAACGGCAAAGGCTATGTTGCCGCCAAATGTAATACTTGGCGCACAAGATGTAAGTCATCACGGCATCGGTCCGTACTGCGGCGAAATCCCATGCGGCTTGCTTAAACCTTTCGGGGTAAAGTACGCAATCATAGGACATGTCGAGCGGCGTGTGATGGGCGAAACAAACGAGCGTATTAACACTAAAATCAAAAACTGTCTTGCGCATGGCATTACACCGATTCTTTGCGTCGGTGACAACCTGCAAGAATACCAGTCCGACATGACAAAAAAAGTCATCGAAAAACAATTGCAGGAATGCCTTGCAGGCGTAAGCGACATGACAAAAATCGTCGTCGCCTATCAGCCGATTTGGTCGATTGGCACGGGCTTCTATGCGTCAGGCGAGCTTTGCAGAATGATTGCAGGCACAATAAGGCAACAAGTCCAAAGGCTTGGCGGAAGTCCAATGGCGGCAAACTTCCCGATTTTATACGCAGGCGGCATCACAACCGAGAACGCCCAAGAATATCTTGAAACTATGGATATCGACGGTCTTATGGTTGGTCCAACAAGTATGAAACCAGAAGTTTTCAGCCGTATAGTAATGACAAGATTCCAGCTTAAAAAACACAACATGGAGTAGGGTGGTGACATAGTGAAAATAATTGCGGCAAACTGGAAAATGAACAAAACAAACAAAGAGGCAAAAGCCTTCTTTGTTGAATTCGAAAAGTTGCGAAGAAAGACCAACAACCAAATAATTTTTTGTGCGCCGTTCACGACTTTGTCGACCGTTGCAAAACTTGGCAAGGAACTGAATTTTGCTGCGGGTGCGCAAAACTTTCATCCCGCAAAAAACGGAGCATTCACGGGAGAAATTTCTTTGAGTATGGTTCTTGAAACTGGTGCACGAGTTGTTTTGGTGGGGCACAGCGAACGAAGAACACTGTTCCGCGAAACCGACGAGTTCATTAACGAAAAAATCCAAGTCGCCCTCACTGCGGGTTTCAAGGTCATTTTCTGTATCGGTGAAACTCTTGCCGAGCGCGAGCAAGGCAAAACAAATGCCGTCCTTAAAAAGCAAATCACAAAAGGCCTAAAAGATGTTGTGTCGTATAACAACCTGATTATTGCATACGAGCCTGTCTGGGCAATCGGCACAGGGCTTACCGCCACCAACGCCCAAATCAAAGAAACCCACGCATATATCAAAACCCTGATTGATGTGCCCCTTCTATATGGAGGAAGCGCCAACGAAAAGAACTGTGAAGAAATTTTCGCAATCCCGAATGTTGACGGCGCACTTGTCGGCGGAGCGAGTTTGGTGGCGGAGAAATTCGCAGTCATGGTAAATCATGGGCGCAAGTGAAATTAACAAAACAGTCCTTTGCATAATCGACGGACTTGGCGAAAACCCAAGTGATTTCGGCAACGCAGTCCTTGCCGCCGACATGAAGAATTTGAAAGACGCACGCACCAACTTTCCGTCAACACTAATCAAAGCAAGCGGGCCAGAGGTCGGACTTGTCGACAAAAAAGACCCAGGCAACAGCGAAGTCGGCCACAACGCAATCGGAAGCGGACAATACATAAAACAAGGTTTGGCATTACTTAACGACAAATTCGAAAGCGGAGATATTTGGAACAGCGACACCTGGAAAAAACTTTCCGACAATGCAAAGAAAACTAAACTTAATGTGTTCGTGCTTTTAAGCGACGGAAGATTGCACAGCGACATCGCACACCTTTTCAAACTTCTTGATAAATGCGCAAAGGAAAAGATTAAACTTTCAATTCACGCACTTGTTGACGGGCGTGATGTGCCGACGCAAAGTGCGATGCATTACATTAACATGACTCGTGAGCACATCAAGAAATGTGGTGCGAATGCAAAAATCGCCGTTGTTGCTGGGCGCTCGGTCCTTGTTATGGACAGGTATGAAACCGACACAACGCTTCTTACAAATACTGTCGAAGTTTGTGTGCTTAACAAAGGTTGGTATACGGGGAACATAGAGCGTGCAATCAAAGAAGAATATGAAAAGCATCCAAATATGACCGACGAAACGCTTCCTGCGTTTATCTTGGAACCCGATTGGTTAATTCAAAATGGTGACAGTGTTTTGCTTCTTAATTATCGTGGCGATAGGGCAGTCCAAATCTGTAATATGTTCGAACAAGGCAAATACCTCTCACCCGAACAATACGCCGAAATCAACAAATGCTTTTTCGCAGGGGCGTTGCAATACGACGCCGAACTAAATTTGCCAAAGAACTATTTATGCCCGCCGCCAAATATCCAAAATACGCTTAGCGAGTGGCTTTGCAAACATAAAGTCCGCCAATACTCCGTCACCGAAACAGTGAAATTCGGACACCTTACATATTTCTTCAACGGCAACAAAGCCCAACCATTCGACCCATCTTTGGAAGTATGGAAAGAATACAAAAGCGATGTCCTTGCCAACATGTACAACAAAGCCCCAAAAATGCAATCCCACAAAATCACGGACGACGCAATCAAGAATCTTGGAAGCTTCGACTTTATAAAACTAAACCTTCCAAATCCCGACATGGTCGGACACACAGGCGATTTCAAGGCAACAGTCATCGGCTGCAAGACCGTAGACGAGTGTCTTGGCAAATTAATCGAAGCTTGTAAATCCGCAAAAGCAAACCTCATCATCACATCCGATCATGGAAGTGCCGAATTCATGCTTTATGAAAACGGCAAACCAATGTCAAGTCACACCAACAGCCTTGTCCCGTTTATCGTATTACCTTTCGCAGGCACGCCCATCACAATTAAAGACGGCGAGTTCGGTTTAACCAACATCGCCGCCACAGTCTGCAAGTTACTCGGTGTTCCCGTAAGTCCGCACTTTAATCCTTCGCTGGTGTAATTCCGCTAAGTTTTATAACCCACCTTGCCAACTTTTCGCCGTGATTCATCTCGTCGCCTATAATCTCACGAATGTCGTCCGCAAGTTCTTTTGAAATGCCTTGAATACTGAGAAGCCTCATGTACCCCTCAATCGCCTCGTACTCGCCAGCTGCGTTTTTTGCGACCTCCGCCGCTATGTAGTCGTTTAGATTCATAAATCCTCCCAGATTATATATGAATAGATTCTTCATAGTTGTTAATATTTAAGTCATGAATCCTTTCAACCACCCATCAAAGCCAGTTGCCGAAAACATCTTGAATTGGAAAAAGATGTATCCAAAACCTTACAACAAAAAGAAAGTACACCCGTACACAAAACTGCGGATTATCCTTGCGCAAGGTGCGGAGTTCGACTCCCAGTGGTTCTTGCACCAATTTTCAAGGCACTGCGCGGACAACAACTTGCGCCGTGAAATCGCCCTTATCCGCAACCAAGAATCGCAACAACAAAAGCGTATAGGTGCATTAAAGCCACTGGACGAGCACTTCCTTGAAACAACAATAAGTTACGAGCAACTTGCAATCGAGTTGACCGCAATCCTTGCCCAGCGCGAGACGGACAAAAACAACATCGACGCCCTGAACCTTGCATTGTTAGAGGACTTTGACCACCTGTATCGTTTCGCCAACCTGCTTAAAAAAGATTTCGGCATCGATGCGGAACTTCTGCTCGGGAAATTTACCGAAGTAATGCCGGGCCGCCCAACAATTAACGAGCACCGCCACCCCTACGACCACCCCAAATATTCCATGTGCGGCAAAACCGCCAATCCGTTCAGTAAACTTGCCGCCAACATAATCACCGCCGCCGAGCAACAAACAATGAACTTTTACATGAACATGGCTGCGAACTATCACAACGACATTGGGCGCAAACTTTTCGCTGAAATCGGCATGGTCGAGGAAATGCATGTAAGTCAATACGAGTGCCTCGCCGACCCAACATGCAGCTGGCTTGAAATGTGGCTGTTCCACGAGTACACGGAATGCTACCTCTATTGGAGTTGCATGCAAGACGAACCCGATGCGGACATTAAAAAAATCTGGCAAGAACACTTCGAAATGGAGGTCGCCCACCTTAAACATGTCGCCGCTTTGTTTGAAAAGTACGACAAGAAAAAGGTAAAAGACATCATCCCAGCACCAATCTTCCCCGCACCCTTGCTGTTCGGTCAAAACAAAGACTATATCCGTAACATCATCGCCGAGCAGGTCTGGCTTACCTCTGACCGTGAAAAACTTGTTGATGTGCGCAAACTTCCCAAAGATGCAGACTACTTCTATTATAACAACACTGTCAACGGCGGCTCGCCCGACAATGTCGCAAGCCACTTGATAATCACGGATTCAATCAAAGCCTTCAAGGGTCAAGATTACCGCTATCAAGAAAAACCGCACCCAATCGAGGACCTCGATGACCGAAAGAAAGATAATGTCAAAGTCGGCAGGTGGGGATAAGACATATACTGAACTAAGCCACTAGGCAATATGATAAAGGAGAAAACAAATGGAAAACAGACACGAGGTACACCACTTTCATCATCACTTTTTTTACCCATTCGGAGTGCGCAACAGACACATGCTTGACATGGACGCAACCTAAACAAAAAAGAACCCCGACAAAGGGGTTCTTTTAATACAACAATCAACTTACCAAACCGACGGCGGACAGCCACAGAAATCATGGCGCAAATTTCCGAATCCACGACCATCACCTGGACAACCGCAATCGAACCCGCGTCCAAACCCAAAGTTTGGGAGCCTGCGTAGTACTACTATCCCGCCATCCATTCCGTCAAAGCCACCGCCACCACCGGGACAGCCGCAACCATTAAAACCATGCTGATGACAGCGAACAGTACGCTTCTCATGAGTCTCGCAACAAAACATATCGCTTGCCTCCTTCGCTTAGTGTTTCTCTCGGCACTCGATTGTTTTTTTCTCGCGACATTCGAAAGTTCGCTCGAAACATTTTTCTTCCTCGTGACACTTTTTCCAGTCACGGTTGCAACCCTGAACAGTGTTCACACTGTGGTCACAGAAATTGCAGTCTTTATTCATTCCCATCATTTTTGTTCTTCTCCTGTAAAAAATATTTAAGGGCAAAGCCCTTTATTCATAATATGGAAGAGTGGAGTCTTGGGTGCACTAAAAAACCCCGCAGATGCGGGGCTTTTTTCATTTCATTTCATGCCGAACGGACTTGGTGGGGCACCTGCTGGTCTAATATCTTTGCCTGTTTTAAGTACCTGCGAAAACTTTGGGAACAGGTATACTTCTGTGGTTTTGACCTTAAATGTTTCAACCGAGCCATCCTCGAACTTTACCTCGATTGCTCCGCCTCCAAATGCCTTAACCTTGCTGTTGATAACTTCACCTTTCATTTTTATTTTCTCCTTTATTACACTTCAAGAGTGTATGACCGATTATATCCCTCCCTCCCCCCCCCCCCCCCCCCCCCATCCCCCTTCCTCTCCTTCCTTCCCCTCCTTTCTCCCTCCTTTTTGTCTTCGTTCGCCCCCCTCCAA
>Ga0123353_10010925_pt1 | contig 12729 bp, 9 predicted proteins | sample TergutLab28metaG_3_FD_92763 | JGI IMG/M metagenome (GOLD analysis project Ga0123353, IMG submission 92763) | Labiotermes labralis P3 segment gut microbial communities from Petit-Saut dam, French Guiana - Lab288 P3 | ecosystem: Host-associated > Arthropoda: Insects > Digestive system > Gut ...
ATGAAAAGTGCAACCACCAGTGCAACCTTTTATTTTGTGCTTCACAATATACTTGTTTTTCAAGAGTGGAATTGTTTTGTGTTTCAGATACGTTCTCTGAATTCTTTCATCTCCGACGACACGACGTTGCCGGAGTGGAATTCTATATTACGTAACGCAGTGTAACATAATTTTTTGGACGAGTCCAAAGAGGGGAACAGAAAAAATTTGACAAAACACAAGCGTGCGTCTCACAGGGTGAGGCGGCTAAATCAAATATCTCCTTCGTGTGTCCGCAAGAACGCAACCGTCTTGGGCATTCCTTGCTTTTCCAGTGTGAAAAGATATTCGGCGACCGTTTTCGGAGGACGCTTGAGACTCAAACGATGATGTTTGGTAGCCAGTAAAACAAGAGGAGGTTCTCGTTGAATCAATCGAAACACGAACTCATCCGGCGATACCGCTTCGATTCCATAAGATCGCAAGACCGTATTCGGAAAATCTTTCAAATTGACCGTAACAATATATTCCGTTTGTGCGTGAATGGCAACGGCAAGGACATGCCGGTCCTTTGGATCAGGTAACGACAATGTTGCTGTGATTGATTCGTATCCCCGAACGAGACCATTGGGAAAATTGGCTTTCATTTTTCGGCGGGTACTTTCCAAACTTTCCCGCTCCAAGTCCAAGCGATTTCGAAGCAAATTCCGAGTCCATTTGTTTTGAATTTCTTCCGACCAAAACGATTGCAACAATCCACCGGTGGCACAATGAAGCAACAAACCGCGCAACGAGGCGGAATAGAGAATGCAAGCATCGAGGACAACTCTAGTCATCGTATAATCCCATTTCTTGATCCAGCCGCACTATTTCGGCGAGTCCCGCGAGTCCGCGTTTCCACTGCTCTTCAAAGTCCAGTAAACTGTCCCGCTGGACCCTTCGTTCGCCGTCGTCGTCCAGTCGAAACGCAATTTGTCCAATATTAAGCCAAGAATGGACGCAGGCTTCCGGTACATCGAGGATTTCCGCCGCTTGCGCAACCGTACACTCGGACACTAACGGCGAAACGCTTACGCTCCGTTTGCCGGTTTTCAGAAAAGTCTGAGGGGGAGCGACGGTTAATGTCATCTTGCGATTTTCACATTCTGGAGCAACGCAACCTCGTTAATCGACAACCATTTTCTATCCGGTTGTCCACTTCGCAGTGTAACATAATTTTTTGGGCGAGTCAAGAGAGGGGACAGAAAAATTTGACAAATTACGTTTTCCCCAAACCCATCCACAGAGCCGCCATTCGTACTGCCACGCCGTTCGTGACTTGATCCAAAATGGCGGACTGCGGTCCATCGGCGACATCCGGCGTAACTTCCAATCCTCGATTGATCGGACCCGGCGCAAGAATCAAGACATTCGGCTTCGCCTTTGCCAATCGCGCCGCATTCATTCCGTAAAGATGAGCGTATTCCCGAGTGGAAGGAAACGGACGAACCACTTGACGTTCAAATTGAATCCGTAAAAGATTGAACACGTCCACTCTGTCCAATATGTTGTCCAGTGAATACGAAACTTCGACTCCCAATTTTTCCCAATTTTTGGAAACCAGCGTCGAGGGTCCGCACAAAATGACTTTTGCGCCGAGGGCTTTCAATCCCCAAATGTTTGACCGTGCCGTCCGGCTATGGGCAATGTCTCCGACCAGTGCCACCGTCAACCCTGTGATTTTGCCGAACTGTTTCCTGATCGTCATCATGTCGAGCAATGCCTGCGTAGGATGCTCGTGCGGACCGTCGCCTGCATTGAAGACGTGACTTTTGATATTTTCGGCGAGCAGTTTTGCCGCTCCCGGACAAGAATGCCGAACAACGACCGCATCGACTTGCATCGCTTCGATGTTACGTGCCGTGTCGAGGATCGTTTCTCCTTTTCCCAAACTGCTGGTTGCCGCCGCAAAATCGACGACATCTGCTCCGAGCCGCCGGGCAGCCAGAGCGAAACTGGTTTTCGTACGTGTCGAGTTTTCAAAGAAAAGATTGACACATGTTTTGCCCGGAAGCAGTGGTATTTTCCGTTCTCCCTGCATCAACACGGCGTGAAACCGTTCGGCTTGATCGAGTAACAAGATCATTTCTTCGGCGGAGAGTTCTTCCAAGCCGAGCAAGTGCCGGCGAGTCCACGAGTCGGGAACGTTGCCCCAGTTTTGTACGAGTGATTCGGTCATTAGGTCTTAGCGTCTCAATGATGCCGACTCTATTGTAACTGCTTTTGTGCCATTTTTCAATTTACCGTGCGACTAAAGAAACATTGCCCCCTTACTTTTCCTCTTTCCATGTGCTAGAATGACGAATAGTAGCCATTTGCCTTATTGCCGGAGAACGAATCAAGTTGCAGGAAGCCGCATGACCATCCCAATTGATCCTCTAATGTGTCAGATTGCAGACCGACTGGAAAAGAGATTCGGATTGCACCATGTCAAACCCACTCATGTCAGGTCACTTTACGGCAAAGACCCTGAACGTGTTCGCACATATTATCAGGCGTGGTTAGACGGCAGAAAGATTTTTATCAAACATTTTGGAAACGCATACAGGAAAAATGCTGTCGAAAATGAATTCAAGTTTGGTGAACGACTTCACAAAATCAACGCCAACAATTTTCCCGAAGTGTTGTTTTTTTCCGAAGTTAGAGACTATCGTTGTATCGCCACTGAATTTATCGAAGGCGAAACACTCGGAGCCAAAATACGGGGTAACAATTTTCCCGACTCAGAAAAGGAGAATGTTATTTTTCAACTCAAAGAGATAGCAAAGAACCTCATGGAGTCAGGTATCGTACATAATGACGTGGGGCCGCGCAATCTTTTCGTCACAAGCGACGGCAAGTTAAAGCTTATTGATTTTGGCAAAACAATTGACAGCAAACGACGCGGAAAAAAATACGCTGTCGGGAAAACACCGGTGCTCTTGTTTCTCGCTTTGGCTGACAGGCTTGTAGGATTATCTTATGTGCGTGATATGCTACGGATATTGAAAATTTTAGAGAAGATCGGATGTCAAGAAAGTTATCAAGAAGTGTACCGTGATGTTGAGTCTTTTTTGAAAGAACAACTTAGGACAAGCGGCACCGAATATCAATATCGATTATTGAGTCGCACGAGTATTTTTCAAGTGATCATCAAGTTTGAAAAGCATATCAAACGTAATATACACTCATTCCTCTACTTCATGAAACGAATCATTCGCTATTTATGGCGTTGTTTTCGATTGCTCTGGCAACGGCTTGGTTGGTGACACTTTAGTCAGTATGAAATTCAGCCGTCTGAGCAGTTAAAAATCGTTACAAATCGCTGCAAACGCTTCGCTGTACTTCGGTGGCGGAGACACTTTCTCAAACCGATTGTCCCAAATGTCACGGACTATGTTTCTCGCTTCTTCAATCGCCGACAGCACCATCGGACGATCCCAATCGGCAAACTCGGCTCCCGTCTTCGCAACGTCCGACGGTAAAACAATATATCCCAAACGAAAACCCTTCCGTAACGAATCGGCATACTCCGCACGCTGTCCAACGAGATGATAGTAAAGCGGCAGTTGAAAATCGACCCACTCCCCTTTGCTGATGTGGTTGTTCGGATTAGCACTGCCCGTCTTGTAGTCCAAAATGATTAACTCGTTCGTCTCCCTGTTTCGGTCAATTCGGTCGATGCGACCACGCAATCCCATCACTTTGTCTCCGACATCTAATGAAAAATGATCTTCCTTGAATTCCAATTCGGTAGCCAAAATCTCGTGTTTCGTCGCCCAATTCGCCTGCCAATCGGCAAATTTTTCTAAACGCTTGACCGCTCGCTCCGCTTGAATCGAAATGACCGGTCGAGGCTGCTCGCTGTACAGTTTACGAATCAATTCCCGAAAATTCGACACCAGAAAATCACGAATTTGTTCGGAAGAAGTCGAATGCTTCCGCTTCGCATCCAGTCCGAACCATTCCAAAACTTGGTGGATCACATTACCGAAACTCTTCGCATCGAGTTCATCGTCGTCATCGTTCAAAGCACGAAGTTTGAATCGGTACTTGAGATAATACCGATAAGGACACGACTTGTATTCCTTGAACTCCGTAACGCTCATCACTTTGATTTCCTCTCCCGCATGCTCCGGTATTGCTGGCATTGAAAACGCAACCTCTGGAACACTCTTCTTTTGGGGAAATGTTATTGTTTCAAGCGGTTCGCTCTGTTCGGTAAAAAATCGTTTCACTCTTTTCGCAACGGTTTCGTCATCGGCGGCGAAGAACAATCGGCTCGGCAACATCGGGTCATTGTCAGCGGAGCGGCGGCTTCCGATCAGTTGAATACGCAGCGGATCGCCTCGTAGCGAATCATTGCGCCGAGTCGCCAAAAGACAAGATAAAGCGTAAGCATCACGAGCATAGCGACGGCTGTTATCCTCTATCGATAATTTGCGTTGCTTCGACAACTGCTGCCGCATCGTGTCGGGCAGAAACATATCCGATGTTAGAAAGGACGGAACACTGCCGTCGTTCATGCCGGTAACGATCACGACTTCCGCATCGTCTATCGCAAGGTCAAGCCAGCCGACGAGTTCTACGGCGTTCGGTTCATGCGGCATCGGAATCAAGGCACTGCCGACCTGCATCAACACAAGCCGGACGGTATCGACAAAGGTCAACGGATTCGACAGCAACTCCTTCGGAACTTCCTGAATTTGCGTAAGAGTGTTCAGAATCTGATGATACGCTTCGTCTCGCTTGTGTTCGGGAAAAATCTCCTGCAAAAAATCAAAGTTGCAATCGGAAGATTGCGAGTCGAGCGGCGTTAACATTTGTAAATGTTGCCGCACCGCATTCAACGTTTCTGACTTTTCGAGCGATTCCAAACCGCCGGGCAGAAAGTCCGTATGATGCTTGTCAAGTGCCGAAATAATCGGCTGCGTGCTCGGTTGCGGCAACTTGCTCCGCAAAAAGGCTTCAACGTCAGGATGCCGCACCAATGCCGAAAAGTGAGCGAACGTCGGCGATTCCAAAAACGACAGGAGCGTTTCGAGAAACCGATAGACGGACGTTTGCCGAATCGATGTTCCGGCGACTATTCGGGTTTTGACGTTCGCCTGCTCGCATTGCCGCTCGATAAAAGGAACCACCTGCTTGTCAGGAACGCCGATGATAATTTCCGACGGTGCGTATTTTCCTTTTAGATTGGTCAAACAGCGTAAGACCTCTTCCGCTTGCTCGCCTGTCGACTCGACGATGTGAATTTGCCGGTCGTTCAATTCAATGTGTGCATGTTGCCAAACATGAGGAATCAAACAACCGAGATCGTCGAAACGCTCCGACCAACTTTCGGGGGCAAACACGAGAGCGGTAACAAAGTTGCCGAAGTGCCGCAACAGGTCTTTTTGCGCCAAATTCATATCGACGACACCGGCAAGCAGGATTTGCTTACCTTCTTTTTGGAATTGCGCTTGCTTCGCTTCAAATTCTTCGGGGCGTTCTAGTGCAAAGAGTCTTGCCGATTGAATGTCCCAAATTTCGAGGGAGTCGAGTTTCGCGAGATACTTTTTTTGTAGTTTATCGAGTGCTTCCCAGCGGTTCGTTTCCGATTCGATTTTCAATGTTCGGCATAATTCGGCAACGTGGGTGAAATCGAGTGTCCCGGCGGCGAGTTCCCGATGAAGTTTGGCAAACATTCGACCGAGAGCGAGTCGGGATTCCATCTCGTCCCGACGGGGCGGAGAAGGAATGAGCCGACGCAGCATATCGGGATTCTCATCGTCGAGTTGATCGATGGCATAAATCCAAGCGAAGTATTGCGTCGGATCGTCGGCAAGCGGTTTTTTGAGTTCGTAAAATCGTTCCGCCAGTGCTCCGATGGTGAGAAATTCAGGAGGATACCACGCACTATCAAGTTCTTCCGCTCTTTCTGCGAGGATTTCTTCGAGTCGATTGATCGCACGTTGCTCCTGGAAGGTGAGCATGACGTGTCGCATGTCGAGTCGACCATCTTGATAGAACTGCTCGATTAAATAATCCGCCGTCAGATGCAACAGCGGTCGGTCATGACCGAGAAATTTTCGTTTCATAAGTCTATCAATCCCTCTTCGGACATCGTAGTCGATTAGGAAAATATACCATAAACGGGTTCAAATTGCTTTTTCCTTGTGCCATTTAGCGGACTGTGATCCGCGCTCCCCTCGTACATGCACCCTCTTGACACAACTTTTTTTGATATAATGAACTGCGTGATGTGGTCCTCTTACCATAAGGAGTTATTGCCATGAGACATGTCCGCTACTGTTTGTGTGCCGGATTGCTATTCGGCTTATGCCTTCCGCTCGCCACTGCGGAAGAGAAACTACCGCTGTCGCAGGAACAATTGGAAGCGATTGCTATCCAGCCCGCCAGCAACTGGGGTTCCGGGGCGCAAAGAGTTCTTCCCGAAATGCTCGCCCTCTTCAAAGAAGAAACCATCAAGTTCGGCGGAAAAACCATGAAGTATCGACTACACGTCCCCGAAAACTTCGAGGAAGGCAAAAAGTATCCGATGATACTCTGGTTGCACGGGGCAGGCGAAGTCGGTGATGACAACAGGTCGCAACTCATTCACCTTCACCACATCATTCCCTCGCTGGTTGGAGAAAGGAAGCGGGACTTCTTCCTTCTCGTGCCGCAGCAACCCAGCTACAGTCACTCTTGGGGAGTGAACGCCGATGATTTCGCTCACACGGCAATGACGACGGGCTTGTCCGCGGAAGTGAAAAGCGGCAAAAAGACACTCGAAGCGTACAAAGCGGAGTTGAGCAAGCAAATGAGGGATGCCTACGGACCTGGCACCGAGGTTACTGTGGAAGAGACTACCGTAACAGTCGGCGTACTCAGACGGGAAGGCGGAGTATTCGGACTTGGAACCAAAATGGTGCCCGAAGAGAAAGAAGAAACAATACTCACTGTTTCCGTTAAACGTACCTTTGAATCTCCGCTTGATTTTGCTTTTGTGATGATCGAACAAGCAGCGGAAAAATATCCTGTGGACATGAATCGGATTACCGTATCCGGTTTGAGCACCGGCGGCGACGGCACTTGGCGGGCGTTGGAACGCCGTCCCGACCTCTTTGCCGCCGGTGCACCACTTGCCAATTGGGTCGCCTTCACCGATAAGGGAATGGAAGAGTTTCCGATTCTCAAAAAGATACCGGTCTGGTCCATTTACAGTTCCGACGACAATAGCATCGACCGCGCAAGGGCAGAATTCTCTCGGGTCGAGAAGGCAGGTGCCAATGTCAAGAAGACGGAGTTCGGCATTTGCGGACACTACGCTTGGACTCCTGCCATGCTTCAGGCGGACATTTTCGCTTGGCTGCTTTCCCGCGCGAAAGACGGCGACCGATTTTATGCCGTGTATGATCCCGGTGTCGATCCCGATGACATGAAAGGCATCGTTGATGTAGCGACTCGTGAATCGGGCAGACCTGTGCTTGCACCGACGACGGTGGAAATAACACCGGCGACAGATCCATTTGTGTTAGGCAGGGAAACGAACGTACCGGAAGAGGTTAAACGAATTCATGTGGAAAACGTTCGGCGAATTGACGAGGCACGAAGAGCAGGAATAGCACAACGTGAAGCACGACTTGCAGCAGACCAACTCGAAGCGTTACGCGCACGTCAGTTAGGTGGTGAACAAGCAAAGAAACCGGGACAGATAGCGCAATGGGGTCACCCACTCATAGACCCGATGGCACATGCTCCATCTTCCGAAAGAGATGCCGCATATGGGGCGATTGCCCAAGCGTATTTGTATGTAGCACAAGAAAAGCCAGAGCAACGCGAAGTAGCACTCAATGCTTTCAAGAATTGCTTCAAGAAGATTTCACCAAAGGCGCAAATAGAATTGATTCCACAAATCATGCCAATGGCAGAGAATGTCGAAATACTGAAAATGCTGGAAGAGTTATTGGACGACGTTCCGTCGGGGCCGCCACAACCGCAACAAGTCCCGCTATACCGCCCTAATCCCGTCATTCCCGCGCAGGCGGGAATCCAGACGGACGATATGAACGCTGTTCCTCTAGCCCCCCGCCTTCGCGGGGGGGACGGAGCGGGGGGTGCAAGCCTGCCGGTAACGATTTCTGCGGAAAAGATCATCGAGGAGTGCGACCGTCCGTGGGCGATGACTTCGGAGTCTCTCTACGGCATGTTCGCCGCCGACTGGCACAAGGAAGCGGAAGCGATTCCTGATTTTATTCTGAATTCCGACACGAACGATTTGGCGAAGCAACTGGCTCGGTCGGTGGGCGAGGACACGGAGTCGAAAGATTTCGTAGCGGCATGTCGGTCGATTTTGCTGTTGCAGCACAAGCCGATGAGCAGTCCGTGGTTCGAAACGAGCGGCGGACGTTTGCAGAGTGAGATTCAGTATTCGCTTTCGGCAAAGGGACAGATGTTCGTTCGTTTCCTTCGTACAGTCAAGGATTCGGCGGGCAATTCCGACAAGGCGAGAGAGTTGAGCAAAGTCGCCGAGAAGACACTGGAGAAAATTGACATGGTACTGGAGAAGTAGTTTTGTGCGGAATGCCCACAAAATTTTTACACATCCTACAATTATGCCGAAGAAAATTATTCTCGATGCGGATCCCGGTATTGTCGATGCAATGGTGCTGTGTTTGGCAACATTCGATCCGGCAGTCGAAATTGTTGCGCTCACCAGCGTCGGCGGTAATGTTCCTGCCGATGTTTCTGCAAGGAATCTTCAAGCCCTCATTGAATTTCTTGATCCGCCGCGTTTGCCGAGATTCGGTACGGGCGCACCGCCTGATGAACCGATTCCGCTCGATAACCGGCACATCCACGGCAGTGATGGACTTTGCGGAATTGCTCTGCCGGTTGCCGAACGCCGGTCGCCGCCTCTTGCCGAAAAAGTGATATGCGATGCAGTCCGAAGCGATCCCGACGGTGTCATGATCCTTTGTTTAGGACCGCTGACCAACATCGCCAGAGCAGTAGCACGTGATCCGCAACTGCCGGAAAAGATTCGCCATATTTACATTGTAGGCGGAGCACTCAATGGACGCGGAAACATTACGCCTTGTGCCGAATTCAATATCTATGCCGATGTACAAGCGGCAAAAACCGTCTTTCGACTGCCGTGTACCAAAACGCTTGTGCCGCTGGACGTGACGAATTCGGTCTTATTAACTCCGCAACATTTAGCAATGCTTCCCTGCGAGGAGACCAAACTCGGCAATCTACTTCACGGCATTGTCCAACCGACATTGAAAACTTATCGAGAATGTTATGGTCTCGAAGGAATTCACATTTACGATTTGATTACATATATGGTGGCGGTCCATCCCGCCTGGGCGACCACGGCGGAATTGCCTGTGCAAATTGAGACGACAGGATACTTAACACGAGGAATGACAGTTACGGATCGGCGTTCGACTCCTGACTTTCCGCCGAACATTGAGGTTGTTACGCAGATAAAAACCAAAACCGTTTTGCGGGGAATCGTTCACGGACTCAAACGCAGTGCCAAACGACTTGATTCGCTTGTACAAGAGGGACAGTGAAAAAAGGTCAATTATACTGCCCCGCGTACCGTTTCCACAACGTCAGGATGCGCAAATATGCGCACCCGCTTGGCGTAATCGTCGAATTGCTCCCTTGCCATCGCACGAACAACCGGAGATAAATCTTCCAAAGCCCGATAGCGATCCGACTTCGGAAAGTATACGTCAATTTTTATTTCGACCTCTTTTTCCACCGGCGGAGCATCAATCAAGACCGAAAGCGGCAACGCTTGCACTTCGGTGCAATACTGGTCTGCCTGTTCGCAAAGTTGCCGATAAGGCTTGCCCGCTAATTCCCGGTACTTGTCCTCTTGTTCTAAAATGCTAAATTGCGCCACCCGCTTGTACATTGTCCGCTTCGCTCCGAAGAGTCCCTGAGCAAGTTTTTCCGCCGGACTCCCTTGTGATGCTTGCAATAAGAGTCGAATCGCTTCGTCTTCCGAAGAGCGAATGAATTGTGAAAAATCGATTTGATCGGCAAGGTACAATTCGCAAAAGAGACGCTGTAACATCGCCGTTGCCGACCGGACGGCATGGTGCCAATAGACTTCACTGAACATGACATATCGGGCAAAGATCATCAATTCTGCCGCCGTTTTCCCCTTTTCGGTGATGGCGAGTCCATCTCCCGATGCGTTCAGACAAAGACTGCTAATGAGCCGATCTTGATCGAGTTGCCGACCATAAGGCACTCCCGCATGGAGACTGTCCCGAAAGAGATAATCCATTTTGTCGATGTCAATCGGACCTGACAAAATACTTGCCAGGAGATGATCGACGGGAGACTTTGCGTTACCTGTAAGCAGACTGATGACTTCCTGCGGTTCGACATTCCAATCGGTACGCAACAGTTCGGCAAGGTCGCTCTGCTCAATGAAGGCAGCGGCAAGTGATTCGTGATGTGGAAGCCCTTCGATTCGAATGTCTTCGATCAGATGGCAGAAGGGATAGTGTCCGATGTCGTGGAGCAAGGCGGTAACGATCAGTTTTTCGGCATCACGTCGGGAAACATTTTGGGTGAATCGGGGAACGTGACTCAAGCGTTTGAGTAGCAACAGTGCGAGTCGATACACGCCGAGCGAATGTTCGAATCGGGTATGCCGGGCGGCAGGATAGACAAGTGAAACTAGTCCGACTTGGGTGATTCTTGCCAATCGTCTGAAAGGTTCGGTGTCAATGATTCTGCGGACTCGTTCCGTAAGGGGAACGCTCAATTCCGGCGGGATGCGAATTGAACCGGTGTGCGAATCAAGACTGACAAGTTCAGGGATCGTCAACATGGGGCTGTATTATACCTGATTCTGTTCATTGCCGTTGCACTACGTTTTCTTTCGAGTTTTTCTCGGGATCTCCTGTGGACGGACTCTGCCCCCCTTGCCGGGATGTCAAATCGTCGGGATAATGAGCGGAAAATTATCGTCAGGAGCATACTGTGTACGAATCCATTGCCGTTGTCGGTGCGACCGGTGCCGTCGGAACAATCATTCTCAAACTTTTGGAAGCCCGGAATTTCCCCTTCCAAACGGTCAAATTCCTCGCCTCCAAACGAAGTGCGGGCAAAACGATTACGTTCAAAGGGAAACCTTGCACCATCGAAGAATTAACGCCTGATGCTTTCGAAGGCGTACAGTTGGCGATTGCCAGTACACCCGATGAAACCGCCCGCGATTTCATTCCCGATGCCGTGAAAAGAGGAACGCTCGTCATCGACGAAAGCGGCTATTGGCGAATGGACCCGGACGTGCCGCTCGTCGTTCCCGAAGTCAACGCCTCCGCCGCAAAAAAGGCACCGAAAGGCATCATTTCCAGTCCGAACTGTTCTACGACGCAATTAGTCGTTGCCGTCAAACCCTTGCACGATTACGCCAAAGTCAAACGAATTGTAGTCAGTACCTACCAGGCGGTCAGCGGAGCAGGACTAGCAGGAACACGAGACCTCGAAAATGGTATGAAGGCAATGATGGAAAACAAAGAATACGTCTGCGAATGTTTCCCCTTTCCGATAGCAGGAAACTGTATTCCGCAGATCGGTTCGGTCAAAGAAAAAGGCTATACGTCGGAAGAACTCAAGTTGTTATACGAAACCCGAAAAATTTTGGGAGACGACTCGATCAAGGTTTGTCCAACGGCGGTGCGTGTTCCTGTTACGCACTGCCACAGCGAGAGCATTTTGGTGGAGACAGAAAAGAAGATCACGGTCGAAAAGGCTCGGGAACTTTTCGCCGCAATGCAGGGAGTGGTGGTGATGGACGATGTCTCGCAAAAACAGTATCCGATGCCGCACCTCTGTACTAGCAGAGACGAAGTGTTCGTCGGTCGTATTCGGGAAGATTTGTCGTATGACAACGGCTTGGCGTTTTGGTGCGTCAGCGATAATCTTCACAAAGGAGCCGCCACGAACGCTGTGCAGATTGCAGAGTATTTGCAAAGAGAATCTTCCTAATGGTACCGATGAGTGTTATCACGAGTTTATCGAATCCGAAGGTCAAGGAGGCAGTGCGATTGCGCGAAGGCAAACATCGGCGGCGAAGCGGGAAATTTCTAATCGACGGCACACGAGAACTCGACCGTGCCTTACAATGCGGTATCCAGGTTCTTGAAGTATTTTCGGTTCAACCTTTCAATACTCATGAAAATGTCCGCGTTCAGCAAGTTACGGGAGCCGTGATGGAGAAAATTTCCTTCGGCGACCGAAATGAAGGAATCGTTGCCGTTGCCGAAGAACCGGTACAGTCGTTCGAAATTTTCGAAGCAAAAATCAGCAAAAACACAGTAAAAACTTGTCCGCTACTTGCCGTCTTGGAAGGCTGCGAAAAGCCGGGCAACCTCGGAGCAGTCTTTCGCAGTGCCAATGCCGCCGGAGTCGACGGCGTAATGATTGCCGATTCGCTCGTCGATCCGTTTCACTCCAATTCGATCCGAAGCAGTATGGGAACAGTCTTTTCGATACCGATGGTCTGCGCCTCCTCCGTTGCCGTTTGCCAACGGTTGCAAGAACAGAATTTTCAGATTGCGGCGGCTTGGTGTGATGGGAGTGCAATGCCTTACACTTCTTTCGATTTTCGTCGACCGACGGCGATTGTACTGGGTAGCGAAGCAACGGGGTTGACAGATGTATGGCGTGGCAAAGACATTATTCCGATAACAGTACCAATGTCAGGCATTG
>Ga0123353_10010926_pt1 | contig 12729 bp, 10 predicted proteins | sample TergutLab28metaG_3_FD_92763 | JGI IMG/M metagenome (GOLD analysis project Ga0123353, IMG submission 92763) | Labiotermes labralis P3 segment gut microbial communities from Petit-Saut dam, French Guiana - Lab288 P3 | ecosystem: Host-associated > Arthropoda: Insects > Digestive system > Gut ...
CAGATGGCCTCCGTTTACATCAATGCATTGTTGCAAGCGTGTCTGGAAGTTGCCGTACACGCGCCTCCGTAGGTCCTCATCAATAGCCGCAACTTCGTCAACAATGGCTTGTTTGAGTTCTTGGATAGTCATGATAAACCTCCGGAACACACGGTCTTTCAGGAACCCGCACAGGAAAAAATCTGGTACAGTGAGTTAGGGCGACTGAGCAGGCCAAGCGATGTTGCCGAAACTACGAACATAGGTAACACGTTGTTGCACGTTCCAACGCCCCATTGCTACTGACCATATGAAATGGCGTCCTTTCCTCTACCGTTCCTCTTCCCGCCAACCACGACAAGCTATTACGCTAGCGCAATATTCAAATTTGAAATGTGTCAGTCGGCTCCGCGCCACCCTGTACTTTCAGTGCCGGTGCAGCACTGGGCAGCGCAATGATGCACTAATTGTGATACTCGGTTTGAGCAGCTGAATACAGTAAAAGTAACGAAAGAGAATTGCACTGATATGCATATTTTATTACAATTGAAAATATAGTTTGTTATTGTAAACGTTCACTACGATTCTAGAGTATAAGAACTCTTAATTTTATTTGTGCAAGAAATATTCTTGCAATAAAAGCCAACGAGATGCACTATTTCTCAATTTCATTTTGTTAAAGAACTCTACATGTTTCGGACAGATTTACTGTCCATCATCAGGATTCTTAATACTGTATTCACAGCAATTAGTATTTCTCATACTAGTTATGTTGACTGTGTGCTAGCGAAGCCAGGTCCTGACCTCGCTAGCACACAGTCAACATAACTAGCATGACAAATACTTATTGCTGTGAATACAGTATTAAGACTTCCGATGATGGACAATAAATCTGTCCGAAACATATAGAGTTCTTTACCAAAATAAAGTAGAGAAATGGTGCATCTCGTTGGCTTTTATTACAAGAATATCTCACGATGCACGGTCCTCTGAATGTCAAATATGTGCAAGAAATTTCAAAAAGTTCTTGTATTTTCGCTTGTAGGTGACTTTCTGAACAAACCGCTTGAAATTATTTAACGACAAGAAACTAAGCCATTCTGTCAGTGAAACTGTGAGAACTGCTAGAGATATCACGTTTCTATAAGAAAAAAAAGGTATGATAATTCTGCGAAATAATTCTTAAGTGTTGAATGGTGGGGTACATTATATGAAAATTCATAACGAAGCTGGAAATTGTGTTGTAAGCAAATATTACATTATTGACTGAGTAACGTCCCATGTGCTGTTTATGTAACCCTTTGAAGTATGAAGCCTGAGAGAGAGAACAGTGAGTGGGTAAACCACGTGAAGTGCTTAGTTTCATGCGTGGGTGAGCTGAGCGGCTCTGACTACTATGGGGGTACAGGGAAAGATCTATTAGCACACGAGAAATAGGATGCTGTATGCAGTATTACAAAACAGAGATCGAAGCTGGAGTAGGATAAGAGCAGGTGTAGAAGGAAATTTGTGGAAGAAGGGAATGAATCCATTTCTTTCCCCACAAAAAACACAGTGACAAGACCACGTTGAAAATAATTTTTCACTGAAAATGCACGCTCTAAACTTGAAAATTTTTGTAACCAGTTCAATTAATAACATAACAAAACTGAAAATATAACAATATGAACTTTGCGGTGCTGCTATCGAGAAGTGCACTATGAATAGTCTGTCACCAAAGAAAACATTTCGTTAGGACAAGAGCATGCCTTCCAATTCCGTTCATTGTTGTTATCTTCTGCTCAAATTCTTAACTACTTCTGAAACCACTTGAAGATAGAACATCGAGTTTTAAAGTTTTATTGATATATTTCCCACATAAAGATTTTCACTTGGAGTTATCCAATACAAGAAAACTAAAATAGTTGTGTCAGTATGGTGCAGGAGTGGCCAGCAAGAAGAGTTTCGGGAGCCTCGCTTTAGGAGGGAAATTAGGTTTGAACCGCGTCGTTGTTGATGCAGTAAAACGTACGGTAGCAACACCGCCTGAGAGAACGCAGCCAGCGCATTTTCTTTAGCGAACAAAAGGAACCACTGATTTTGGGGAATCTGCTAATTCATTAGTAAATTTTTTCCCCTTATTTGACTGCTTCTTATTTCTTTTCATACAACTGGAATATTCTGATTGCGGTCAGTTACGGTTTTTCATTTTCAGAACATATTTTAAAACGCTCTTTACCGACAGCCTCTTGTGCTTGTAAATTTCTTGTATGTTGTACGAGGATGAGTCAAATGAAAACCTTAAATATCTTTTATCTCGTAATTTATTGAACACGAAGGGTACATAATGACTTCATTTTTCTGTGTAGTATTGTACTGCCACCTGTCGGCCACTCTTCAAACCATGAGTATCATTGTTGAAAATTACAAGAATATCGAACTGTGGTTCGAAATTTTATCGCACTTTTAAGGTTTTCACTTGACTCTTCCTCGTGTTTACAGGAAATCTGCGTGAGCAAATGTGACTTACGAACCGCTGCGTGCAATCTTCCGTTACAGTGACTAGGCTGTGGGCAGGAAGACCAACAGTTCTGTTCAAATCCCTGCGGGAGCACAAAAACGAGATTTTTTCTGTCCCATGGCACTGCGCCTGTGTTTTAATAAATCGGTTCGTGTCCCATGAGTAACGCTTGTTTCCCTCCGAGTAGTTTCCAGGGCCTGAGGCTGACTGCCCATCTTCAGAGGGCAGGGTTAAGAATTCTTGCAGGTACATGCCCACTCCTCCATATGATTTCATGGTGTGGTATTTAATTATGCATAAAGGGAACCTTATCTTTACTATTACTTGCCAAAACAATTTTATAAAATTTGTTTCTACATAGAGCCACTTTCGCAGATGAAGAAAAATCTAAGTTTAGCATGAATTGTGTTGACACCTGTTCATGTCACGTGTGGTCTCCAAATATACAGTTGAAGTCCGTATTTAAAGGAGTACATGAAAACAGAAAATATCATGTAAGGGGTTTTATTGAATTACTAATCTGCAGATTTGTACGGTGAAACTGTTTACCTAGCGTCATGACTGGAGACACTGTATTACTTCCGTTGGGTGTGACACTTCCATTCAGCGTTGTTTGTTTTGAGGTGCAGATGAACCTTGTGTTGTTTGGGCTTATGATCTGCTCTGAATGGAAGTCACTGGATGATCGTCTGAGCTTCGGACACTTGATGTGTAACTTCCAGAAGTGACACACGTCGCGGAACACGGACCACACCTAAAACACATACCGGGATGAACTCATGTCTGCTGACGATCAGAATATCTGTCGTGGAGGGGGTTATTGTTCTTCAGCTGACACGTATTGTAACCTGTGGTCTCCCTGGTTCAAATTAATTAATGGAAAATGTTAATTTTCCCAAGATTAATTAATTGATTAATTAATGGAAAACTCTGTTGAATTTCCTTACCCAAAGGGTGCACAAATCTCTGGTGCCAGGTCGCCGTGGCGACTAATTTTTGTACGGTGACGACTATTATTTGTAGGTCCTAATTATGTAACTTGCTTCATTTCATCGTTCTGGCGCATACAATTTTCAGTTCACTCCTATGTTTTTGGAAAAAATTGTGCAATCCTGCCTTAACCCCCTTTCTTCTGTATTTTTTCTTATCCTCCCACTTTCCTTTCTAAGTCTGACCTTAACGTTACAACACTGACTTGAGTTAAATGTTTACAAGATAACAACCGGTTTGAACCTAGACCTGCCGCTTGAGTATGTATTGCGTGTAACACTTTTAAAGTCTGCGTGGAAACAGACGCAATCAGCCACAAACTATATTCTGTTATAGAAGTTAATATTGTGAAACTTAAATCATTTATTAAGGCTCTGTAGATACGGGAATCGGGAAGGGTAGTGATTTTGTTACATAAGCAATTTGACTTTTGACGTTTGGCGAAGTACATCAGCACCAGATGAAGGTGAGTAATTAGCTTAACTCCTCCTCCGCTTTATTCTTAGCGAAACGGCCCCTCGTACCTATTGATTATAATCCTTAGTAGACGCGGCGGTTAAACAAAGAAAAATTGTGTTCCTGCTGACAGTAGAATACCCTTTGTTAATTTAATTAAATTTCTTGTAATTTACTGAGCTTAGTTTTCTGTGGTGTGAGTTTGGGTAACTCGGTGAGTGCAGTGGCTAGGATACTGGTTGGATAAGGCTGGCATAAACAGTGTGTTTGCCGCAGTGTCCAGTCTAGATCTTGTAGCCTACTCAACCTCCTGTCCATGAGTACACGAGATGCCTGTCCAGGGCGTAAGTTGGTCGGGAGTTAATTAATACACATCTCCATCTACTACCGAGTTCATGATGCCTGCAGCTATACCAACATTTCCTCCTAATCCTTCAACCTGTCGTGCAGAATTAAGCACAAGGAAAATTTTACCGTCTACTTTAATTATGGTCTGCATTACCGGAGTTCGAGCCCTGCCAAGTGCTGGAAATTTTCTCTTCATTATCTGCAGAGTGGCTTTGGGGTCCTTTAATGCAAGTGCAGTGAAAGCTGTGGTATCCAAAACTCGATGATACGAAAATTCTATTAACAGGCAACTGACTGACACGCTCGTTATATTTCACAGTCCCATCAAGCGACAGCTTCCAGTACCAGTTCGGAGAGTCTGGCGATTACGTATTGGTGTCTTGCTGTTTTGTGGATTACACGTGCACACCCACTTACCCATCCCCCCCCCACACACACACAAATATATATATATACACACACACACACATACATACATACATACATACATACATGCACGCAATGCAATGTACGTACTGATGTATCGGATATACATAAAGTGCGCCATGGAAAACAGCACAGAATACGAAGTGACAAATCGAATGGTTAGGTCTGTCACTGGCACGGTCATGTACACTAAGATGCATATCAGGAATAACGTTAAAATACCGGGAAATTACGACATCCAGCAGCCCTTTTGTTCGGAGGTGCCGGGTATCGCAGCTTGCACCGTAGGTACACTCTCTGACTTAGTACTGAGGGCGATCAGCTGTTTAGGGTGAGGATCGGAGAATAGGAAGTGGACTCAATTGACTCGGGTCGAGACTTTGTGTTAATAGCATTGAACAATGGGACTGTAGGACATCAGCTTTAGTTACAGACAATTCAATAATCAGCACTGTTTTGGAATTGGTCTCTACCTGTTCTATACTTTCTCTCACGGAAATCTCGTGGAAACAAACGCAGCCAATTTCCTTGCTCCTCCGCTGGCCTTCTTCCAGTGTCACCATGCGGTCTCCCCATTGGTCAGTCTTATTACCCACCAGGACAACTGGAACATCTGTTACTGCTTCCTGGAACAGCATGCGACCAACTGGATTATTAGACAACAAGGTAAAACACGCACATACACATGTAAGACACAAAACTGACCCTCCGGTGAAAATTTGTGGACCCTCAACACAGAATAAATGGAACGCCAAATACTGTCTACTGTTTTTTTTTTAAGTTTTTAACGTTTTAACATTTTATGAAGTGAAGCTGTGTTTTAATTGAAAATGGTGTACATCTGTGTTTTGTACGTTGGACTAATGCAGAGGCGCAGCTTGTGTCAACATAGAGGTCCCTGATTCTGGTACCCGGGGAGTGCCGGAACACATAGGAATGAAACAGTGCGTCGATTGTGTTTAAATTTTAGTGCATGAATAGTGGGTTATAGAGGTTGAGTGTGACATCACGCACGTTGCATACAATATAAAGAACATAACAATTTACTTCCTCTCCCACATAGTACAGTTCGTGTCCATTATAAAGTGTAGCTGTTTAATGTTTTTTAGTTAAATCATCGGCGTATGTTTCCTCTAACAGCGATAAAGAAACATAAATACTGGGTGTGGGAATATGCATAGGTCTTCTGTTTTAAAGCAGGCTGTCGATATATTTGCCACTGTGCTTTAAAGAATGAAATAAATTATATTTTTATGTAAAATAATTAATCACAAATTTCTTTACTCTAACACCTTTAAACAACCAATAGAATAAGTTTACTGTTTTTCTAATCACGTATAATCTGATACGTAACATCCATTTCAGATATTGGTGCAATGGACATAGTATCTTCAATGTGCGCCATATAGAGAGGAACAGCATTACGGTGTCATTTGAAGTATTAGTTTTCACGTGGTCATTGCATGTGCATATGCTTCTTCAGTATAAACCTGATGTGCATTAGGGTCCATCAGCAGGCGTGCAAACTTCTCGTTACAATTTCAGTAACCAACGTACAATAGAAATGAGAAGGAATCAAAATTGCCAATTAGAGTAAGGTGCCTTTAATGTGAACACAGATTTGTGAGGCCTACCAAACTGATATAGGGGACTTAAAATCTGGGTTAGCTTTTTCAGAAATATCGATCTTCCTTAATGCTCTATACAGATTTAATTTGTACTTTATGCTACTTTTTTTTGTAGTTTAGTAGATTTTTACCACTAACATTAAGTGTCTTTGTTTTTTGCTTATTTTTGTATGGGGTTTCAGGAAAATTTTACGACTCCCATATGAAGTCCACGGCCTCCATTTTGTGGGATGGTAGTAGCCGCAATAATTTGCCAAAAAAATTCTACAGCGGAAACAAACAATAATAATAAGCTGACTGTTTCAAAAAGAGAGGAATGATAGTTTAGTCTCAGTGACATGTGGACATTCTGTTGATCAGCTGGACAACTCTCAGCTCCACTTGTACGCTGAATCTCTTTTCCTGCACACGATCATAATTCGGAGGCCTCAAAGTAGCTAAAACAATTAACTGTACACACAGGCATCTATCAGACGTCAAAATGTGCCAACAGATTTAAGCGTTAGTTGCTCCAGGAGTCGTAGAATATACGAATATAAGACAACAAACACCTTGTCGAGATCACCTTGGAGCTATTGGAGCCCAGTCTCCGCCGTCGCTTGTTGTAGTTGATAAGGAACTTGAGACGGTTGCACTCGTCAAAAGAGCACTTGTCTGTGACAGAATACATTAGGATAAATGCTTCTGCCCAACGGATGTTCGCTTCTAAGGTGAGGCACTCACTTTCCTGTAACATTAATGAACACCCACTTCAGGGACGCGTTAATATTAATGTTAAATCTAATGTTGTAGCAATCAGGTCAGAGGTTGTGGACTATATGAATACAGATCCGAACAGTGTGTTTGACAGGCTGTTGAATACTGTACAGTGCGATGAAGCTGAGGACGCGTAGAAGTCCGGAGAACTTCGTGAATAGATAAATGACTTATTCGATTAATTTAATTACACACACCAACACACGCACGTATATATATAAATATAAATAAATATATATATATATTACTTAAGAATTCTAAAATTTACATTAAAACATTTAAAACGCTCCTGCATGTTTCCATCACACGATAGGCTAATTATTTGTGTATAATATTCAATTCTTACTTGCTATATTGTTTTAACAGTCTAATTAATAAGCATTTTCTACTTACAGACATGCTGCCACAGCACCAAAGTTAACATAACGAAGTAATTCACTGAATGTTTTAAATTATAACTTTGGAAAGGAAAAATATATTCTCCCTGAAGATGATCGTGTGGTCGAAACATGTAGGAACGTTTTAAATGTTGTAATGTAAATTTTAGACTTCTTAAATAATATATATATGCATGTGTTGGTGTGTGTAATTAAATAAAGCACAGAATGCACAGTGCAACGATGAAAATAGATAAGTGACTGTTAGATTTTCAAGAAGGATTCTACACCGGGGGGTTAACTTTAAAAATCGCCAAGTCGGGAATCGCACCGCAAGCAGTTATGCGTGATCCAGTGTCAAATAATTTACAACACTGAATTGGAAAGGGTTATTTTGGAGTGGGCCGCAAACAATTATTAAGTACGCTCCTGTAAAGAGGGATGGAAGATATGATGAAAAATAGATTCACGAGAGCTGGTATCCAAGTGCTTTCGAAAGCGAAGAAGCCGAACTGACCACTGTGTTTGATAGAAATCGGTTTAATATTGGCTTATGGTCAGTGATATAGTTACGAGGTAATAAACTGTAAAGAGTGTAAGAAAGTTAAACTCCTTAATCCTTTCAAACATGGATTTCTTCTAAATAGTTAACACAATAATTCAGTCTGTGCCTCGCACCGAACACGTTGTGTCTACATTGCAAGACCAATTAGTTAATACCGTTAAGGGAAATAATTACTGTTCTGTACGAGCACGCTTTGTGGGCAGAGAGCAAAATGTACAGACATTGAAGTAGATTAATGTACGTACCGTGCATCTTGTACAGTTTGTTATCCAGAACAACAAATGCACAACGTATGTATTAATAATATTTATATATCGTAAACACTCCTACATGTTTCGGTCTACGACCATCATCAGGGAGCCTTCACTAGAGCCTAGCTAAAGTTGTATTTAGGTTGAGATTCGGTAAAAACTACGTCGTTATATGTTATGCGGTGGTGTGGCAGCATGTCATAAGTGTGGTGTGTTAATATCCAGACCAACAAACACACAACATATATATCAATAATAGTTTATATATTGTAAGCACTCCTACTCTCAGTTCAGTTCTCATCCTCCCAGCATACAGGAAACACCAAAGTAGGGTTTTTATCGTTGTACCGTGCATTTTTATATCTATGAAGTTCATACACCAACTGATGCCCTTTTTATTAAAAACACTACACACGCCATACCTATGACATGCTGCCACACCACCGCATAACATATAACGACGTAGTTTTTACCGAATCTCAACCTAAATACAACTTTAGCTAGGCTCTAGCGAAGGCTCCGTGATGATGGTCGTAGACCGAAACATGTAGGAGCAAGTCAAAGTGATTTTTAATGTAAAGTTTAAAATTTTGTCAAGTTTAATAAAAAGTGCAGTAGTTGGTGTATGAACTTGATAGATATCAAAATGCACGGTATAACGATAAAAACCCTACTTTGGTGTTTCCTGTATGCTGGGAGGTTGAGAACTGAACTGAGAGTAGGAGTGCTTACAATATATAAACTATTATTGATATATATTTTGTGTGTTTGTTGGTCTGGATATTAAAATATTGAACTAGGTTTGTAATGCAATAACCAATGCGCTTAAAAGTCTTAATGCTGTGTGGTACCACAAATTGGCTAAAAGGGTGTGATCAATACATTTTTTACTAACTGCCAGTAATTGGATTAATATATCCTGTGTGTGTCATCGAGGTACCTGCATTAGTTGAAATCTTTCTCAGGCTCACCAACACAACTGTGAAACTGGTACGCTATTCGCACACAGCATTACAAAGCCTCAGTAATATTTGTGCCCCATGTTTGGTCTAGAGAGCAACATTATTGAGGATTTAACCTAAATGTCATGAAGGCAGACACAGTAGTCGGTTCTGAGGCAGTTCTTTGGGAATATCGCAGAAGGCTGTTAGCCAGCATTTGTGGTTGCTTTTGTCATTAGCTGACTGCGTCCCGAGTAGCCGGTTGATTGTATTGGGCAACGCTCTGCGCGACAGAGTGGTGGATTTTTGAGAATGATATGTCATGTGTTTGTGACAGTTGAGTTTCTGATGGCGGCGACTACGAACGTCATTGTTTCCTGGGGCGTGACGTCGTGCAGTTCTTTAGAAATAACGTCTTTTCTTCAGAATATTTCTTGAAAGTGAAGTCACTAGATTCATCCGAAAAGTTGGCAAATTTCTCCCAGAATTCGGAGCGTCACAACATATAGGACGGATATATTTAGGATTATGAATTATATAGCTTTATAAACTCTTTACCCCACAAATCTTGTATAATTTTCATGGCCTGTTTTGACTGTTTTTATTATATTAACATGCGTCTTGTAATGGTTGCGGTATCATACCTAATCGCAGGAATTAATTTCCCCTTAAATGTTCCAATAAAAAGGTCTCAAGGTGGCTAATATGAAGCAGAAACTAGCGGCCTAAAAATGTGTATTGTTTGACTGTATATGTCTTATTCTGAATAGTATATAGGGCCTACAGACTACTTTTGTCTGGTGCCAAGTTTACGAAGCCAAGAAAAATCTGCCTAAGCGATTTGTATTCATGTAAGGAACTGTGCTTAGACATAGGTGAATACTTAATTTTTATATTATTTATCGGTTAAATAAACAGTCACGTGACAGGTGTTACAACCATCTGCATTGTCAAGAATGATATTCAGTTTGCATGTGTTGTGTGCTGAGGTTTATCGACTATTTGCATAAACATTTCTTGGCAAGGGTAAAAATTGGTTCTACACATACCATGAAGGCATCCGATTGTACTGAAGGTATAATTTCACCTATTCTTTACCTCGGCACAGGATGGAGTTCAGTGGCCAGCGTCGCTTCCCGGCCACCTTAGTCACACTGGAATTTACCCCATAACCGATTGAATAAAAGGCTGGGTCGGCACCAGAGCCGGTCTGGGCGTTCTTGAGAAGGAATAAATCAGTCGCTTCTGCCGGGATTTGAACCCCTGATCGTCCAGCCCATATTCTAGTCACTGTACTGTGGTACTGCAGTTAAATAAGTTGGACTGGCGGTATTCAGTTTTTTTACCTGTAGTCAGTCCAGTGTTTGGTCCTTGAGGATGTTAGGTTTAGAAGTTCATTACAATCAACTGTTCAACTAATATTACACTCTAATAATATCCATTCTACAAAAACAGCAGTAACATGTCAATTGTTTCTCCACCCCAAGGCAAAATAAACGAACTGAAGCGACAATTTTAAGCAGCCATTTATGGTGTTTTGTGCATTATTGTCAGTAACAAAGCTCCACACTTCTTCGGTTAATTCTCAGTTTATTTCATCACATTTTATTCTTGTTGATGTCAATTATCAGTGAAAACATAATAAAGCAAGAGAATCTCATGTTTATTGGACCGTGCATCATCTTGATAGTTGAATAAAGAGAGACCAACTTGATATCACTTGCTTTATTATTTCATTATTTAATGCATATTTCGAATGTTAGTACATCCATCCTCAGGAGCTTGCGACTTATTTGTTGAGTTATTTCATGGGTTGTATTGCTCTGGTTCGATGTGTGTTGGTGTTACGTTGTGGTTCGGCTGGGGTGGTGCGATATCCGGATGCAGGCTGAAGCAGTGCGTCAGCCTGCATCCGGATACCACACCACCCCAGCCGAACCACTACGTAACACCAACACACATCGAACCATTAAATAACTCAAAAAGTAAGTCGCAAGCTCCTGAGGATGGACGTACTAACATCCGAAACATGTTGAGCATTAAATAATGAAATAATAAAGAAAGTGACATCAAGTTGGTCTCTCTTTATTCAAAAGCAATAGAACTTTCCAGTAGGCTTATAAGTTGGCAGATAATTAAAATGTTCTCTTGTCAGCAGATCCAAACAAACCTCCATAATCATGTCGGTAAACTACTGAAAGGAAAATTAAGGGTAGACTAGTTGAAGGTTACACTACATTATGTTAGGGAGGAATAATCCTGCGGAGAGAGCTATCAGTTTCTATATAGTATTGATATTTAAGTACCCAGTTACACATCGTATCGTATCCCGGAGAGTCGCAATCGAAATGGAAAAAAAAAGTTATTCAGTAAAAAGAACTGCAAATTATGAAGTTGTAACAAGTTTTATTTCATGTGTAGAAAAGCGCCCGGTTGATTAGCACTCCCGCTTCGAACTGAGGAGGTCCCGGGTTTAGGTCTGCATGTGAAGTGTATTATTTTGACTGACGTTGTGGCTGTTGTGCAAAGTCTTTCACAAAAATGCCGGATAACACCTGGAATCAGGCCACGACCTTTTTTCCCACAGATGCATTTCATTTTATTATTATTAATCATTCTACACTTTTCCGATAAATTAATATGCGACACTGGTAGTGTTGCCCAGTGACCTCCAGTTAAAAAATATATAAGGTTAGTTTTTTTAAATGACAAGCCCCCCACCCTGGCTAGAGGAATGTAAATAATTTGTATCTTCTGAATAGACTACATAATTGGACTGCCTATATTAAATTCCACTCACATCAATTATACAGCAGGCCGACGGCTCTGTCGAGAAACCATAATGATCCATCTGTTGAATTCATTACTACCCAACACTTACTATGGGCTCATGAAATGTAGAAAGTAGGTTACTTGTGCTTTGGGCCTAATTATGAAAACTTATAAATTCTAAAATATTTGTCAGGGAGATCTTCAGGATAACTTGTTGCATGGCCTCCTCTGTTCATTTCCGGTGTCTCGTATATTTTAAGTTACCTTTAAAAATGTCTAAATATTGGTGCTTAGCGCAGTACATAGGGTGTATAACAGAGGGAAACAATGAAGGAGAAAACGAAGGAACATTGCCAGACAGATAATAATACAGTGATTGAGGAGGAATTTAATAGGGAAGGAGTGTTCAATTTAAAACGTCGTCTTGAAATTAAGTTCCCTGCAGCCTATAATAAAATGTCATATTCAAGAGACAATTCAAGGAATAAAAATGAAAAAAAATGTTTATTATTGATTTCATTTCTTTTCCGGTGAGTGAATTTAAAACGCTTTTTACACTCGATTTCATATCTTTAATCAACTCTGTGGAGCCTAACGTATATGTTTTTTTTATTGTTATTTAGAACTGCAAATTTACAATCTACTCCCAGTGGAGCAATAAGTAAATGTGAGGTAAGAGACAACGGGAGGGAGTAATCATCCATCGACGAGACTCCGACGGGCCCCACGGGGCGGTAGGC
>Ga0123353_10010927_pt1 | contig 12729 bp, 7 predicted proteins | sample TergutLab28metaG_3_FD_92763 | JGI IMG/M metagenome (GOLD analysis project Ga0123353, IMG submission 92763) | Labiotermes labralis P3 segment gut microbial communities from Petit-Saut dam, French Guiana - Lab288 P3 | ecosystem: Host-associated > Arthropoda: Insects > Digestive system > Gut ...
CTGCTTTACCTTTACTGCAAAATCGAATTTAATGAAAATTCTGCCTGTTGGAACCGAGTTTTTCCATACGGGCGGACGGACGGTCAGACATGACGAAGCTAACAGCCGTTTCCGCAATTTTTCGAACGCCCCTAACCAGTATTCTGCGACGTGTGAAAACCTTGGGTCCTTCCAGCTTCTAGCCAGAGAGTCAGATAAGTTATGCAGATTATGTTCTGATGTTTATTGGACCGTGCATCATTGTGATAACTGAAGAATTAAAAAAACCAACTAGATGCCACTTGATATTTTAATGTACTTCTTATAGGCTCAACATGTTTCAAGCAATACTATGTCCATCATCAGGAGCTCGCAACTATGGTGTTGTTTACCACATTGGTCGTGTCGTTCTTGGTTTGCTGTATGTTGGAGGTGAGGTGTAGTTAGTGTGGTAAACAACAACATAGTCGCGAGCTCCTGATGATGGGCATAGTAATGCTTGAAACATGTTGAGCCTATAAGAAGTATAATAAAATATCAAGTGGCATCTAGTTGGTTTTTGATTCCTCAGATTATGTTCGTTTGAACTGCTCAAGGGGAGGATTGTATACAAAATATTAGGCGGAAAGGGAGAAAAAGTGGGGATTTTAAAATGTAACTGAACTGGCAGCAGTGTTTGGATGGAAAACAAACATTCATAGGTGTTTCTAGGGTTAACATTAGGTTGTGGAAAGGGCCAAGTTACATCAAAAAGACAAAGCAATCTCTGGACGGACCCTGATGGTTCCAGGACGCTGAGGCTTCCATATTTCAAGACAATCGGTACATGGTGGTAACGTTGTTAACCCACCGCACGGGCCGCATCCTCCTCCCTCCCTCCCCCGTAATATTCGTGGAACTCATTTCCTGTACAGGCTGTTAGGGCCATAATGCGGCCAGAAGGATTATGTGAATGAAAAATTCCAATGACCCCCCCATTGAGAATCGAACCCGCGACCTCCCGACTTTTAGCTCGGTGCCTCAACCATCTACCCCACCGCGTGCCCCAAGTTATATTATTGCAATTTATCTTTCAGGTGGCAACCCATCGTCCCTATCCTGAAGACGGAGGTCTTCCGTACGCTCCAGTGGATCCCGTCGTCTACACCTTGCGGATTGCAGAAGGTCCCCCTACAGTGCCGGTAAGCAGAACACGAACGAAGCTTCACTACAGCGACCTCCTCATTTCCAATTACCTGCTGCGTTGTCCTCCGACAGCAGTGTACGGCCGGTGCAGTATTCCTGTGTTCCTAATCCACGCCGTAGCCAAAAAAAAAAAATAGTAGGTTGTGGAAGTTAACGCATTGCCTGATATGACGCCTTATATTCTAGTAGAAATTTTGCGACGTTTCGGACTAACGCACTGTAGGTTATTCTGAGGGCAGCACGTTCCTTCCAGACGTGGGTACAGTACACTCCGGCGACAGATCACATGGCGTACGTCCCAGCAGACAGTAAACATTACAGTGGCTGAGATGGGAGAAATAAACCGGACTGGGCGAAATTGGTGACGGTGTGATGTCATTGGCTGTGTGTTACAGTAGGGTGTTCCTTAAATGTAACAGTAAGAACTTAGATCTAACTGATAACCCTTTAAAGACTATAATCAGCATTATTTTACATAAAGATGGAGTCCGTACCTCGCAGAGAAAGCAGTGTGCTACCGTTAATAAGAACTATTGGTGAATGCTGTATAGGGGAATAATCGCTGTTTATTGCTAAAATTAAATGGAAAGCGTATAAACACGATGTGAGGAGAAAATTCAGAGTTTTAGTGTGCAACTTGCGGAACGCGCAAAGACCAGTAGACTTGACAGGGTTAAACAAGGCCACACTTACACATCTTCCAGGATTCAGTGTGAAAGGAAGTGTCTAAATATACGTACAGTGGTTTTACGGGACATAATGAATCGTTGGAAGAATGAGCTTTATTTTAATACTACTGAACAAGATAGGCAATATACGTACAGGGTAATATTGGGGCGCGTTCGCTTAATGTTTATGCCTCCTTCGTCGTCGTCGAAGACAGCGCCTTTATGGCACTTTTATTTCGCCGGCGACAATGAAACGTACTTAGGTCTGCATGTATAGTGTCCGATATTTAATTGCGATTTTAATCAAATTTGGATTTTCTCGACAGAGTTTCACAGACGTTTCCAGCATCATATTTCACGAAGATCCGTCCGCCCAGTACAATGTTTCCCAAACTTTTTGTTTTTGCTCGCGGGCCTCTTTTGGTTTCTAACAATAACCACGGATCCTCACGCCCTTGTTCACGTAAATACAAAGTGTCCGGATGATAGGTACGCAAAATAAAAAATGTATGCCTCAGAACCCATTTCAGATAGCGAATAATATATACCAGTAACATACGTAACAGCGCATTGCATGATTTGATCTTAATTAAATGACTGTCGCTCGCTTCGTTGGCACAGGGGCTACCTTACTTAGATTTTCTAACGATCGGACGAAATAACACATCGCCAATTAAAGAAATTCGGCGATTATTTTTAACAAAACTTATTATTTTAATTACAAACGTAAGCACACTTCAAATTCGCCATTTCATAAATATATGCACGGATTGCCTGGGAACTGGTCGTGGATCTCTTGGGATCCGCGGAGCACAGTTTCAGAACCGCTGGTCCAGCGGGAACCGCGTTGATACATGTAGAAAGACGGACTGACAGACATGAAGCCAAGAGTCGCTTTTTGCGACATGCGCCAACGTGCTTACAAATTGCTATCTTATTCCACAAACTCGCAGCAAAGACACACAGCGGCTCTATCCCAAAGGTCACGCGCATTATGTCGCTGAAGAGTAATAATCGTTCTTTATTCTAAGAACGATACGAAACGTAAATGTATTGCGTGGCCCAAACACCGAACCCCTCTACGTCCTGGACTGGATGCTGGGTGTGTCCGGAAGCTGTGGAGAAGAAATCGGTACCTTGCCCCTGCTTGGGGATGAACGGTCGTGTATCCCATATGCCGTGTGCACACTTCGTGCACATTGTAACCTAAACACCGCAGGCTGAGACAAACAGACAGATTAACAATGGGTTCCAGCCCTTACGGTACCGATGTACCTAGGCTTTATAGACGGGCCCTTTGTTCCCCATAAACTCATATCAACTCAGGAGAGCCCTGCTCTTTACTAGACGTTCCAGACGGCCCCCAGACTTAAAATCTTAATGGCCTCTGGGTCCAAGAAATGAACCCAGATATACCTTTTCTTTTCTCTCAAAAGTCCCAGCAAACGAACGCCCCTCGAGGTTCCCCAGCGGGGACCCTATGGAGAGAGATACTCATCTACAGGGCATTTTGCATATAGAGGACCTAATACAACTTCCTCTAATAAGAAGACCCCAAGTAAGAAACGCCCATCCATGTTCCCTAAAAGCGGGGCCCCTATGGAAATAGACGCCCACTTCTGAGCCTTGCTTAACATACTTAGGGTTCCCCAGTAAAGAAACCCTCCCTTATCCGCCTTTCAAAGTCCCCAGTATACGAGCACCGCAGGTTCAAGTCGCGGGTACTAGCAATTCGTTGTTGTTGGCTACGAAGTGTAGTGCGCGTGGAAGCAGTCCGTGTATTGGGCCTGCCTGCAATGTGATATCTGCAGCCGGATTAGCTTTGCTGTCGTAAACGAATGTGAAGGCTAGTAGTGATGCATGCAAAACAGCAGCCACGTGTCTGAAACATAGGCGTTGCGAAGTGGGCTAACGTTTTTAATACTATCTTTATCGTTGCACCGTGCAGTCTGTAGTTTATTTCATTAACACACCAACAATTGCACATATATTCATTTAATGATCTAAAATTCACATTAAAACGCTCCTACACGTTTCGATCATACAATCACCCTCAGGGAGTGTACATTGTTCCTTGCTAAAGTTATAGTTTCAAAACACTCACTGAGTGTTTTTAAACTACATGATCGTATGATCGAAACATGTAGGAGCGTTTTAAGTGTTTTAGTGAGAATTTTAGATCATTAAATGAATATATGTGCATTTGTTGGTGTGTTAATTAAATAAAAAAATTTTTTGGGGACATGTGTCAGGAAAAAGAATCTCGTAGTGTTGGCACTCCTGCTCTGTATCAAGAAAAGTCGCAGGTCCAAATCACGGCGTCCCGAAGGACGCCCACCGAGACTGGGGTCTTTGGTTTGCTGCATTCTCCCTTACCAAATGTTAGGGACTGCCTCAGAGCAGCCACTACACCTCCCGCTGCAATTCATTTATTCACCTTCTCTGCTACTTTTTGAGACTTTATTTCACCTACTAGCGTCGTTAAATAAACTATACTAAATCAAATAAGTGGTAAATAACAACGGTGAAGTTTACCCTGTAACAGGCCATTAAGGCCCAAAGGGAGAGTAGAGGTGTAGCTCTACTCTTTCTTTAACCTCATCGCTAGATGGGGTGGGTGGTCAGCGACACGTCACGGTCTCTTTACTCCCGGGAAACAAACCCGTTTCCCATTGTACAGGAGGCTGGGTGGGACCCAGGGCCGTACTGGACGGGTACCGAAAATCTCGCCCTCACCATGATTCGATCCCTGGATCGTCCAGCCCGTAGCGAGTCGCTATACCGGCCTACAATAAATAAATACGTAAATTTATGTGGACCAAAAAGGTAGCAGGTTTCCGTGCAGTCCTGGATTACTTTTAAGGAATGGTTAGAGGTAAAGGGAAAGTTATTTCTACACACGCCATGAAGGCATATAGGGGGAGTGGAGGTATAACTCCACCCATTCTTTACTTCGGCACTAGGTAAATGTGACACCGCGCCACCCCGTGAACAGGAAGTTGGGTGGGCCTCACAGCCGTTCTGCACGTTTTGTAGAAGAGACAAATCTGACTGTGCCGGGATGAGAACCCCGCACCGCCCAGTTCGTGACCTCGTTAATATACCGACAACGCTCATGTTGGTGACAGGTGTTCATTTGGACATGACCACGGGTCACAGAGCGCAGTAACATTTGGACGCGGCCCCACGGATTACACTCCTCATCTGTCTTGGAGCCGGTTCTCTGCGCCTCTGAGGACTCTGGTGGCATCGGCTATATATGTCTCGGAGAGGCCGTGAGAAACTACACACACACGCGGTTCCCAGGCTCCCAATGGACCAATCGCGACGTCTTACGTCACTTGCTACTACCGTATCCGAAAACATTTTCATTACATTCCTAGTAATATTGCAAGGATCATACGTCATTTGTAGTGTGAGGGTCGCGGATCAAATTCCGTAAACCGAGTCGGTTAACCGGTGCAGACTGTTTATCGAGGCTCGTGAGACGTAGTGACTGCCCGGGACGGAGTCTTCAAGAGCATTCATCGTGTATTTACATACAGCTATAGTCTGTCACGTAAAGTCAATTCCTGTCAACAAATGCGTCCTTGCAGTACTCGCACTTTCCCAGCTGGCCAAGAAATGTTCCGCGTCTTGGAGGGAGCGGCATTTAAACGCCGCATTCACAGTAGCCGACCGCTTGTCTCCCAGTTCAAAGCAATCCGGCATGCAATATCCCATCCCACTTCTTCACAATCCACTTTAGTATTATGTATTGCGCTTGTGTCTGATGCGTGCTACATACCCCGCCAATCTCTTCAATCTGGCCATCCTATTTTACGGGAAGCACAAATTATGCTATTCCTCAATCTGTCACCTCTTTCATCCTGTCTTTCAGTTACGGGATATCAGTTAAATGGGTAAAAAATAACGGACATTTTACGTGAAGACATGCAGGTATTCTAGTTGCTTATCGAGCTTAGTTCATCAAGTGCTTGTAGGGTAACATAAAGTTCACCCTGCGTATATTTTCCGTAAGTCTTAACTGTTTTTGGGACCAAGAATGGCGAGCGAAGGACCTACAATTTTTGGATGTAATTCTGTAACTTGGTTATGTCCTTCGTGAAGAAGATAAATAGGCGTTCTGTGACGGTGAGTGGCCCCCCACTCTGTATGGATCTATCACAGTTCCCGTCTGGGCCAATTTGGAACCTGAACACACACTCCATTAGGTGTTCGAAGTCTGAAAATTTGTCTACAGAAGACCTGAATAGTTCAGTCCCTGCTTTGCAGGAAACAAATTGCCTGTCCATTAGTTAATAGCCGCTGTTTGTTCTCAGAATCTTACAGAATCCATTAGTAGAATGAGTTGGCAAGTTACAGAATTTTTGAATGCTGAAGCAGTTGGCGCGTATAGTTGTTACGGCTGTAAATCGTTAGGGGCGTCTGAGACCGTAACAGGGAAATGGAAGGAGATAAATTTAGTATGGAAGATGGTGGTGTAGAAGAATAAGAAGAGAAAAAATTATAAAATTTGAGAAAAAGGAGAAAGAAACAGAAGACGTTAAAAATAATTATGTAGTAGTAGTAGTAGTAGTAGTAGTAGTAGTAGTAGCAGCAGTAGTAGCAGAAGTAGTAGTAGTAGTAGTAAAATCATAATAATAATAAGTAGATGGGGGAGTAAAAAGAGGATGAAGTAAGAGGAAAATAATAGTACAAGACTAATGGCAAGAGATAACGGAATAGAAGATTGTGAAGATAAATGTGCTCATGATGGTAAGAAAGTGAATTTCCCTGTCCTAAAATGCAGCACTAAGTGGTTAATATCGACGTCCATAACTCCTTCCTCATTCAACATCATAATTGACTACAGTGAAGTCATATGTTTATTATCAATGTACAGTCATTCAACAATTAAAAATGAAGTATACTCTAGTTGTAATTAAAAATGTATAATTAATAGATCTTGATGTTTTTTGGATGGCTAATATGTTGGCATGCGCCACTCAACATGCGATTGGTTGATTCTGAAAACAACGGCAAGACAGACCGCATTCCATGTCTCTCAGCTCCCCGCACACCCAAGCACTATGCCTTATCTTTTATCCATCTCCATTGGCCGTGGGAGGGGGGGGGGGCACAAATATGGGGAATGACGGAGAGAAACGGGGATTGTGGCTTGCGAGTGAGAGAGCGAGCGGCAAACACATCGGGGGCCGTGACGACTCCCAATCACGCTTCCACGTGCCGCTGAAAGAGAAAGACAGAGAGACCCCGTCCCACGTAGGCCAAGTTACACGATGCGACTGCAGCGGCACTTTTACATAATGTGTCTCATGGAAAGGAGTGGACTCGTTTATGCTAACTTGTGTTCCCACGGCAGCAGTACAATAACTGCTACATTAACTGTGTGTGCTTGTGATGTGTGTGTTCAATATGTCAACTGGTGAACCTGACTTTATACCAGAACGATCTTTGTCATGATAATTTTACTGTTCCTCCCACACCCCCTCACCCCCCCACCCCCGAGTAGCAAGGCCAAGCTGTTGACAAAGACGAGGAAACTGACGGAGTTCGATTTATTATGTTTATTTGCACTTCAAGCAGTTTTATCTGTTCTTAATGTTCGCTGATGCCCAGTAACACCTCGGAGATTAGCTAACGGGTTCCATAAACTGTTCTTTAATTCATTGTACAGATTCTCAAGCCTTCAAGCCCAGTGGTTCGTGTATGTACCACCAGGTTTAACATTCAAAAATTCTACTGTCTGCCCACATAGTGTATTCATGTATTTAGTATGGCTCTCATAACAAACAGCGACTGTGTACGTCTACAGCATTAACTGGTTGACTTTTTAGGTGCGTTTGCAAAATTGAAAAAAAAAAAAGACTATTACCTTCGTCATGCCTGTCCGTCCGTCCGCATGAAACAACTCGGCTCCCACTGGACGGATTTTCATGAAATTTGGTATTTGAGGATTTTTCGAAAATATTGTCGATAATGGGATGTTTCATTACATAACATCTGGTTAGTTCAAAGGAATATTAAATTAACTGATATATAGGCTTATGCAAAATCTCTGAACTTCTTTTGAAACCACGTGTGAAACATGAAACACGGCAGCGTGTCGAAGCAGACTGTGCCTTCTGTATTTTTGTTCCTAGTACAGTATTTTCTTTCCTCTTTTGTCCTTCCTTCTTTCGCCATTTTTTGTTTCCTTTCGCTTTCTATTTCTCTGTGCGTTTCTTAGTTCAGTTCCCCTCTTCTGCCTTCCTACATGTCTTTCTATCTCCCTCTTTTACATTTTCCTGTAATATTTCTTGACTTTCCTTTTCTCTTTCCCCTCTCTTCCTATCCATTCTCCCTGATTTGCCTTCTCACCTTCTCACTTTTGCGTACAGGCATAATCAGGCAAACTTACACATTACACCACTGTCAACACTGAAGATGACGCTTCATGACTGCGTACTGAACTGCGCGTGTTTACTGATACTGCCTGCGGCTTGGCCCGTGGCGTTGATAATTCAGTTGCCACGCTGCTTTCTTTCCTATCACAGTTTGTCACTTTCAGTGAGATATGAAAATCAGACTGATGACGTAATCAGCCCCATCAGGTGACACCACATCACACATGCTTCCCGTCCTGCGCGCACTGTCGATTTTTGGCCCTGGGTTTAATTGTGCACCACATGAGGACGTGTGTGGGGGGGGGGGTAGTGGAGATATAGCTCCACGCATAATTACCACTTCACCATGTGCAGGTGTGAAGTCTGTTTCACGCGCCGGCCACTTCGCCTTAAGGGAAATAACTGCAGTACACTTCGGATAGGTGCCTGAGAGGGTTTCTGTGGGGGAAAAGAAGAATTTCTGCCTCTGCCAGGAATCGAGTGGCGATTTCTTGGTCTTCCAGCCATGACCTCGGCATGTTGTGCCTTAACCATCGCGGTTCGTGTTGATATCCTGAGGATCGTGAATCGTTTAGGGCAACTGAATGTGTTGACCAAGCCCATTTCGTTCGTGGTTGTTGTCCTAATATTGCTTTCAACCTAAATACGCAACAGCGACGAAAGGACGAGGACAGACAAGAAAAATAAAATGCATATGAAAGTTTCACGCAATTGAATGATCGTGACGAAAATGTTTGAAATAGAATAATTGTTTGTTGTAAGGGAAATATTTCGAACAGCAACCACCTGACGAGCCTGGGGCCATCTCGAGAGTCACAGTAGGCTTTAGGTTACGACATTTCTAATTCTAAGGATTCAACTGGCTAACGCTTGCTTTGAGTGGCAATCATTACTGCTAACCGCGCCGAGAACACGGCGTTTGTTTCGACAGACTTTGTTTGGACGAGGAAGAAAACGGCCTGCAGGTTTGAGGTGCAGCTGAAAGTAGGCCTACCATATTAGGGGGACGCGACACTGGGATGATCCTCCATCTGGGTAGTTGGGGGATGGGTTAAGAAGTCTTTAAAACAGACTAGAGCATACTTAAACATTTTCTGTAGATGCTCGAAATCTTGCGAAACCTATTGTTCTCTTACACAAAATATGCGGAATTTCTTCACAAATCGAACGACTGTCAGTTTCACAAGTAGGCCTTCTGTGCTAAGTGCAGTCAGTCCCTAGTCGTAAGGGAGGCTGAATGGTTTAATAAGTTCCGTAGTTACTGGTGGTTAGTTAAGTAATGTATTGGTTAATTAGACTGGTCGGCCGTTCGTTATGTAGGTAGTCGGTCAGCCAGTCCGTTATATCATTGTTCAGTTATATGGTTAGTTATTTCGTTCGCAAGACGTCACTCGATGTTTCACAGTTACTCTGTGCATTTAGCTAGCCATAAAACTACGCACAGCCTATCATTCATTCACCGCAAAGGTTACCCAACCATTGGGGTAACTCCCCCTCCAGTCATTTCGTCAGCCAGCCAACGAGTCACCCCTTCAGTCATTTCGTCGGCCAGCATGAGTCACCCCGTCGGTAATTTCATCAGCCAGCCAGTGAGTCATCCCGTCAGTCATTTCGTCCGCCAGTGTGAGTCACCCCGTCAGTCATTTCGTCGGCCAGCGTGAGTCACCCCGTCGGTAATTTCATCAGCCAGTCATTGAGTCATTCAGTCAGTCGTTCGGCAGACAGCCAGTGAGTCACCCGTCAGAAATTTCATCAGCCAGTCAGTGAGTCACCCCATCAGTCATTTCGCCATCCACCCATTGCGTCTAGCCGTCAGCCATTTCATCTGGCAGCCAGCGAATCATCTTGTCAGTCATTTTACCAGCCAGCCAGCCATCCAGTCACCCCGTCAGTCACTTCGTCAGGCATTCAGTCGTCAATGAGTCACCTGTCGTCAGTCATTTCCTCAGTCAGCCCTACGGCCAGGCACAAATTTACAATTCGTGTGTCAGTCGGCAGCACTCTAACCACATTAGCACCTCCAACTACCTCGAAATCGACACGTTTTGCAGACAGGTGACAGTTGTGACGTCATTGCGCTGTATTGTGTTGCGCAATGCGCTATTAGATTACAAGACGTGGCACGACCCACTCGTGTCGTGGGAAACGGGGGCTCCACCCACGTCACTTTCTAGGACGCAGTAGAACCCGCCAACACCCGAAGACCTGTTCACACTCCAGACGTGTCGTTCCATTAGTGTTTCCTGTAGCATTGCGGCTTTATAATTCACAGTATTTGGTTGCTAACAGAATCCCTTCAGATTGCTAAAGTCAAAGAAGATAAGGCAGACGGAGCATACAGCAACACAAAAATAATTTTGGAGTAAACACTGTAGGAAGGGATCATTTTAAAAAAATGGTATATTGTGCGTTTTATAGCAACAATGCAAAAGCCTTTAGTTTTTGGGTAAATAACTCGATGGTCTCCCTGAAGATAGTGTAACAATCACCGAAACGTGTAGGAGGTTTTTCCTCAGCTGTAAGGCAAATGCCAGGGTATAACTCGCAAAGACGGGGCACGGCCCGCACTCTTCCCAATTAGGCGATAATTTTTACGCGGTTAGTTCATCGTTAATTTTATTTTGACCCCTCTGGGTTCGAATCCCAGAAAGCCTTCCAACCGAAGTTGTTAATTGTGTTGTTCTATGTATTGTTTGTGTGTCAATGTGTACTGTACTGCTGCCACCGGGTGTCAACCCAACTGTAGTTAACAGATATGTCATATATGTATTTAACATATTATGTGTATTTAGTTGGGATAAAAAGAAGTGATGGACTTAGAAATCTATTTGTGCCGACAATGCCCTTACTTAGCCAATGGTCTGGAAGCACGACGGGGATGTCCAGCCGTAAAATTCGTCTGCAAAATTCGTCACGGACTATACGCGTCACATCCTGGCAGACCCGAAGTCCTAAATCCACAGCTGTTATAAACTCAAATCTCACTCCGGGTAGTTGAACACGGGGCTGGGATTTGAACCCGGGATCACCAGTATACGAACCAGAAGAGATGCTTTCTATAGAGTTGTCGATCACGCTGCTCCGTTGGCTACATTTCAGGTTCACAGCGCTGCATGTGTGCGAGTGGCGGTACTTGAAGCTACAGTAGTATTTACACCAGGCGAAAAAGCTCTGGTATTCACTGGGAAGAAGTCCACTTTAGTGCTGAATTCTCTGTGAGCAGCGTGCAATTAACAAGTCAGAAGACGTCAGGTTTCACTCTACCGAAAAGCGCCCGGCCTCGAATGGAAAGTTCCACATCGTAAGCAAGCGACTTGCCTAGCAACGCGATGCAGGAGACAGTTGTCATTTTGGGCACTTCTCGCATCGCCCACTAGCTTCATGACCGCCCGTCTGTCCGTATGGAATCGTGCGACCCCCACTGCAAGGATTTTCATGAAATTTGACATTGTGGACATTTATGAAAATTTGTCGAGAAAATCCAAATTTGATTAATATTGTACAAAAATATCGGGCACTTTACACGGGACCTGAATACACTTTATGGTTTCCGGCGAAATAAATCCAGCATGAAGGCATTGCTGTGCAACGCTCAATATTTTTACATAAAACTGACAGTGACATGTAACTCAACAATAAACATGTGACGTATTGTTACGTTTCCCCTTCTACTATGGTTACGAGAAAGCGCCACGATGCTGCGTTGCTTGTCTTGTTATTTGAGAGACAGAAATGTTTATTAAAATCGCTGAATGCCAACTTCCATTCGGTCCAGAATCTTGTTCTACAGCCTGCTGTCGAAAACCTAAAGACTGAAACATACAAAACTGTCATTCTGACTGTGAAGATTCATGTCCGTCCATCACGTAAAACACAGACTGAGCTAGCTTGATAACAGAGCGCTAGGGAAGGTATTGCAATTAGAGCAGGCCCGTGGCATGGCCATGAACATAGTGGATGCGACGGCTTCCACAGCGGGTGCAATATTGTACATATATTTATATATGTATTTAATACTCTCTTTATACATATACTGTAGGTGGCGCAGTTGGTTGAGGCACTGCGCTACAAGCCGGAAGGTCGCGGGTTCGATTCCCAATGGTGTCATTGGAATTTTTCAGCGTCGTAACCCTTCGGGCCGCACTATGACCCTGGGGTTGTCTCGGCCTCTAACAGAAATGGGTGCCAGGAATATTTCCTGGGGGTAAAGGCGGCTGGTGCGTACGGCTGACAACCTTACCACCTTCATGTGCCGATTGTCTTGAAATCTGGCAGCCTCAAACTCCTGGAACCCTCATGGCCTGTCCAGGCCTGTAATGTGATTGCTTTACATTGTTTACATATGCTGTATGTATGTAGGTATGTTTTTATTGTGTATAGGCCTATATCTGACCGCCTCTGTGGTCTAGTGGTCAGAGTTTCTGGCTACAGATACAGAGGTCCCGGGTTCGATCCCCGGCGCTACCAGATTTTCTGAGTAGTAGTGGGTCTGGAACGGGGTCCACTCA
>Ga0123353_10010928_pt1 | contig 12728 bp, 7 predicted proteins | sample TergutLab28metaG_3_FD_92763 | JGI IMG/M metagenome (GOLD analysis project Ga0123353, IMG submission 92763) | Labiotermes labralis P3 segment gut microbial communities from Petit-Saut dam, French Guiana - Lab288 P3 | ecosystem: Host-associated > Arthropoda: Insects > Digestive system > Gut ...
AACTGATGATATAAGCACCATGAATAGTAACAACAGAATAGCTGCAACATTGTATTCCCTAGGGACATAGTTTGTCTCAGGAATATAAGTATAAATACCCCGCATAAATAAGAAGAAAATAATGATGATGATGATGATGATGATGATAATAATAATAATAATAATAATATCTCCCACCTTCAAAATTCAAGTATTCTTGAATAGGATGCCATGTAAATTGGTAAACAGTTACTTACATTTAGGAGGAGTTGTTGCCTCCATCTTCATTGTAGCCCAAGGTGGTCCTTTCTTCAACTACCTTAACCCAGAGACAGTAAATTCCTCTGAAACTCTAGTAACTATTTACCAGCCTACATGCAGTAACACCCCAGAAGACTTGAATGTTCATGAAAAGTGCTGTAAGAACCTCAAACCTCACATCTCCCACCCCAATAACTAAAGCAGCATCAGAACTTCTTAAAACAAGCTGGTGAAAACACAGTTGTTACAAATTACAGCAACAACACAACTAATACATTCCACCATTAACACTTCTGTCATGTCAGAGTGAATACATAAACCAACAAATCCACTCAATATAATACATTACAATACAAATCATAAAATACAATTCAAGACAGGTATCACACTCCTACATGTTTTGACCAGGGTGTAGGCTGCAGGCTATAGCCTGCAGCCTGGACACTACTCCACCCTAACCGCACCTAACTTCCAACCTACAGCAGCCCAAGAACGAGACGACCAACGTGGCGATCAGCATTATAGTCGTGAGCTCCTGATGTTGGGCATAGTAATGCCCGAAACATGTTGAGCCTAAAGAAAGTACAATAAAATAATAAGTAGCATCTAGTTGGTTCTTATTCTTCAGTTATCACAATGATGCAGGTCAAACACACATCATGAACAACTTTAATTGAGAGGTGGTCTTGGTTCATACTTCTGTTACTCGAAAGCAGTGTCTATCAAAATTTTATAACAGAAAAGCCACAACCCTAGTGAGTATTTCAACAGACATAATCTCATTCATAGGAAGAGTTTAGAAACTTGATCCATTTACAGTAACACTTGGAATATTTTGAGCTACATGTATGTAAGGGGCCACACTTGTGGCAACACAGTATGTGTGAACAATATATTGGGAGTTTTTTGCATTTTTATATAAAGTTTGTCAGCTGAATGCATTTCAGGGAGATTGTGTTCGTTCGTTCGCATTTTGTTTGAAAAGCTTGAGAGGTCTTCATGAAGATGGGTGTGTAGTATTTCACTGAAAGCTTAGGGGACCAATGTTGACCTGTATCAGGCATATACTTCACGTGGTTATGGTTATTTTAGGGGGGGGGGGGATTACATTGTACAAAATTATTATTTGATATCAGCTGTAGACCCAGATCTAATTAAGATTTCAAATTTTATTTGAAATATTTTTTATGTTCTGTACATTTGACGAGGCACAGAGATAATTTTTTCTCATGAATAATAATATTTACGCTGTTTGTTTTATTTACAACATTAAACTTCTGCTTTCTTGCGGGAAAATCCCGAAGCCATTTAACACGACGAATGATCAAGAGTTTATGTTGAAAGTAAGCACATTTCAGTTTGCATGGTCATATCTAGTATTGTCTAAGTGGCCGGTCGAGTCGTTACAATATATGCGTGTATTTTGTAAGAATTGTATCTTTAGCGGTATTTTAGATCAACGTTGACTTTCTTGCACTGAAAGTGCGTCACTTGCCGGTACTGTGCATGTAAATATTACCAGGAAATAACAAACTGTAGGAAGTTGTGACAGGTTTGTGCATATCCCTGCTATCAGTATATGGGGCACCTCCTCTCCAGTTCACAATAGTACTGATTTTGAAGGTTGCAGTCTTCGGGGATATAACGTCGTGTTCATTGGTAATTTGTTACCAGTGTTAAGGCGAAGCGTATTGCCTCCATCTTCAGGGTAGTCCAAGAAGAATAAATTGCTTTGGAGAATCAGTTGCATTAAAGAGGGAAAGAGCGGCAACTACGCCGTGAAAACCTCGAATCACATTAGCATTGCTGTTCGACCACGCTTGTTTCTAGCTCAAGGATGCCAATTCTGTCACTGCTGTGTTGGCGTATCGCGATGCGACCGAAAGTCTGTGTTAACAGGGTCGTCAGAAGTCGTAGTAGGGGAGTTAGGCAGAAGGAATTACAGCCAGCATGCGTACGTCCATACCCGACTATTTACTGCGATAAGCTAAAATGTTTTAAGTATTTGTTCAGATAAGCTCCAGAAGTATTAATGCGCGTATGTACGAATAAAGTGATAATATTTCAGTGTAGTAGAGCTGTATGTGGATAGTGAATTAAGTGCTGTAAGATTGGGTGGAAGAATGCTTCGTCTTGGACCGAGCGTCTTCTGTGTTCGGAAAGCATCGTCGATTGTTCTGTATTTTTTGCGTGTCGTTGGAAGACCGATGGTGATTGTTCATCGTACATGTTCGGGAGCGTAACATGCTGTGACAGTTCTTATTTAATTATCTTGAAATCCGTAAGACTTAATGCAAAAAGTGCGTTAGGTATAAAATACGTGTATTATTTTGATCACCAGCTTTGGCATGAAATGTTTTTGTTGCCGATAAATATTTAGTGAATTGTGTTTGGGTTACTCGCAGAGACGCATATTTGTTATGTACAGTGGTTGTTAATTTTTTTCCGACTTTTAATGAAAATTTGCTTGTGTCCACAAATGTTAGTAAAACTCCCCACTACCGATATTCATTAAAATCCGTTTAATGGTTCGCGACTTGTTTCATGTGTACAGCCGGACCGGACGATTTTAAGAGAGTTGCGAATGCACATAAAACTATTTGGCTCGCATCTTCAGGAAATTGCTCGAGATGTCATTTATGACAGCCGGTCAGTATATGCAGAGGGGACCTTCTTAATACGAAGGACGGGTGCAGACCACGCTGTCTTGACGGCGTAATATGTTAGCACGAAGTTCTCTTTAGGATCAGACCATGCCTGCTTGGGCATTTGAACGTAAGCGTATATTAAAGCGTTGCATATTACTGGGTATTTCGTAGTAAATCTTAGAAATTAAAACCAACTAATAACCTATACTGTGCTTAGAGAATAACCCCTGTTTGCTCGTAATTTATCTCCTGTGGCTGCTTGAAAATGGCCCATGAAGGGCTAAAACATATAGGAGGTAAATTATAAGCAGTTGGGTGTTGCCGTTTAAACACAGGCTACTTGTTGGTTTTAATTTATTAAAAAAATTAAATATTGTGTGCTTCATTACTTAACGACATTCAGATTTGCCCAGAACTAGTGGTCACATCGCTTTTTATCTGGACATAATCGCGATTTGTCCTTATTGTGGAATCAGATCTAACATATATAGTTTAGGAGCATTAAGTCCTATTGCAGATAATGGATTTAGGAAGTAAGTGTACGTCTTTTGGTAATTATGCTGTGTAGATGTTCATTGGAGGGAAGGGTTAGGTTGCACAGTAGGCAGTGTATGGATTGCAGTAAATGACTTTATATGGTGTTGAAACGCTGTAGAAAAGATTATACCGCAATTAAGGACGCTTCTGTCTATTTGGCCGATGTTGCAGAGAGCATCCATTACTTTTAGCTTGTTTATTTGCAGTTAAAAAAAGTAAGAATTTATTTCTGCGTGTCTTTCCTCCTGTAACAGCTGTCGAATCGTGATAGTCTGCCGCCCCAACATGGCACTGGATGCTACCTAACGTTCGGAGGTGAAGAGTACGTTAAATGTTGTGTGTCAGTCCACGCAGAATTTAAAATTTTGCAGTAAGGTAGTGGTTTTAAGTGCGAATTTCATTAATTTTCGCGACGAATGAAACTTAATGGAATATTACATTTGCACCTGAGTTATCAGTGCACATTGCACCGTGAGTATCCACAGGCTGGTTGTCATGATTTTTCGCCATAATAAGTATGTGAAGTGGTGCCGACTTCTGAAGTCCCAAGTTTGTTATGTCATGTTGCATATTAGTGCGGATTTCATGTTGGTGTTGTCGAAGATGGATCGTACCCAGCGTTATAGACACTGACCAGTTAATACAAAATTGTGAGTTGTGAATTTCTTATAATGCCCTTTCTGGATATCCTTCTTTATTGTATGTTGCGCCGTATCGATTGGTAAATGCGGAACTTGTTGTGAAGCATTCAAAGCCGCATTCATGTTTCATTAAGTTGGTTGGTTTTAATATAAGGGGATCCAGCTTGGGTAATAGGAGGGTAATTATTTGGGTAATTCCGTGAAGCAAATTTCTTATTGAAGAGCTGTTGCTCGCTGACTAGGCCAAGAATTTACCCGCCTTGTATGGAACCCGAAGGTTCCTTACGTAGCTTACCGGAACCCGTCACTGGACTACTTGCTGACAGAGAAAAATCCAGTTAAGTTTCTCACACACAGTTTCCTTAAAATAGGTTTTATTGACAGTATTCTTCCACCACGCTTCAAACGGGTCTGTGGCCTAATTCGACAGGTTATTTCACTCACGTGTCGCCGGTAGCTCATTACTTACTCCATCAAACTAAACATTAACATTAGGCAGCGCGCGGTCGCCTTATTATTCTACCTTCTACGAAAAGCGAAATCCCCCCCGTTAAAACTTTTGTATGTAGCCAATTTGGAAGATCTCTTACAACACAGTAGTTTGAGACCATGCGTAAATCATTAAGGTCTTCCTCATTCGTAGTTCTTGGGGCGTGTTGTTGGTATTTAATTAAGAAGTACAAAGGTTGGAAGACGACTTGTTATACCAGTTATGAGATGAATACCATACGGTTGTTGTGGCTGGACACAACATACGCACGGGCATTGCTATAGTGTGATTATGAAATAGGGAAAGCAAGGTGCAAAAAGTGGAACCTGTTATTGAATACTGGTTTCCAGTAGTAGTCTGTGTTGGCTTTTGCTGTCTGAACATCGCATCAGTTTCTTTTGTCATTGACGCAGAGAAGTATGTTAACGTCAGTGGAATTTGTCAAAGAATGTGCTTCGCCATTCCATGAGAGCAGGAAGAAATTTGTGTTTCTCTCGCAGCTACGGCGGGCTTTCATTTGCAGAAAACAACTAAAATTTTCCATGAAGTAGAGCCATTATTGAGAATCTGACGTTCGCTGAACTGGTCAGTAAATTTCCAGCCTTTTGTAGGATCGCAGAGTTTGCTATCAAGTTCATAAGAGCCAGACAGTAGATTTTGTCCTGTGCCGGAAAACTAATCCATTCGGCACTTCAATGTTGCTTTAACATAGGCATACATTATTAATGTTATTCTCCAACTATACATAGGTATCCAAGAATTTATCTTTATCCGGTGACTTCGATAAAAATTTTGCTTGCATGTCTCATATGTAGGATTGAAACAGACACATTCGTAAAAACTATTCAATATTTCATGTTCCGTACTGGCATATCTTATCCACCATGACATGTTCAGGCTCTGTTAATATTTGCTGAAGAATACAAATTGGGAAACCTCATTATGTAGTCTATCATTAAAGCAAACCAACTGTGTACACCGTGGGAGTCCAACCTTTCTATAGCAAAGGGCCACAACGGTTATTGTAGGCTGGTTGGCGAACCGCACGTGTAAAGATCACAGCAAGTAGTATACCTAACTGCCTACATTATTGTGTAATTTTTGTAGTATGTACGTAATTGACATATGTGGCCGCGGGCTGCTTAATACAACTTTGGGGGGGGGGGGCACATGGGGCCCGGGGCTGGCGTGTTGCAGAGCCATGGTCTTGACGGAGGTTGGGATGTCCCAGCTATTTTATTGCGACTCCAACATGTTTTGGGTCCGGCTGGACTATTATCAGGGCGTTTGGTACAAAATGCCAGGTGGAAGCGTCAGACGTTTACAAATGTAATCTCATTAAATTATATACACTGTCACTTGAGACAAAATTGTAAAATTGCTTACTAAAACACTGAATTAACTACGACTGCTGTCCGGAAAGTATCCAGCCATTTTGATTATCTCGAGAACCTGTCGTGTGACTTTGATGTAAGTTGGCAGCCAGTCATAGGAGACCTTACTGTGCATCCTTGAAATAACTCTACCGTGAGGCTAGTCATTCGGCAGTGAGGCGCCGTTGACTGAGCTTATGTACTGTGTGACCATCGCATTCAAAATCTCCTTCCTTTCAACGGCGATTTTGGCTTTGGGAAAAGCCAGAAGTCGCAGGGAGCCAAATCTGGGCTGTAAGAGGGCTGACAGACGTGGATGATGTGATGCTTTGCCAAAAATGCTTGTATGAGAGCTGTAGAATTGGCAGACGCATTGTCATGATGCAGCTGATCTGCTCGCTCGGTCGTAGTGAATGCGACGGTCACGCAGTACACAGGCTCAGTCAACGGCGTCCCACTGCCGACTGACTAGCCCCACGGGAAAGTGACTGTTCACGGATGAGCAGTAAGGTCTCCTCTGACTGGCTGTCAAGTTACATCAAGGCCACGCGACCGGTTCTCGAGATATTCAAAATGGCTGGATGCTTTCCGGACAACCCTCGTATGTCCTAAATAGTTTGTTGGGATCATATACAGGTGTGTTGTGACGATACAAAATCATTATGCGTTGTTGCCAATATTCCGTTTTTACTTCGTGTGTTAATTATTAACGTATGGCAGATCAATAAGCAGGCGGTAGGCTATAAACCTGTTAAAGAATGCGTAGCGCACGTTGCTTCTGGATGGCCCAGAAGTAAACCGAAATGAAATTACGCGCTGCTTAAGTCAGGTAGGCTTGCTGGTACCAGTAAATCTGAAAAAACGGGATTACAGCTTTGTGAGTTGTGCATTGAACATTGAAGATCTCATTTAGATCAGTTTTTGGGCGCGTTGCAAAACTGCGAAAAGCGACTGTTAACTTCGTCATGTCAGTCTGTCCGTCTGTACATTCGCGTGGAGCAACTCGGCTCCCTGTGGACGGATTTTCATGAAATTTGATATTTGAGTGTTTTTCTAAAATCTGTCGGGAATATTCAAGTTTCATTAAACTCTGGAAAGAATAACGTTTTCTTTACACGAAGACCAATATACATTTTTGTTCGTATCTCTCTCAATTCATCTTACAATGGAAAATGTTTCAGACAAAAATTGTAGAGATAATCAAAACATATTTTTACGTTCAATAGCTTTTTTCCCGAGATACTTACCGGTTGTGAGATACCGTAGACAAATTGTAGCCCGGACAGACCACAGATGACAGTATGGCGCCTGCGCATTGCTTGCTGGATACCTAAGGCTGCAAACACTCATTCACGACAGGCTTATGTATTACCTGTTGCTTTTCCACGGCAACAGTAGTTACGCGTGCGTGCGTCAATGTTACGTGTATACGTATTTTGCCTGTCTTGTAAATGTAGTAAGTTTGAAAGAAATTCACATCGTATTTTAGTCTGTGTTTTATTAACCGGTTAACCGATATTTGGACCACTCTTAATGTCCACATCGCACACAAATGCAGAGGGCGTGGAGGTAAATAAGTAAGATAAAGAAGCAGATTTTTGGCTTGTAAGAAGGTCAGCCTTATTAGGCACCAAATTCTTGAGTGGTGTGTATAAAAGAGCACAGCACGAACTCGGAGAAGCAGATTAGGAATGAGCAAGTGGTGATTAATGGAATAAATTTCGATTGCACCGTGATCTGTGGCGACCTGCTCCTGAGGTTGCAATTGACAGTGGAGACGATGTTACGCCATATCGACCGGTGAACAGTAACCCGCGTTTCTAAGGATCGTAGTTCCTTCATGAGCACATTACAGTAGTCTACGAAGAGAAGCTACGCTTTTGGACAGCTGGCATATGAAGGCACTACCGTTGTTTCGGAACATCGGTAGCTCTTTACAAGTTTATATAGCATAAACACGTCGAATATTCCGCCGTACCGCTGTGAGAACCTCGTATCTTGCACTCTCGATGTGTCTTCGGTGTGTTTTGTGCGTTTGCTTTGCGACATGCATGTCTAGTTCAAGCTGCAGTCAGCTGGTCGCGAGAAAAACTAAAAAGAATGGACTTCCAGTGCGCTGTCTTTTATAAAAGTAACCGTCTAAAAGTCGCTTGTATTTTGAGAAGAAATTAATAGGTTTGACACTTATTGCTGCATTTTATGTGGCACATACCTGAAGAACGTCTCGATGTTAAAACACAGAAGACAACAAAAAACAGCCACCCAACTATCTGCAGTATTACGTCTATCTGTGAGTCGCCGGTTGCAGTGTTTTGGATCACGAGGTCATAGAGTAAAAAGAGTTGTCTGGCCCATCATGACCAGCTGGATTTAATGATCCTGGCAGTATAATACTTCCCTCTATCTTTAATTCATATCAGATCCTCATTACCAGAGGTTCACAAATTTGACAGACGTTGAGAAACCATTTCAGAATTTTTGGCGCCAGAACAGCGACTTGATTAGTTTCCGCGCTTTGGACCCACAAATATTAGGCGCCATAGTACAAAATTTATTGTCCCGGTGTTCTGGCGTCCGGTATTTGGGCTCCCCTTGGCCGTGTTTATCGTTCGTAACTTTAAGTGCGTAGGTATAAGCATGACGGCAGTCATGTTACATTTTTAGAGCCGTTGGCTTAACTGAGAATTTTAACCGACAGCACATGAACAGGTGGAGCAGAGACTGCTGTTTCACGGCGCAGTCGTTAAACGCATTCCGGTTAGTAACTGCGGAAGTATCTGAAGTCGCGAATTCCCTTCCGCGTAACCAGCCAGTGTTTTTGGCTGCTTGCCTATTGAAGCGCAAATAAGTAGGATTCTGAGATCGCTATACCGACTGTGCGTGTCTCCATTTCAGCTTTGTCGTCTGACTGATGTAAACCGAATTTGATATGAACGTTATGTTGCTGGAAGCTTTGCATGTTTAATTTCCCATTGTCGGTGATAACAACATGACAGATATATGAAACTGTGAGGAAGTTCGAAATGTGCGTTAATAGACTTTGAAACACAAGCAGGGTTTGTTAAGATTTCTTCCTGTCATTTCTTACTGTAAAACAAATGGCTGTATAGAATGCAGGCCAGTATTTAGCGTTCGGTTTGGTGGCGATGATTAATGAACTGCTCGAGCTAAGAATGTGAAATTTGGTATGGAAATAGATCATAATCTTACGTATAAATTATGTATAAAATGTTTTTTAATCAGGTACAAACATGGCAACGGGGCGAAGTCTTTTAAGCTAATCAGACAAATTTCTTCTTATAATTCGTCTTCGTTGATGGCACTACTGTCCAGTGCTGACCTTCGCCTCCTTAATGGACTTCTCCCAGTCTGCTCTGTTTTTTGACATTTCTTTCCAGTTTTTAATTTTTCATCTGTTAATATCTGTCTGTACACAGTTCCACCATCTGTTTTTTGGTCGACGTCTTAGTCGACTCCGACGCATTTAATGTATAAGAAATCCATCCTTAAGCAGGAAGTTTTTCACAAAAATAAACTGCTGTAGCTACTACTATTACCACCACCAGTTCTACTTCTTCCACAATACTACTAGTGCTGCTATTAATTAATTCTGCCGTGAAGAATATTAACGTTTAGCACATATGTTACAGTAGGCAGTACGAAGTTCTGACTCGAGCGTGTAACCGTACGGACTGTGCAAACGGTTGCCTCATGCAAACTCAAGCGGCTGATTTTAATTTGCAGCTGTAATACAGATTTTTGTTACCTAGGTGTGGAATTAAAAATACGAAATTTGTACGGCTAGGAGTTGCAGTATTACGCGCCTGTATGTGCTTGTGACTTGGCTGTCGTCGTCTCTCAGATAGACGCATGTAAGAGACGTCGGGAAATGCAGATAAAACGTTTGTCTGGCGATGGGCTGCAATTTCTCGTAACAGTGTTTTGAGTTTATAAATAATTTAAATATTAACGTTAGTATTATTTACGTACTTGTTTCGGTGGATTTACTCTGAATATATAAATACAAGAACCAAATTATTTCTGGGATGCAGATGCTGATGAATAAAGGGGATGCATAATGGAGGGTGGATATGAAGGAAGCGTGTGTAAAGGGAAGACGCGGTGAAGAGCCAGACCCTGTGATGCATGCTCACGTTTATTTCCTGCTTGCCTTACTGCGTCATTATTACATAACCTGCAGCAATGGGATGTTCGCCTTCGTTGCGGACAGCCAGTCACTGTCGCAATCGGGAGGGGCAGAGGAGATGGGGCAATGTGAGGCCCAAGTGTAGCGAAATGTGATTACTTTACAAAAAGCGCGTCTTTATTGGACTATGCATTCTTGTGTGAAATATTACTACGTTCTTTTAGCGATTATTTGAAGGTTGTCTTGTCCTTCCGATAAAGAGGACCTGCGGGTCGAAGAGTATTGTATGTGTCATACTGTAATATTATTTAGACTTGAGTATTTTGGAATGAGAGTACCGGGCCATAATATGTTCACACACACACAAAATCTGAGGTCGATTTAATACGGAAAAGGCTTGCTCAATTAACTACCGAGTCCTTATCTGCCCATCCACCAGCCAGGAATGTAAAAATGAAGCTAAATCCAGTTGTAGTTTTTTTTTATAACGTTAATAAAATCCCTATCCTGTATTCGAACTTGACACCACGAATGAGCAGTTGCTGCTAAAGCAGCCGACAAACGGATCGGCCAATTAAAAATAAAGACGCAGAAAACATGCGCATTTCCAAAGGAAAGTTATTTCGATGGCACAGGAAGCAGTTTGTACATCCCGCATTTAATGATTGCACCTAACGGAGAGCTGTTTTTCAAAGGATAATTATCGCGTTTTATATGCAGAATTTGCAGATTCAACTTAGTTGCATTGCGTCTTATTGTTCTGAAGTTAATGAGTTTGTCATACGTCTACTGTCTTGTAGCCAAGTCCACAATAAAACCTTATGGGTTCTAAATGTGTACTCGCTGTATTAAGCAGCACTGTATTTTCTAGTTTTCTGCTCGACATACATATGTACGATGCTCGTCTGCTTGCGTTGCATTCACATGTCAGGTTCTCCTGTATTTCGAAGAGTGGAATGACGTACAGTATGTAGTGTAATAATGCTCTGTGTTTAGTTGTGTATGAAGCTTCTGTCGACAGTTAATTCTTTGGAAGATCACTGAAGAGACCTTGACTTCGGGAATGTACTGTGCGTGGTGACAACAGTGCCTTACAATTTAGTCGAGTTCACTAGAAACACTAATTAGTTCAGATGTGCGGGCTTGAAAACAAAATCCTTTGAATTTAATGAGTAATCTTTTTTTACTTACATACACAGTTAACAGAGTAAAGGAATATAACTCATGCTCTTAGGTAAAGGAGACGTTAAACGGAACCATGAATCAGAATATAATTGGCTAGAAAAATTAGTGTTGCCGTCCGGTACAGTTTCCCTCAAGATTTGCCTGGCTGATTGGGACGTGGAACATGCTGTTTGGTCCTTCCGAAAAGTGTGTGACGGTTTGTGCCGAACCTGTTTGCGACTGTCCTGTCCGCAGTACCAGAGATGAAAGGGAAGTTCAGTAGGCCTACAAGATGGACAAGCCGGGCGTGTTGGGAAATAAGATCTGCAGATGCTTTCGTCTGATTGGAGAGCTAGCTGAAATAAACCTTATATTGAAAACAGTTTGTCTTAGTTATGATTTTCTACATGCGTTTTCATATTTGACATTCGGAGGACCGTGCATCGTGATATATTCTTATAATAAAACAAACGAGGTCGACCATTTCACAAATTTATTTTGGTATAGAACTCTTCATGTTTCGGACAGGTTTACCGTCCACCATAAAGAGTCTAGTACTGTATAAGCAGCAATAGGGATTTGTCATACAGGTTATGCTGACTGTTTGGTAGCGCAATCACGCACAGCAGTGCTTCAACCTGTATCCGGGTACCACACCACCCCAGCCAAACCACAACGTAACACCAACAAACATCGTACCAGAGCAATACAACCCATGAAATAACTCAACAAATAAGTCGCAAGCTCCTGAGGATGGATGTATTAACATCCGAAACATGTTGAGCATTAAATAATTCAATAAAAAAGCAAGTGACATCAAGTTGGTCACTCTTTATTTATCCATCTCGTTGGTTTTACTATAAGAATAAACCCGTTTCCGTGTTAGACTTGCATCGCTGGATGTTGCTGAATGTGACCTTCGTTTCTTGTTGATACCTCCTCACAAACAAGTTGAACAGCTTAAACTTTAAGGTATAAATTTGTAGACACGTTTCTTCATATTCCTTGTTTGACTGTTGTGGTGTAGAGCGAGGTCCATGCAGTTGCAGTTGGCGTAGAGCTGCTGGCTGCAGTTGTTTGCTGCCAGATTTATTTGAAACGCACTTGCATTCTCGCTGTAGTTAGCTGTGTTGCTAATAATTACTTCACAGTTGGTAGCCTATCCGCTTATAAGTGATGTCAAATTCGGCATTTACATAACTACTGTCAACTTATGTGAACTGTTAACCTTGTTCTACGGACACGCCTCATAGCGAGATACTCAAAAATGGAAACGAGGATTTACCGTCAAAACTCCGAGCGTATTTTCCTCCTGCATAGAGTTCTAGTCCAACCCGCCTATTATTATTATTATTATTATTATTATTATTTCTCCTGTCACAGGCATTTCTTCCTGGTACGTCTCTTGAACCAGCGGTGATCCCCACCGCTCAGGCTTCAAGCTTCACATTGCAGTACTTTCCGTATTATGTGTGATGTTCCAAGTAT
>Ga0123353_10010929_pt1 | contig 12727 bp, 9 predicted proteins | sample TergutLab28metaG_3_FD_92763 | JGI IMG/M metagenome (GOLD analysis project Ga0123353, IMG submission 92763) | Labiotermes labralis P3 segment gut microbial communities from Petit-Saut dam, French Guiana - Lab288 P3 | ecosystem: Host-associated > Arthropoda: Insects > Digestive system > Gut ...
AAAATATCTTTATGTTGATGAGCTCAACGCTGCTATCCTGAATGAGTTTATCGAAAAAATCGTGGTACACGAGAAAGAGATTGATTGGAACGGCAAGAAGATTCAGCGGGTGGATATCCACTATCACTTCGTGGGATATCTGCCGGTGCCGAATATTTTGGAGGGGTTCGGCAGGATGGAAGCCGGACCATTGCAGGAGCTGTGGGAGGCGACGGAGAGAGAAGTGATGGCGGCGCAGAGGGAGTTTGTGAAGGTGTAAAAGCAGACGAAAAAGAGACAGAAAAGACCCGCGATCCCTTATGGATTGCGGGTTCTGTCGTGGAGCCACTGGTCGGAATCGAACCGACAACCTGTGGTTGTTCGTAAGGATACCAATTTAATGCTGCCGTCATTGCCTTCTAAGGGGTTTTAATTTCGATTGCGGTCTGCGTTGCGGCTGCGATTTGTGTTACAATAGGCTCATAAAACTCAGCGCTTTTTTCAGGCGTTGATATCGAAATGATTAGCGAATAACGCATTTTTCGATCATAGCACTTTAGGTGTGACCTCTCCTTCCACCAACCGACCCCAGGATAAATAGCTATGTGCTCTGCATCGCACAGATCAACAGCGGACTGCTCACGAAAATCCGAGTGAATAGATCCAACATCACGATTCTGTGTGCCCAAATACCAGTGAGGACTTACGCTGCTCCCGTCACCTTTATCCTCTTTTTCTTCTCGCATAGCACGATTAATACGCTTACCAAAATCAGTTGAAGATTCATTGGCGTTTTTGACGTCAAATCGCAATCCGCAGGACGCATAACGATACTTATCTTTCCAGCCGATCTCCCCTGGGCCTGGTTCAATGAAATACGAAAGAGTCACGCGCATCACAACAGGAATCTCTCCAAGCCGTTGCAGCTCTTCCTTTGGCCAAGGTATTTGATGCAAATGCATCTCATTCATCTTTATATAATCGCTTTTGATAAATGGTTGGATTTCACCTTCAATGATTAGATTGACGCTATTCGACAGACATTGAATGGCTCTCTCTAAGTTGGGAATTCCATAGCCGCAGCATCGTAATAACGTTCTTCTAGCCCCTGTCTTTGATTTGTCTTTGTCCGCGCCAAATTGCGCTTTCATTTTTTCAGGCCACTGCGCTGAATGCACCAACAGTGCCCGCACTGTCTCCGGCCAAATGCCTGGGTATTCAGCTATGATTTGCGCTGCCATGTTTGCGGCCTGCGCCGTAGCTGAACTGGTTCCATTGATTGTGCTGAACAATCGCGTGGTTGGTTGGTGGCTGGTTGTTAAAAGAGATAGGTCGGCGCAGTCCAAGATGTTGGCGCCATCGCTTGCGATATTTCCTCCATCGCACAATACCTCTGGTTTGATAGGCCATTTGCTGCTCCATATAGACGATGTGGTGCTGAACGGCGAGAGTTGATCTTGGTCGGCAATTGGATGGTATCCACTCAAAGAGGGAGACGTTATTTGAATTTTATCGCTGTAAGCCCCTACAGTTATTGCGTTCCAAGCTTGTCCGGGACTTTGAACGGAGGAAGTTTCATTCGCTGTGGTGTAGCCATCTTTCAGTTCAGCAAAAGGTACATTACCGGCGCTGATAAAAAATAAACGTCGCTTATCATCTTCATCATTCACGCCAGCTACGAGACTGTCGATCGCTCCCGACCACGAAGAAGGCCACCCATCTAGTACGGAGAATTCATCTTCCTCCGTCACGGCCATGCAGATAGCTCTCTCAGCAGATGGATTAACAATCTCAGCCAAATGCACAGCATTTTGTGTGACGGCACCATACAACTTAGGATCGGTTGCGCCCTTTGGTGGTAGTATTTTCACAGACTCCAATTGATGCGATAAATGAACTGTCGAAGGAGATGATAGCGCATTCTCTAGATTATGAAATAGCGCTACGCCGGCCATTTCAGTACCATGACCCTCATGGTCATGCGTTCCCCAAGATGGTTCGGCTGCATGGAGATTGTCATCATTACAGTAGGGCTTTAGCAAAGGATGACCTGAATTGAGTCCCGTATCCAAAATGCAAACAGATGCATCGGAGGGACTATACTCTATACGGGAAAGCAGATCATCTACCCATTCTTTCTGCTCCACAGGTGACAAATCTTCAAAGAAAGCCGCTGATTCCTCTGCTCGACGCATCTCCGCAAGATAACCAAAATGCTCAATCAGCAAGCCTAATTGCTCGGCGCTTGCATGCACGACTTTGACTATCCGCTCAGGAAAACGTATAGTTTCTTTGTATGTCCCTATCTCAAGTCCCTGACAAGCTTGTAGAAATTTTTCTTCGATTACGTTAGTGTTGTCACCATCGGCCCTTAGCCATACTTCGCAAAGTGCAGGCGCTTTTGAAGGAATTCCTTCAGGTTTTCCAATCCAAAAGGCTTCTAGCAAGGCAAGGCGGACGTCTTCAATGCTATCAATAATATCTTGATCTTTGCGTTTCCCCTTATCTGATCGCCAATCGGATTGGTATTTATCAAGCCGTTTAACGAACCAATCAACCTTTTCATCGGGGATATAAACTGTTGCAATGACCGATCCATCACGTTCGCGTATGTTCAGAAGACGAACCCCTTGACGTTGATCCTCAAGGCTTTTTGTTAGCAAGTCACAGTTTGCTTGTCCAACAAACTCAACGTAAAACCCGTCTTTGTATTTGATTGCAGCAACTTGCTTTGGGGTTAATTGCTTGCTGCTATCTCGAGCTTCACGCACTGATTGAAATCTACCACGCAGGTAACTGGCATGACCAGTCTGATCATTTCTCTCAGGCAATCTACGTTCTCCAAAGGCACTTTTGGGTGACGTAAAAGATGATGTTGTGATAGTGTTTTTCAGGAAGATGATTGGTTTCTCAACGGCCATGCGTTATGCCCTCCTCTGGTAAACAGCCAGACGCTCATCTATGATTCTAATTAGATATTCGTTGCTAATGATATCGGAATCAGAGAGAATGGCGCTCTTGATCGCATCATCGCATATGCGAGTTATCTCGGCATGACTTAGGGATGCCGCCTTTTCAAGAAGCTCATCGGACACGAAGAACGCTGTTGAAAAGAGCTCTAGCTTTGACTTAAACAGCATCTCCAATTCGGCGGCTGTTGGGAGTGAATAGTGAAGGACATCATCAAACCTACGGAAGAGAGCCATATCAAGTATCTTCTGATTATTCGTTGCAGCAATGATAATGCTCTCTGATTCATCTTGCTCAATGAACTGAAGGAAGGAATTTAATACGCGGCGCATCTCGCCAACCTCATTGTCCATGCTGCGGTCCGCACCGATGGCATCGAATTCATCGAAGAGGTAAACGCCCGTGACACTCTCAATGGAATCAAAGATTTGCCGTAGCTTTACACTGGTTTCTCCCATAAATTTTGTAACCAGTTTATCCATTTGGATGGTGAAGAGAGGGAGTCCTAACTCAGACGCTATGATGGATGCCGTAAGTGTTTTGCCAGTACCAGGATTGCCTTCAATCAGAATCTTTCTGCGATTTCGCATGCCATATTGTCCGAGCTTTTTACGGCTGCGGAACTCTATCAAGACGCGCTCTATACGCTCACGGATTTCATCGGAAACGATTAGCTCCGACATTTTATGATTCGGCATTGACATGAGAAGCAATTGATTTTGGCTGTTAAAGTTAAGAATTTTCCCTTTGCGAGCGGAGCTTTTTTCAAGAAGGTCCTTCAATTCACGTGCGATGGTGGTATGCCCTTGCCTGGCTTTTGCGGCAGCAATCTGTAGAACGACAGTTTTAAACTTATCATTGTCTTGGTCAATATGAGCCTTAACAAGGCTTTTTAGCTGATCTGCTGTTGCCACGTCAAGTCCTCCTCACCAGTGAATAGCGCCGAATGCGCATGAACACCACACTACTCCAATATAAGCAAATCGTTTCTCCTAGTATACCATATTTCCGGGAAATAGCAAGCGTTTTCTTTAGCGAGCACCCAAAATCATTGCTGTCCCTCTTGCTTTTCCCGCCTCGTCTGTGATATACTATATTCCACGGAGGAGGTTCCTGCCCATGGAAGACATTCGCAAAGAACTCACGCTCATGCTACTCTATCTCAACTCTTGGGAGGAGGGAGAACCAAGCTATAAGTACCGCCGAAGCTGGAAAGGCTTCGACTTCGATGATCTCAATTCCCTCGCTGAAGACGAGTTAATCATCGACGGCCGCCGTTCAAAATCTGTTGCCCTGAGCACCGACGGCGAAGCAAGAGCGGCGGAGCTTCTGCAGAAATACGGGATAGCCCTCCCGGATAGTTAACGATTACTCCTTCACGAACTCCCTCTGCGCCGCCATCATTTCTCTTTCAGTTGCCTCCCACAGCTCCTGCAATGACCCAGCTTCCACCCTACCGAACCCCTCCAAAATATTCGGCACCGGCAGATATCCCACGAAGCGGTAGTGGATGTCTACCTGCTGAACCTTTTTGCCGTTCCAGTCAATCTCCTTTTCATGCACCACGATTTTCTCAATTAGCTCGTTCAGGATAGCGGCGTTAAGCTCCTCGACATAAAGATATTTTGCTACCAGGTGAATGAAATTTTCGGCATTGTCATAGGCTTCTTCGGCCTGGCTAATTTCGAATTGCAATGCATCTCGCTTAGCAGATAGCTCGTGCTGTTCCTGCTCGTAGGCTGTCATCATGTTCTGCGCTCGTGCTTCTGATACTTTTCCCAGGATGCTATCTTCATAAAGCTTTGAAATTATCCGGTCGAGTTCGGCAATACGTTTCTCCGCAACTTTCAGAGCCCGCTTGTTTTTCGCTGTCTCTTTTTTCTGCTTATCTGTGTGCGCGGAGGTAAGCATTTGCAGATATTCCTCGGCGTGGTCGACGGCGATTTGCGCATTACGGCGAATGTCATTCAGCACAATTGTCTGCATGGCCTGCCAGCCGATGGCGTGACTCGTGCACCGCTCCTTGCCGTAATTCTTGTATACCCAGCAGGAGAAATTCTTGAATTTCTCCTTTTTCGCATCGTAAGATACGTTGAGCGCAGAACCACAGCCGCTGCATTTTACAAGTCCGGCGAACATCTGAATTCTGCCATTGCTGCATTCCCGCCGCCGGCTTTCCATCATTTTATGTGCAACGTCCCAGGCGTTTTGCGTGATAATGGGCTCGTGCGTTCCCTCTACGATAATCCAATCTTCTTCATCTACTTGCACCCGGTCTTTCTGGTAGAGGCCCTTCGTTTTGGTTCTGCCGAAGACGGTTTTTCCCAAGTAAACCGGGTTGTTGAGAATCGTCCGCACCGAAGTTGCATGCCAATCGAATGGTTGGCGCCAATAATCGTTCTTGTAGTAATCGGGATTGTTCTGATTGAAATACGCCTGCGGGTTCAGGATGTTTTCCTCGCGCAGGATTTTTGTCATGCGGACATAGCCCACGCCGTCGCAGAACATGCGGAAAATATGTTGGACAACTTCGGCCGCGGGCAGGTCAATAATCAGGTGATGGCGGTTATCAGGGTTTTTCATATAGCCGAACGGCGCGCTGCTTCCGAGAAATTTCCCCGCCTGCGCGCGAGCACGATGCGCTGCTTTTGTCTTACGTGAACAGTCTTTCGCATAGAGCGAATTGATCACATTGGTGATTGGCATGAGGATATTGTCGTTGCCGTTGAGTGTATCAATCCCCTCGCCGATAGCTATAAATCTCACATCGTGCTCCACGAAAAAGTGCTCGATATACAGGCCCATCTGCGCGTATTCCCGCCCGAAGCGAGAGAGGTCTTTGACTACTACGAGGTCGACCAGCCCCGCTTCGATGTCCGCAATCATCTGTTGGAACCGAGGTCGTTCGAAGCTGGTTCCGCTCCAACCATCATCGCAATAAAAATCGTGGATGGGGAAACCCTGCTCCTTGCAGTGCTGCGTCAGCAGTGTCCGCTGGGTTTCAATGCTGCCGCTTTCGCCGGCGGCGCCGTCGTCCACCGAGAGCCGGCAGTAGCCGGCCGCTCGGTAGCTTGCCCTTTTCGTCATGCGTATTTCTCCTTCCTTGGATTAGCGGAACCCAAGTATATCACGATTCTTCGTCTTTATCTATTACCAAACCCAACGAAGATTCCTCCGTAATTCCGCGATCTTTTGACGAATGGAAAGCATTCAAGATAAGGTTGCCCATGCAGTCGTAGATGGTGCGTTCACCGCCATAGTAACTGGTCACGCAGTAACGTGTACCGCGCATTTCGGTCGAGGTAAACTGAATATTGGAGATCATTTACCCATCCCCCTTCTGGTGCTGCCATGCCTTGTCGAACGAAATTTTTCCGTTCAGCCGCTTGACTTCGTCCACGCAATACCCTCGCAGGCGTAGTAGGGTTTCTTCGTCAACATCTTCCTGCGCCGCGACGATGTGCATGGTCATAGATAGCTCCACGGCCAGTTTGAAAATGATTCGGGCGATCCGGTTTTCCATCCCGCCGAGCATGCCAGACAGCACGCTCTCCAGTGCCGGCGTGAGGAATTCTGCATCGTTTTCCTTCTGCGGGAAGGCGATATAGTGGCGCATGGATTTGTTAATAAATTCGTTTCGGCTGCGACAGTCGGCTTGCCGGAGATAGCTGTCGGCGATCTTCAATAGATCGGTTTCTCCGTAGAACGCAGCGCGTTTCTTTTCTGTTGGCATAATATGTTCCCTTTCTGGTTATGTCATTGTTTTGCTTGATGTTATTGGGCTTGAGGGCTCTCTGGCATCACTTTTTCGCTTGCCCCTCAGAAGCGGTACCGTTTCGCGATCCCCGAACGGCGTTGCCGGTCGGTGTTTTCCGGGGGGATGCGGGGTAACCAGCATCACCCCTTTATCCTGTTTGCCCCTCGTTTCCCGCTTTGATTTTCTGCCGATGAATCGCAACTATCTAAGAGCCCGTTCACAAGCGGCCACACGAGGGCCAACGTCGGGTTTCAGGGGCTTTCGCGGGCACATCCTCGCAGTGGATTGTGAAAGCGGCATACGGGGCGAACGTGGGCGCGACGGCGGGCTACGTACCGCCGGGCGGGGGAACAGGGTCGCAAGGAACGCAAGGGTCGCAAGTTTTGGCATACCCCTCGGTAGAAAAACTTGCGTCACTTACGGCACTTGCGTCACTGATCCAAATGCGCACGCCGCGGGTTCCATTGCTGCGGGTACTCTCGAAATAGATTCTCTGTGCTTCCAGATCAAAGCGGTGTCGGTTCATTTTTTGCTTGAGTGCCTTGGCTGTCAAGGGATTGGGGAGGTCGAGGCTGAACAAATCGGCGAGCTCGCTGTTGCCACCATCGTATCTTTCGAGGGTCCGCATGAAGTCGGCGAACTGGTTCACGAACGGATCGAGTAGCATCGCGGGTTGCGTCACGCTGTCTGCGACCAACTGCCAGACGTGATTCTCGCCGAAACAAAGTTCCAGCTCCCGGTATTCGATGTCCCTGCCTATGCAAGTAAGTGTGGCGTTCTGCTCACTGCGTTTGCTCTTGTCGAGGATCATCGTTACGTCTGCCGCGCCAGTGATGCCGGTGGAGCCGGACAGCCTGTTCAGCGGGTCCGCGTCAAACATTTTACGCAAGTGATGCACCAGCAGCAGACAGATATTTAGGCGGTCCGCCAGACGCTTGAGCAGGAGGACGTCTTGGTAATCCCCGGCGTAGCTCACATCGTTATTCTGCCGTACCATCTGGAAGGTGTCGATAGCCACCAGCACCGTGCCGGGGCGGTCTTTTACGAAGGCTTCGATCTGCGCGGCGAGGCCATCTGCGAGAGTACCGGCAGAGACGGCGAAGAAGATGGTCGGCGGCACTTCGTCCGTGATGTCATTCAGTCGATCTTGGATGCGCTGCCACTTGTCCTCCAGGCATAGGTACAGTACCGTGCCTTGTCGTGTGGGAAAACTCCAAAGTGGTTCACCCTTTGCTACGCGAACGCAGAGGTCGAGCGTCAGCCACGACTTGCCGATCTTCGGCGCGCCGCCAAGCAGCGCAAGACCCTGGGGCAGAAGCTGCTCCACCACGAAGCGCGTCGGCTCCAGCCGGGTGTCCATCAGGGTTTCTCCGTCGATGACTTGTAATTTTTTTGTCTGCAAGATTAAGCGCTCCTTTTCAAGTTTGAATAAGACCTTCACTTGTATCGGTAAACTTTTGGGGATCTGTCAACCCCATTTGCCGAAATAAATTTTACCTACACCTGTATAGGTGAGAAAACGCGGTTTTGATAGCCTCTTTTTTGAAAACGTGAGCAACATTCACGATGGTTGGGTTATCTATGCAAGCCCTGAGTAAATAGTAACACGCAAATAGGAAGGGTAATTGCATATTCGAAAATATTTTTTCGAGCAGACAAAAACTCTTGAGGGAGCTCGCACACTAGTGCAAGCGGGAATGTCATCATACCTACACTTGTATCGGTGCGAAGTCAGGCAAGTGTACGAAATTATTTTTATTCAGTGAGTACCATTCGCAAATACTTGCTCGGCAGTTGGCGCTGAGCAAAAACAAAGTCGCCCCGGCAGGATTTTTTTGTCGGAGCGGTTTTATGTTGTTTTTGCGGGAGGAACTTGGCTAGGTTTATCTTGCATCTGCCCTCTAGCTATGCTATACTTGGCTTAGAGCGCAAAGCGAATTGGTTGAGTTTACATAGAGAGGGAAGACCTATGACCACTACTGATAACGGCATCCTGTCGGCATTGGGCCTGACTGCCCGACAAACGGAAATCCTTTACAACATGCAACGAGAAGAAATCCAAAGCGACATCGCCAGCGAAACGAATCCAGAGCTTAAAATTCAAAAACAGCTCTGGCTCAGGCAATGGGAAAAATCAATCGGCGACGCCTATCGCGAAGCAATATCAGATGGCGATACCGAAATTGCCTGGTCAATGGAAGATGAGTTGGCAGAGATCGTTGCCAGTGAATTTGCATCGTCCCCAAGCAAGCTGTGGCTTCATATGGTCGTGCTTGAAGCATCGCTTTTTGTGCCGTACTTTCCGTTAGACGATAAGGAATTTTCATCGAAGGAATGCAGAAAGCTAAAATACACGGGCAAATATGCTTGGCTCAAAAATTTTCTCGACCAAGGCAGATGGGTGCAATCATCGACGATTCTGCTTTATCAAAAGGCGTACAAAAAGGCGCTTGACCGAATTACCGGAAAAACGCAGAAACTGATTATTAGCGGCGCGGTAACGTTAGCGGTTACGCTGCTCACCTTTGGTATAGGGGCTCTATTCGCTGGGCCCATAGCGGTTGCGCTTGTAGGCGCGCAATTTGCAGGGCTTTCTGGCGCCGCATTAACAAGTGCTTGCCTTGCATATCTTGGCGGTGGTGCTCTGGCGATAGGTGGCGCGGGCATGGCAGGGGGAGCAGCGGCAATCGCCGGAGGTGGTGCGCTTATCGGATTCGGTGTAGGCGGTGCCGCCACCGCAGGCGGTAATATTGTTAGCAGCATGTTGAGCAATAAGAATTATGCCCTTTCGCAAGCGGCAAGGCTTGAGGTTAGCATAAAGGAAATCATACTCAACACGCAGCATGATGTGCGCTGCGCACAGGGAATTCTGGCTCAGTATAAAAGCCGGATCGAAGAATTAGGCGCGATGATCGCCAGTAAGGAAATTGAGCTTGACGCAAACAAAAAAGACCTGAAAAATCTGAAGGCAGTTGTTGAATATCTTAAAAAGGCATATATGGAATCCAATAAATTCACCAGCGCCTTTGAGGTTGGCATGAATGCAGAGGGGCGATGATTGTGAAAACTGATAGACAACCTAAGCAATATTTTGCTGTCGCTGATGACCTAGATGATGTGTCCACTGATTTGTCTGATGCAATCAATAGCGCAAATCAACTGAGCGATGACTTGAGCACCGCTTGCTCTGATGCGCATGAGCTTCGCCATGAAATCGAGACGGTGGCAGCTCTCATGGGAGTCAATATCGAACTCCCTGAAGTCAATGCGTTTGATGGTAAGCAAATTAAGCAGCTAAACATAGACGTTGATGAGGCATTCAGGCAAGCGCAGAAGGAAATCCACAAAAGCGTACCGCGCCTTCCAAGATTAACTGCGCAGGAATTTGTTGTATCGGGGCTATGCGGTGTAGCCGCCGCTTTGGTCGATGCCTTTCTTGTCGGAGCGCCGCACAAAGGCAATTCAAGTGAAACTGGCAGTCCTCTCACTGATTTGCTTCGAAAGATTGGTCAGCAGGACGGAGATCTTCATCCGCTTCTCAAATGGTTCGAGAAAAAATGCACAGTACCGTATGACAAATCCAGCATAAAAAATATGATGTATCCCAAGAATCACCGCCTCAGGAGCTTTGCTCATGACCCATTGCTAGGGATGCTCTTTGCCATCATTGACTTGAAACTTGGAACCTGCACCTGCATTGACAACAGTGGCATGATACAGATGATTCCCGGAGCAGGGCCACAGGAGATTGAAGTATTAACGTGTATCGTCGTATATTTCGGGCATTTGATTTCAGATGTCTGTACGAAAGCCGGACTGCCTATCCCAGGCTGGTGCCTAACGCAACTGCTAACGGGAGAAGGAAAAGCGGGGATTTCGTTTGCCAAAGTGACACAGGAAATGTATATTGAGGGATACGATTTACGGCATCTACTCTCAATGAAGTCCTCCAACGCGCTTGGATGTTTTTTGTTGTGGCTGTATCATAAAATGCAAAAAGACGCTTTTGGCGATGTAACCACTCCTGGTTACCAACGTGAAATTGAGGACATGCATGAGCGGTCGAAGAAGGACAAGATGTTGTTCATTATGAATTCTGTTGCAACAACAGGGAACCTTGTGAAGGTTCTCACTTCAGAAAATATTACAGCCATCAATTTACCGCAATGGATCGCGATGGTGAAAAGCTCTGCAACTATTGTTTCGGCGGTATCAAGAGACATGTCTCCGGAATTGGCAGTTATGAACCGGAATGCCATAAACGCCGTATGGGGTGAATTAGAGCTGGATTAGCGTAGCAGGCACACTCCAGTCTCAAGGTCAATAAAACACAACGGAACCCGCAATCCCTTGCGGATTGCGGGTTCCGTTGTGGAGCCACTGGTCGGAATCGAACCGACAACCTGTGGCTGTTCGTAAGGTGGACTATTTTTCTCCCTCACAAAAACACATTAATGCTGCTCCCGGTGGATGTCTTATTCACCCGTACCTGCTTATCAATTCGTTCGCGTAGCTCGGTGATATGCGAGATGATACCGATCATCCGACCGCTGCCAGTCATATCCGCTAGGGTGTTCACGGCCAGGCTCAACACGTCAGCATCCAGCGAACCGAACCCCTCGTCGATGAACATGGCGTCTAAATGGACGCCTCCGGCGCTTTGCTGTACTACATCGGAGAGTCCCAATGCTAACGCCAGAGAAGCCATGAAGGATTCCCCGCCGGAAAGGCTGTTAGTGCTCCTGCATTTTCCGGTGTATTGATCCAGAACCTCTATTTCCAGGCCGGTTTTGGCGCGACGGTCACTTTGCTCACATTTGCGCAGTAGCGCGTATCTCTGCTGGCTCATAGCGCGCAAGCGCTTGTTAGCCGCCCGCAGCACCCGCTCGAAGTAGGCCGTCTGCGCGTAGGTTTCGAAGTCCAGCCTGCCATTGGCCGTGTCAGCCACCTGCTTCAGAGCGGAGAACCTGCTTTCCAGCGCTTGAAACTCCTTCGCCGCTTTCTGCAGCTGTGCCAGCCTCTCCCCAAGCTGGTCAGATTGCGACTTCAGTTTCATTTGTTCGCTGCGCAACTGTTCGATTGCAGTATTCAGCGCCTGCGATTCCACTTGTAGTTTTTCCGTATCCGGTGGCGTTTTTTCTGCCGTTTCGGCTTCCAGCCGCCGGATATCCCGTTCCAGCTGCGCACAGGCGCTGTTGTGTCGCTCTACCTGATTTTTGGCCTGCAAGAGGTCGTTTTTGTCCATCAGCGCAGCGGTATACGCATCCGCATCTACAAAGTTCTGCTCCTGCAGTGTCGCAAGGTATTTCTCTTTAGCTTGCTCACGGCGCTGTTGAAGCTCATTTGCGCGCGTTTCTCTCTCAATGGCAAGGGCCTGCGCTGCTCCAATCGTTTTTTCAAGCAACTCTTTATGCTCCTTCGCGGCTTGCCACTTTTTCTCTAGCTCTGAAAAAATTTGACCTGTTTCTTCTTTTCGCGCAGCTAATTCTGCCATCTTTTTTCTCGATATCTGAAGCTGTTCCAGCAGATGCGTACCCACCGCACTCCACTCAATGTCAGATTCAAAGGCAGCGAAATCCTGTGAAAAACGGTTTTGTAACGTGGACACCTCAGCCTGAAGCGCCGTGCAGGTTTCAAACAGTGTATCCCGCTCTTTGAGAGTTTTTTCTCTTGTGGCTGTTAGCTCTCTTAGCCGAATTTCGCAAGCTTCCGCTTGTTTTTCCAGAGCCTGTACTGTTGTTTTCATTTCTGCAAGAAATGTCTTGAGTTGGCTTTCGATTTCTTCCCAAGTCATATCCTCGTGCATTTGAGCAAATTCATCCGTCAACTGCTGCCGCAATAAATCGATCTCGCTACGAGCGGCGGCGCAGTTAGCCGCCAATTTATCCCGCTTTCCTCGGGCTGATTCGGCATCTTTTTGCGCATCCTTCACCTTGGCCTCATCGGCTGCTTCGGCGTGTAACGCGGCCGGCGCGGGGTGGTCTATGGAGCCGCACACTGGACAGGGCATGCCCTCCGCCA
>Ga0123353_10010930_pt1 | contig 12727 bp, 8 predicted proteins | sample TergutLab28metaG_3_FD_92763 | JGI IMG/M metagenome (GOLD analysis project Ga0123353, IMG submission 92763) | Labiotermes labralis P3 segment gut microbial communities from Petit-Saut dam, French Guiana - Lab288 P3 | ecosystem: Host-associated > Arthropoda: Insects > Digestive system > Gut ...
GTAGAGGTATAGCTCTACTCTTCCATGACCGCGGCACTAGAAGGGGGTGAGTGGTCAGCAGCACGCCCCGTCCGCACTTAACCTCCGGGAAAGACCCGTTACCCATAGTACAGGAGGCTGGGTGGGCCCCAGGGCCGATCTGGATGGGCGGAAAATCTCGTCCCCACCGGGATTCGATCCCGGACCGTCCGGCCCGTAGTCAGTCACTATACCGACTGAGCTACCCGGCCCATACACTAGCATAGTAAGGAAGGCTAATTCTCTTTACATTCTGGTGTATTTCAGTAGCTAGTATTACTACTCCATGGGTGCTGAAAATCAGCACACTCAGAATAAAAAACTGTAAAAAACAGAAATGTGAGATGGGTATTTATTAAGTTCATTGTACATCTTACATAATTCACTGCGCCCCAGCTGCCAGTTAACTTACTCAGTAGGTCTCATGCTGGAATGTATGTTTTGATATTTTTCTATGTAAAATTATTTCTTAGGCCAGAAACTGAATCTACAACATTCTGCTGTGCAGTACCAATTGTAAACTGTATTTGTTGTTACATTGCTGTGCTCATAGCCAGTGTGTGGAGTGTTTCAGAAGATCCATTGTCATATGGTGTGCGTAGCTTTATGGGATAGTGGAACTATGAAGTAAATTCATGCTTATCACTTTTATTCCTGTAATTGTGGTTTGATGTTTTCTGTTAACAGTATATGTCTCCAAGATTAGGTAAAGCTGATCTGCATTTTCTGCAAGATTCCATGTCCATTGGACCAGCATTTAACCAAAGGTTAAGTGATAACAGGGAAGCTGTTAATATCATATTAGATGTGACATCAAAAAAAAGATCATTTTTGCAGGTAAGCACAGTAAGAAGACCAGCTCACATTACCTGTTGCTTTGGAACTTAATAGTAGTGAAGTAAAACTGGTAAATATTATGGTCTTCATGTTGTGGCATATAATAGTATTGAAAATTCTATGTCAGATAACTTGTTGACTGTTATTTCCATACTTCAAAATATTCTCACTGTTTGTTTCATAAATAATTTTATAATACAGCAAAATCCCTTTATTCCAATGTTTGATAATTTGGAAGTACTAATAATCTGGCACTTGAGGAGAGTAGTCCCAAGACCAGAAGTATTGCTTTTACCAGATTAGAAGCATCATCATTACAACAGGCAGATCTCAGGGGCATGATCAGAAAGGCCTCCAGCAGTGTTTGGAAGTCAACTGTTGTAGTAGCTCCTGACCCTTTGCCTCTTACTCCATCAGCTTCTTCATCTATGAAGAATCCAGAAAACACAGAAGAGGACTATGATGACCCTGAACCAGCAGATGAAGGAGATCTCCAAATGGAATACTCCTCTTATTCATTGTACACCCCCAGTACAGGAGCAGTCATAAGTCATTGCCAATAAGAACTTAGGTTAGCACAGGTACCATGTGATAATCCAGAATATTTGATAATTTGGCACCTCTCCAGTCCCATGCAAGTCGCATGAACAGAATTTTGTTGTATTTCATACAGTGGTGCTGTATGCAGAAATTGGTATCACCACACTACATTTTTATGCAGAGGTTATCCGTCTAATTTTTGTGGACCATTCAACAGTGGGAAAATTCATGTTTCAAGTGGCAAGTCACTTACGTACTTAATCCATGGTGGCAAGTCACACAAATTGTAATACAGAAGCTGGCATTAACAAACAAAATTATTTGTTCATGACATTGCTTTTTATGTTACTCGTGCCTGATACTGCTGGATTGGCGTGATAAGACTACAGTAAAACTGTTTAAAATGACACAGTCTTCTGTGGAAGAATGCTCAGAATAATGATATGAAGAATAGGACATTTTTACATGCAGGTAACACTACTGGAGCCACATTACATAAATTCAAACAGTGACTGGGTGTAGAATGAATTGATTCTCTTAAGGTTAGTAATCTCTTCATGTCCAGATCTGGCACTTCACTTAGCCTAATGCTCAAGTTAAGAGTATGTGTATTCACAGCTCCATATATTTTATTTTGTGGTACAGGGCCCAAGGACAGTTTCATCATTAACACACAAAATATAAGATTTTAAGGTATGTCGTATCTTTTTGCTGTGGTTTTGTATGTTTACTCATTCCCTGAAAATGTGATAACGGAGTACGATATTACTGCATTGTCATGCTACTACCATATTTTCTAACAGGTTAGTGAAAGTGCATAAAATGAAGATAACATCAGAATGGTGTTTTTTATGTAAATTAGGCACGTATTGTGTTTGTGAACAATTGTTACAGCTAATTTTTTTTATAAAGCGTTTTTTTATTTTTCCAATTAACATTATTAAGTTGATAACATTCAATAGATGCAGAGAAGCTGTATTTGTAACAGTTGACAGTAGTTAGTGGGCCAGCTTGTTTTTTGGTTGTCCTGTTTATTATGAGAGAGTTACAGTCTGTTGAAGTATGCTGTGCCCAACTTTCACCCTAAATTTGAGTTGATATGTCTGCGTATGATACATAATGTACTTCAAACAGGTTTTTTTCACAACCCTTTTTTTGCCATTATGATCTTGTGGTTTGTAGATTTGTGGCTATCAGTCAGTTTTAAACAGAATAAGGTGTCATTGCAGGAAAGAAGTGCAACTGTATATACTTTCTTAGCTTGTGCATATACAGGTCTGTTTTTGCATGTTGCTGTTAATAGTACACAGTAGTCTGCAGTTATTTTTCTTGTTCTTGGAATATTCACTGTATCAAGTGTCGCCATCTAGTGGAGGTACTTCTACATCTACAACAACGGGACATATTCTGACATCCCGTTCCAATCCTTGTGGATGGATCGGGAGAAACAGAAGCACAGTCTAGCACTTCAAAGCATGAGAACTTCTCAGGTGTCTCATATTAGTACGACTGTTTTGTTTTTACACTTTAATACACTTTGGTCCCCGGATGCTGCTTCCTTCTGATCCCACCACTAACTACCACCCTTCTGTCCAAAATTTGAGTCCTCTGTGCACTTCTACCTGCTCCCTGTCCAGGATGACACGTCCAACATAGTAATTGGTTGGACAATGAAAGGATTTTACTTTTTGTTGGCTGACCAATTTAAAAATTCTCATAAGTTAAGCTTCAATTTCTGTTGGAAAGAAATTTCCTCAACATAACCAAGTGTTGCAAATTTTTGCACCAAAATAAAACCATAAATTTGTCAACACAAATGCCACACTGAATTTCCAAACATATGTTGCTCACAAATAGCTTTGAAGCTGTTGCATCTGGAGGGCTGAAGGTCAGAAATCCTTTACCAGAGCGGGTGGTTCGGCAAACTGTGCTGAGATTTGGCTACACAGGAATGTTTGAAATAACAGATATGTATTTTAAAGAGCTCTGTGTTTTGTTATGTACCACTTTTTATGCATGGTGAATTGAATGTCATGCAAGACAGGACAATATTAGCCAGTGATTCAAAATTAAATTTGCCAGAAAACTTTTAGTTTCCTCTGAACTACAGGTTTTATTGAAGTTTATCAAATATTCTTGGAGTTGAAATGTGGAGATGGGAAGCCAAACAGACAACACCTCCTTATCAATGGTGCCATGGCAGATATATTTTGTGTGATGGCACCTAGAATTTTAAGGTGTCTGTTAGATTTTTGGAACATTTGTGCATCCCTCTTCCTCATTATGCGCTCACTATGTCCACTTCACATTAACAGCACAGGTAAATTATTAGTTCCTCATATTTTTTGTTAATGATATTTTTTAATGGAAGGGTCTTTGTAAGGGCATCTTATTTCACACTCATTTACCAGTTTTGATGCACACATTTGTTGACTGTAATTGATTAGTCAGCATATTTGCAGCTGGTCTCTGTACCCAAGGAGTCTCCATTCTGTAGTAACAGTAACCCAGCATAATGTATAGTATACTTCTTTCACTTGAAAATAGTATTGTGATTACAATAATGTTTGTTTCAGATTATTCCAGTTCTGAAAAGGTATGCAGAAGAAGAGTCCTGTGTGTCACGAGAGGCTGTGTCATTGATCACAACAAATATTTGTGCCAAAGCTTTGGAAGACAATATTTTGACTTCTAAGACACAGTGTGGTGGGAAATGCCTGTTGATACTGGGATTGAATACACAGCAGGAGCTTACAGATTTGACAGAAGTTGTTAAGAAGTTAGTTTTGATGAATAAATTCAGTATCGAAAGTTTCAGACTGAAGTATTATGAAATGGTAAGTCTTGGATCATAAGAACCTGATCACTCATAGTTTAGGAAATGGATTTAACTTTCACAGTTATTAGCTAAATATTTTCAAATGGGAAGACAGGTGCTAAAGCATCCACACCAGGTCTGTTTGCTTTTTCTTCGCCACTTTCAAACAAAACGAGATATCCACACAAATTAAATCCTTGACTATGGTTGTGATGTCTGCTGCCAGATGCAAGTGATTTTAAGTGTACAGGTTAACTGTGTTATCTAGATTGTCACAACATTGTTTCCCCAACATTCTGTCAAAACAGCATTTGCCAGTGTTTTTGCTCACTGACCCCTTTTGGCTTCAAAAAGTAATCACATCCCTGCTCACATAAATAGAGTGTCCAATTGGTAGGTAACCAAATTAAAAATGTATATCTAAGAACTGATTTTAGATAGTCATGGATACATACCAGTAGCATACATAACAATACATACCAGTAGCATACATAACAATGCATTGTGTGATTTGACCTTAATTGGACTGTTACTTACTTTGTGGGTATAGGAACTATCTTAATTAGATATTCTAATCATCATACAATATAAACAGATCGCCAATTAAAGATTTTCCATGATTATTTTTTCAAAACATTATTCCTTTATTTTAAAAAAATGTAAACTTCAAAGTAGCCATTACAGAAATATATCCACAGCTCCCCAGGGAACTTGTCGTGGATCCAAAGGGATCCACAGAGCATGCTTTGAGAACAACTGCACTAAAACATTGGAGCCAGTTACTGTTTTCACTTGTGACATTTATGAATCTTTATTTATTAACACCTTGGAAAGTGGCCTCTGGCATCCTTTGCTTTTTGTTTTTAGGAAATTACTGCATTTGGTTGTACTAGGTTATTGGCCAAATTTGTGTATTAATTTTGTTCATCTTTGTTTTGCAGCATGCTATTCCTTTGCAAGTGCTATGGCACTTTCATCATATAGATTTGGTGATGTTTACAAGTTATATATATCAGTAAGTATGTAATATAAATTGATGTGGCTTTGAGGTAGAATTTGGCTTAGGACACTTGTAAATCACTTAAATGTAAGGCTGTAGAATTAGTGTGTGTGTATAAAGCCAAATGCATGAGCGTAATGTTGGGTGTTATGCTGTTGTATACATACAGCTGCACTCTGAGATGTTCATGAGTAAAGTATTATAGTGGTTTAGTAATGATGAAGATCATTAGTTCTTCATACCTTAAGATTGTTAGGCACATGGTTCATTTCATGGTGATTGGTCTATACAACCTCTGAAAGGGATTCTATCATGATTCTCACTTAATGAACTGTTTCATTAGGCTTTGGGTTATAACTGTTGCACAGAAAGTGGCTATATTGTATCCAAATTTATTTTATTAGATGGATGTGTTGAGAGAGATTGACACATTAGGCAAGTGTGTGAATGGCAGATAACTTGAACTTCAGGCCAGTAGGAGAGCAGTGTTAGAGCATTGTAGATGAAGGGAGACAGGTTTATTTAGAAGGAGTTAGACTAGGCATGTAGCAGGTAGCAAGGAGTTGGTAGTTGTTGCAGTTTGTCATTGTTAAAATTAATGGGTTTTGTTTATCCTGGAGTAGTGGAAGTTTTAAACGTTGACAGTTTTGGACCTCTTATATCTTGCAGGGGGAGGATGCATGTTAGTCATGCTTCCACATTAAGAAAAACTGGTAGGGCACTCATATGTGGTTCATACAGGTCACAGCACAGGTGGCAAACATGAAGTCATTAGTAACCAATGATGAAAGTGTTTCTATCATAATTCTCATTGAAATTGCCTGTTTCATTAGGCTTTGGGTTTGGGTGCATAGAAGGTGGCAGCACTGAAAGTTGGTAACTAAAACTTAATTTCTGTGGCTATAAGCACCTAACTAGGAGTTTGCATAGACTCTTAAATAGCAGGGTACAACTTCAGGTAAATGTAATTATTCCTTTGCCCCGTTCTCCATAAAATAATATATTGGTTTTAGTCAGTGACCTCTCACAGCATGTGCTTAGGGGCACTATTTTAACATAGTAATATCAGGGTAGCCCGTCTGTGATCCAAGATTCAAATCTGATATCTTACGCATGGGATGTAAAATGTTAAGCATTCAAACGCAACATTCAATACAAAAGTAATGTTATGAGTTTTCCTTGCAGTAATGTTAATCGGAAGGAAGTGATTGATCATATAAAATACAGCTTGGTGGAATTACTTTGTTCTCTCAGTGGTGTTGCTTCTTGTGAGGCTGAAGATGTGTCCTCTGGAGCAAACGGTAACACAGTTTGTATATTTAATTTATGTGTAGAGTTAGTAATTTTGAATTTTTGAATAAAGAAAATTATGTGTATTGTGTTTGGCATAGTCATATTGTAAAATTTGAGATTTTTAAGACAGGTTTAATGTAATGTAATGCAATGCCAGTTTACATGGCACAAATCTGCTTTTGTTGTCACCATCATTTTCGTCATCGTTGTTGATGATGATGATGACGACGACATCCAGGATATAGAAACTGAAGAATGAAATGTGGTTTGAAAAACTGAGGAAATGTTTTTTTCTCTTGTTACAGAACAGATGATGGATGTTGAAGAAGTTGTAGGTGATAATGAGAAGAATAAATTAAATTTTGTTATTCTGGATGACATGAGAGACAGTGATATAGACAGTTTATTACAGCTAAAACAAGTTATAGCCAGTGACCTGTTATCTTTGTTACTGTCTGTGGCTAAAGTTCCAAGCCCCAGTACTGCAGGAATAAAGTCTTGTACCAAGATCTGTGATGATATCCTGGAAAATGTCATTGATAGGGTAAGTTACTACATACATCACTGGCAGGTGGAAAACAGACTTAACTGGCACTTTGATCCAAGGTCTTTTTGGAAATTAAACATTCTGATGTGGTCAAGAAATCCCCTGCTTTTACAGAACCTGAAATTTTCATGCATGTATCATTGCATCATGTATCCAATTGAAGTAATTATCCACAAATCATTAAGGTGTGTCTTTAACATCTATTTTAATTTTGTCCTCCTTCTGTGCCTAAGACTTCTAGGTGGTGTCTTCCCTTGATATATTCTGATAGTATTTAATTATGGTTTTTTAAGGACATTGTCAGTAGCTTCTCTGATTAGCAGATTGTAGCTGTTCCTAATTTTTCGTGCATGCTACATATCCTATCCCATTCTCTTGGATTTAACCCTTTCACACCAAAGGTTGCCCACATAAAGTGATGCGCAGTTTGCATTTAACGAGCCAAAGTCACTGAAATTTTTCACCAACAAAATGCAAAGTAATGGGTGGGTGGGTTGGTTGGTTGTCTGTCTGTCTGTCAAGGATCTTATAGTTGTATTGTTCCATTTATGTGACTGGAATTTCATTCATTGTGTGACCTATTAAAATTATTAATCCTTTACACACCGAGTTAAATCCCATCTGCCATTTGCTGACGTTATTATGAGCTCACCGTATACTCCACGTTAGCAGGATAAGGGTTAGTGACAACTGTTACACCTCATGCATTTTGTCCAGTTGATTACAGTATTCTTGCACTGTACTGTACTGCAAAAAATCTTGACCTTACTGATCTAGCATACTTACTACCCTCACAGTGCATGTTCAGTACAAACAGTCACATAAGTAAAATTTATAAAAAAGAAACTGCACATTTTTTAAATGCCTAAAAATGTAAATATGATGGTAAGTCAGTTCACACATCCTTTTATCAGAGGGTTTATTATCATTTGTTAGAATAAGCTGGAAAACCTTGTCTGTCCTGCATGGATCTACAGTTTCCATTACAAAGTTAATATTTTTAAGGTGAACATGCAGGTTTTGCATTCATATGTGCAGAGGACAATTTTGATTTTAACTAAACATTCTTTGTCTTGTCCAGGCAATGGATAGCATTTTGGCTGCATCATTGAACTCTGCTTCAGAAGTAAAAGTGCCTTCTGACCATAAAAACTACTTGTCACTACTGCTGAATGTTTCAACACTCACTACTGACATTCTGGAGCCATTCCTAACCTCACATCTGGTTACCACACTTACATATAAACCATATGTGGATGTATATGCAGCAGTGGCAAAGCAAGATATCTGGACATACAAGAAATCCCCTGCCATTCTGAGATCTATAATTGGATCTGTAAGTTAATGTGAAAAAATTTACGCTGTCCTGGAGATCACATGACATCCAACATTTTATGTGATATCAGTATTCTGTACCTGCAGCTTATATAGTCACAGTGAAACAAAATTTACAGTTGTGTTTTACAGAACAAATTATTCATTGTTAAAAACCAAGTCACAGAATGTCATGGTTGAGTGCTTGGCATTTTCATTTCATGTTTCAGAGTTACAAATTCCAAATAATCCTAAAATGTGCAAGGGAACTTTTACATTTATCTTCATTCTAAGCACTTGCTGGGATAGTATCTTAGTCATTTAAATCTTATGGTAAGTGTGTGTGTATCATCTGCCATAATATTTAAACACTGCAGTCATCCGCAGTGCACAGAGGGGTTTCAGAAATTAAGCAAACAAATGTTCTGATGCCAAGAACTTTGTTCTGACTTCATTGTATTCACAGTGCATCTTTTGCAGATGATACATACTCAACCTCCACATACTGACCATCGACATATAAGCATTTTACCCACCATGGCAACAAGGCTTGTATTCTGGCATAGAAGAAACCGTTGTCAAATGTCTGTGGCCAGGAGTCTACGGTTTACTTCATGTTGGTATCTGTTGCCAGCTGGGTGTTTCTTAAGGGGGTCCAAAGAGATGGAAATCACTAGGTACAAGATCAGTCCTGTAGGGAGGGTAGTCCATTACTCCCATCTGTCACAAGTCCAAATGGCAGTATCATGCAAAACGAATATGCCTTGGCAAAGCAACCCAAGCCTTTTGGGACAAATGATGTCTCCTAACCTCTCAAGTGTACAGCGATAACCCTCAGCAATCACATTGTCATCATGGCCCAGGGAATACACAACATTCACACTTTATAATCCCTTAAGACAGTTGGCAAGGTAGTCCTTACTGATGGTGTTGCTCTGAATTTCTTTGCTGGCGGAAGTAATGGGTGTTTCCACGTAATGAATGCTTTTTTTGTTGTGGGTGTTGCATGATTGACCCATATTTGAGCCCTCATAACAGTACACTGTACTAACTGCTGTTGTTGGGCAGCATAACATGTCAAATGTATGGGTGAGATTCCCCTTTGTTGAGGTTTGTGATCATCTGTGAGGTATTTTACAGTATGTGATACCACTATACTTTATGAACAATGATTCTTTTGTTTAGTACAGTGTAACCCATACAGTTGAAGCAGTCTACTGAAATAAACTGGGAAACAAAAGAGGTACCATCAAGTTGATTGAGTTGTTAAAATGTTGTTATGTTGACAGAGGAATAGTTGGACTTAGTGATCTCAGGTGGGCCAGTTTTCTGTGGAAAATCAAGCCATAATTAAACCTTACCATTCCATTATACTGACTGCTGTGTAATCTTGTAAAACAAACTTTACAGTGGAATTTTACAGATGATAATTGGACTGCAGGCAGAGACTGTTGAAGTTTTAAAGAACATTCTGCAGAAGGGACAAGTAAATTGGCAACTTGTTCTGGTATGTGTGTCAACTTATCTCAAGTCCATTCCAGAAGGTGGTAGACATATGAAAGGCAAGTGTACATCTTTAAAGTGAAGAAATTCAGGCACTGGGATACAGTGCTAATGTTTTGTATTTTATTTCTTCATTTTTATTGTATGACATTCAGTTTCTCAGACTATATAGTGTTGATAGCAATATGACTAATGAATTGAATAAAATTCAGAGCAAAGTGGTCAGGGCCTAACCAACGTACTGTTCTGCATTACATGGAGAGACTGAAGAAATCCACAAATACCCCTGCCATGGTACCAAATTTTCCAGCCAAAACTTAAACTGGGCACCTCCCAAGCGATAAGTTCAGCAGTGTTGCTATGTGAATCTGCCTTACGTTTTCATTTTTGAAGGAAAATATAGCTAATATAAGTTATAAGGTCTATTAGAAAAGTTCTCAGACTGATTAATTAAAATGTGATAGGCACCAGGTAGTTCTGGTAAACATAATTCCCTGCAGAATAGTCACCTTTAGCATTCTAGCAATGTTCCCATTTTTTCCAGTATTTCATATGTGATTTTGAAGAAATTTGGTTAGCTGCTCTACTGTTTTTTCTTGTATTTCCTCTGCTGGTTTTAATTAATGCCATTTCAAACAAACTAATTGTCAATTTTGGGAGCAGAAAAGGCCTTCTGGAGAGATCAGGTCACCAAGGTCACTGTGCAACCACTGGAGTTCTGTTTTTGCCGCAGTTGTAATATCTGACTTGCATGTCATGAATTGTACCTGTATAGAATTCTGACATGTAACTAGTCTGTTGAACAAGATCAGTGTAAGCCTCCATTTGATTGAAGTGTACGAATTATTTCTGTGATATAAAGTGAGAGCACAAATAGTGAAAGGCTATATTCCAGTTTGGTGTAACACATTTTTTAAACAGTTTTTACATTGATGCATATTTTGATGGTCTTGCTGTTAATGTAATGCAGATGCACACTGTGGATAAAAGCCTTGTGTGTTGGCAAATCTAATGGCTAAACAGATACTGCACTACATGAAGGCATTAATTTTTCCCTCTTATTTTGTTGTATATACATCATATCAAAAAATGTCTGAAACAAATGTGTGGATTTCAGTGAAATATTGTTATTGAATGGGTAGCACTCCTGCTTTGTGTCTGAGAAGATCCAGTTGGTGTAGAGAGCAGCTGTCTTTATGAGATTTTTTTGTGGTTTCTTTCAGTGTTTCAAGAAGTATGCTGTGTGTTAAATTTAACCGTGACTTTCCCTAATATCTTTTTCAATTTATTAGTTGCTACTCTTAACAATCAGTGCTATGTAGTCTGAGGTATTTACAATCTTCTTAAATAAGCCACAGATAAATTTAATGAAGTCTATTTTATGTCATAAACAGATTTCTTGTACAAGCCCTGTTTTAAAATTTAGATTGTGGTATTATGGGTTATGACACTGTACCCTCATAGGTTGTTTCCACATATTAAGTAAATTGGCTGGCACCAGCTCCATAAGTGGCCCTTAACATTTCATATGTAATTTGAAGTTTTATCTTGAGAATGAAGTTGAATGAAGACAGTAATGATTACATCTTTCAACAAGACGGCTCTCCGGTTCACTACAAAGACGTGCGAGGGTGTCTCAATCAAAACTTGCCACAAAGGTGGATAGGACGCACAGGGAAACAAGATGACGCGTTAATGCGATGGCCACCCCGCTCCCTGGATTTAACCCTGTGCGACTTTTTCTTCTGGGGGTTTGTGAAGGACACTGTCTTTGTGCCTCCACTCCCCGCTAATCTCCAGATTTTCGCAACCGTAGCACCGCTGCTGTGGCTCTGGTCGACTGTGATATGCTGACAGGCATGTGAAACGAGATGGACTATCATAGAGATGTCTGCTGTATTACCAAAGGTGGATACACTGAGTATCTGTGAAATATGTAAAAAAAACTTGCAGAGTTTCTCTGTCTATTGGCGTAAGAACTGCCATGATTCGTTGAGTAGTTTATTTGTTGCGAATTTTTAAAATGTTTCACGGACTTATGAATAACCCTGTATAGTTTTGTTCAAAATATATTTTCTCAAATGAATATTTAATTAGATATATGTGAGGTTTTTGTTTTTTAAGAAAAACATATGGAGGATTTTCACATACAATTGTTGTAATTTCTGTCTGATTTTAATCACAAACTGAAACTGATCGACAGATTTCAGTAATGCTCCCCATTGTACATATGTATTTTCAAAATACTGTCAGCAATTCCCAGATTGATATTATCATACAAACATAAAAATAGACTGATACTACTGGTACCCAAAGTTCCCGAAATTCCTCAGCCATAGCTTAACCACTTATCGAAATTTCTATTTGCCCCATCCCCTTTGAAGTAGTCCCCTTCGGCATTGATACAGCGATTCCTGTGGGATTTTCATGATCAGAAGCACTTCTGGAAGTCATATGGCTTCAGCATCTTCATCACATTCTGTGATACGGTCTTTATCTCTCTAATGCTGTCAAAAGTCGCCCCTTGAGCTTCAATTTCATCTTCAGGAATAAGAAAAAGTTGCAGGGGGGCAAGTTCCAGTGAGTAGGAAGGGTGGAGGATGACTCGTATTCGTAGAACCCAAAAATTGCCGCACAACGAGCAACGCGTGAGGCAGAGCTTTGTCATGATGCAGGACCCAGGAGTTGTTGTGCCACTTGTCTGGATGTTTGGGCTGGATGTTTTCCCTCATTCGCCTCAGAACATCACGATATAATTTTCCCTTCACCGTCTGTCCTGTTGGAACAAATTCCTTATGCACGGTGCCTTCACTCTCGAAAAAAAAATATTCAACATTGAATTGACATTGTTCTGAAC
>Ga0123353_10010931_pt1 | contig 12727 bp, 11 predicted proteins | sample TergutLab28metaG_3_FD_92763 | JGI IMG/M metagenome (GOLD analysis project Ga0123353, IMG submission 92763) | Labiotermes labralis P3 segment gut microbial communities from Petit-Saut dam, French Guiana - Lab288 P3 | ecosystem: Host-associated > Arthropoda: Insects > Digestive system > Gut ...
TACAAGACAGTGGCAGAGAGAAGTCTTTTATGAGTACAAAAATCTGTGACACACAGAATAAGACACAAAACAGAATTTTTAAGACAAATACCTTGGATATAACACAATAACATGATATGGAATAGTTCTCAGGATGGATGAAGACAGAGTCTGACAGACAATTCTGAACAATGAAGTAAATGAAAATTCTCAAACAAGACTAATAACAGGATGGGAACCAGTTAAGAAAGCAGTCACACAGAAACAGAGAAGAATATGGGAAGAAATTGAGAGAGAAGAGCTTTGGAAAGGCAAAGATACATGGTTGCTGAAGAGCACAAAGGAAAGAGGGAATGGTGACAGATGATATGTCAAATCAACAGAAAAATTATCCTTGGTAACTTTATTACACTCACATTACAAAAGAAATATCAATGTTTCAGTGAATACAGAGCTACCTGTGCTAAATACATGTAACAAATTAGTTTTAAAACTGTCAATTCTTCTTATTCTTTAAAGAAGGAAATGTCTTGTTCAAGATGTAATACATCAAACTATGATATAATAAAATGGATTACTGGATAGGCCGAACTGTAAGGCAACACCACTTCTGCACACAGTTTCTGCTAGGACAGAATCTATAACAAGTTCCCCTAATACAACTTTATGAAAGAATACGTTAGCAATACAAGGTTCCAAATAATTTGGAGTAATTGGTAACTGACACAATTTAAATAAACTTATAAGTTGCTTTAGATTGCCTTGATGGTGTATACAGGTACAAATATTTTGGATTATCAAGTTTAGTCTCAGGTGTGAATTAAACAGTGACTAGGTGAAACTGTATGAAATATGAGGCTGTCACGGCAGTGAGGAATCAAGTATGAACTTCAGGATGTGATGCAATGTTGCTTAGTAGATAAGTACCAATGTTTCATGTGTTAATTTGTTATGAAGATAAACACAGTAAATTACTTAATCTATCAGAAGACTGTAATCTCAGCTATAACTGACATTTTCTGTTCAACCCCCACAGTGCAATACTACAGTATATTGTGTGTGAATACGAAAGTACACGCATAATAAAGAAATAACAAGATAATCAGAAATACAATAGACACAGACAAAAATGGCATTACCAATCAGGGGAGAAACTTTTTAATGAGATTTTTCCTTTCTTTGCCAGCAATTCCTAGAATTACAAGACCATTACTGTACTGAGGCCACAGAATGCAGTTAAAGGACATGACATGATACTACATGAAGATCCCTCCTTGTTGCCAACAACTGAACCACTGTCCAGTCTCAGTTGCCCTCTGTCAATAATTCCAAACTTCTAGTCACTAGAACATTATCCCTACAATCGTGAACAGAACAGAAGAGTGAGAAGACATGCAGAAAATGAATAAAGTTCAATGGTCGCAGGCTCTCAACTGAGATGTGGAAGGAGCAAATCCATGCCGTTTCTTTCTGTGGTTTCATGGTATCCCATACTTACTAGTGTGATACAGTCTGCAAATATTCCCATCTGCAAATACCTACAAACATGACTGAATGCCTGGCTGAGAATTAACAGAAAACCTACCCAAAGTAAAATCCCTGTGTGCCAGTAAAGGTAAATCAGTCCCGTTACAGGCCCAGAGGGTTCCAGGAAGTTAATCCCTGTGTGCCAGTGCACACTCAAAAGATCATATACAGGACATGCAAGTAAACATCCACCCATTTTACACCTCAGCACTCAAGGAAGGTGATAAATCAGCTCCAGTACCAGGTTACTGAACTTCAAGAGAAAAATCCTCCCATTGGATATGGTGCTTGGTATGCCACAAAAAATGGTATGAATATCATGAAATGAGGGGGGGGACCCTACACACCTGTTCAACATCAAACTATGCTAAACTACACTGTAGCCATTCATGTTACTGACTAATGAATCCTAATTCAAGACACTGTTGTATTAGCAAAAGCAGGATGTTCTGCAGTTTGCTGAAATCAGTTTCTGTAGAGAGGTCGATTCACACAGATTATGCCGTGCCCATGCCACACCCATGCTGTTCCCCTGCCATGCCGTGCGTTAATTCACACATGCCATGCCGCTTCCCTGCCATGCTCCGATAGTGCGTGCCTTTCATGAAATTTCACGTGGTAGCCAGAAATATCCGAACGGCTAGTCCAAAAGTTTAACAGATCGTCTTTTTTATAGTGTGCTGCTACCACTCTTTTCCTCGTCCATGACAAATGTTATTGGATTTCACACTGGCCACCTGCATCTGAGATTGGTACACGTCTGATAACAACCTTCGTGGAACTCCGCGTGGTAGCTGGAGAAAGCTGAATGCGGGCAGGTAGCTCACAGGCCGTCTCTCAACAGACATGCTGTGCCGTGGCCTTGAGAAGAACGGCATGGTCGGAGCATGGCATGGGTGCGGCATGGCAAGTGTGAATCAGACACGGCCGTACTGTGTAAATCAAATGGGAAAGATACAATCTAAACCCTTAGCAGCACAGCATGGCAAGGGAACGGCATGCTATGTGTGAATTGGCCTTAATGGTCAAATGGAAAACAGATCATACAGAAAAATATGATTGGTTATCATCAGTGCAAAGAAAATGGTAGTGTTTTGGGGGTGTACTATAAAATTCTGTCAAACACCAGACAGTTTCTTACATACAGGCAAACAAAATCAGATGAATGCCAAAGACTGCAGTCAGCAATACAAGTTATGAAATGTACACTACCATCATTCTGGCACATTCATTTCCTTTTGTCTGTCATGTAAATCATACAATTTAGAGCATTGGGAACTGAATGCAATCGTATTTTTCTCCATATATACCTTTCATTCCTATAAATATTTATCAAGGTATGTTTGAGACCCAAACTGATACATGTGTCGACACAAACTGATCATTACTGTTCTCTTATTTTAACCAAAACCTGAATCTGTCAAAACATGTCATGAAAATCAATTGTGCAGTTGTCTTGTTATGACATGCAGAGGGACATGGTTATGCTAACAAGAGTACTGCTACAGCTATTAGTTGCATGAGTGCCAAGAACCACAAATGAAAATTTCTTTTTAATAAAACCACTTTTTACATAAACCATCAACAATTGTCTAACACACAACTAAGGTGTAAATTTGTACAGTACATAAGACTGCTATTGCTGAATGAAATACATACATACATACATCATGTTTTAGTTATCGGAGAGAGATTTAATACCTGAATAGTTGAGAGAAACTGCGGTCACAATGAAATGGTTAGATTGTGTGTACAATCATACAAAAATAACCCTAACATAAAAGTCCAACTTAACTGACCTCCACACATACAAGACTGTTACCAATATTGACTTTCATGTGCTGCGCACTGCACTGCTGTGACGGCACATTACATGCAATATGGGTGCACAAACATCCATGCAAATACCACAGCTCTTACAACCAATACATCAGCGAACAAATTCGTCTAATAAAACACAATTCTTGACAAATGTCAAACGTCTACATGCTTTGGCAGTCATCATGAATTGTGTTTTGTGAGGTGCATTTGTTGGTTGATGTACTGATTGTAAGAATATGCATGGTGTGAGTAACATAAAACAACCACTGCCCTTAAGTTACAATCAGCCTATCATGACAATAAAATTTAATATTGACTGATCTGGTCATGCAAGTATGAGTTTTATATGAATAATTCATCATGTACAAATAGCATAGAACAAAACACACTACATTGTGTGCCATAACGTCTCATTGCACTCCTGTGGATGCTGAAATGAGACATAAAACTCGACTGTGTCAGATATAAGGTTACCTCAGCAGTGAATATTACGTTTACAGTATGCAGGGAAATAAATAGGTGCCACCTTTTGGGGTGGTACCTATTTACTGATGCAAAAAGGTCCGGTGTGGCCCAGAGGGTGGGTAGAGATATAGCTCTACTCTTCCATGACTGCGGCACTAGACGGGGGTGAGTGGTCAGCAGCACGCCCCGGCCGCACTCTACCCCAAGGAAAGAACCGGTACCCATTGTACAGGAGGCTGGGTGGGCCCCAGGGACGGTCTGGACGGGCGGAAAATCTCGTTCCCACCGGGATTCGATCTCGTACCGTCCAACCCGTAGTCAGTCGCTATACCAACTGAGCTACCCAGCCCACATTTACTGAAGTAAATGTTGTAATTTCCCACTAGATCAATTGTTAATAAAACTCTACTGCATATGTGGATGACAAAGCCACTAATCATGCTCAAGTATTCTCACAAAGTTTGGCTCTCTATCAATAAGCCATACCATCATGCAAGTAAATAAAACAAAGTGTCTGTCACTCTGATCATTTTTATACTTTATTTCATTACTGTATTTAAGTCAAATCATCTTGTTTTAATCACAAAGTTCCATCAACAAGTGACCTGTTTCCGTTTTGCTATTGTACTTGTCCATTAGTCTCTTTGTTTAAGGTCATCCAATCTTTAGTCTTCTGAGACACTGATGGCCATGAAGTTGGTCTGATTGTAGAATGTCACTGACAGTGCACCAATTTCTTCTTGACTGCATCCATGCTGGGTTCTTCTATAATATTAATCTTTTATAATGCTTTGTACAATTATTCACTACAAATTACTGGTAATTATATTTCAGCCTTATTACAAGTCAAAATTTATGATTGCAGTCTTAATTGAGAATCTAACCATCATTCTGAAGGTCATGTCTATACAAAATCAGGTTCTGAACAAACATATGGATCCAACCTGCCCATAAGTAGATGGTCTCTCAATATATGTGTAACTTATGAATATCACAGTGTAATAAAAGCCACAATAACAGCACCATCTGTTCTGCACTCTGACAGAATCCTTCAGTCACCAGTCCATCAATAAATACATATATTTCTTGCAGATAAAAGTAATATTTGGCTCTCTTCACTCTGTTATAGAATGGCACTGGATTTCAGCATGCGCGCACACACACACACACACACACACACTTGGCTTATAAATAAATACATCAAACTCACTATGACACTTCTATTAAAATATTTAAATACTGCAAACCATATTTAAAATATATATAGTTCTGGACACAACATTTTCAATAAAATGACCATGACAAGAGCTACAGGAGAGATGACAGCAAGAAGTTCATAACAGAGATGACAATATAGAGGGGGGTGGGGATGGAAGGGGGGGGGGGGCAGAGGTACAGCATAATTTAAAAGTAGATAGTCACTTTTACAAGTACTTATGTGCCTTGTTTATTTTACTGTTGCATACAATACTATGCAAAGTGCATTGTACGTAAACACACTAAGTATTCCGTATGCAAACTTTCAGTTGCACTGCTCATCCCATGGTTTCTCAGTGTGGTATGCAAATTTATGTAATGGCTGACATTGTGGCACTGGATGCTCCAAATGAGACTTCTCATTTTTATATTACATTTCATTACACATACCTTCATTATGTACGCACATATTTTGTCTCTACATACACTGCATGTATATACAAGAGTAAACTGCAACCTTATCACCAAGGCCAGTATTACGTGTAAATATTTATTTTCAACTCTGAGTCTATTAATAATAAACTGTGTGTAAATTCTAACCTATAATTGTGAACTCTTCCAATTACGCCAATGAATGCCTCTTTGTTATGGAAAACAGACACATTTCATCCCCACATGGGTTATAAATAAAAAGGTTTATTTTTAAGTATATCTGTTTTCTTGCAATAGCCACAGAGTACTTAAAATGATTCAGCTTAAAGGGGTTCATGGCCAAAAAAAATTTAGAGAAAACCTGGTCTACCACACAGGCCACCGTAGAACTAAACATAAAATTTTAGAGTTCATGGCTTCCTGAGATGTCACACTGTGTTGTGCGATAAAGACTGTTACTATACTTGCAGCCTCTATTTTGGGTTAAAAGCAATGTAATTAATGACAGACCTCACAGTTATTACACTAACAATGCTCAAAAACTGAAACACTGTCACTGTTAATTCAAAAATTTTAAAACATTTAAATGAAATAGTGGATGTTGCAACAGTTACCTTGTCATAAAAATGACAGCATTTTCTTGGGCCACAGGCCGATGTTTCTTTGTATCTTATTCAGAATGACAATAATAAAGATGTCATTGTACAAATGAGAGGAGAGCTGCTGCCTGTGCACATACTCATACTCATGACACTCCATACCCTTACCCAACTTCTCCCTGCATAAACAAAGTGAGATTTACTAAGATTGCAGATCATGGATATAAAGTTCTGAATTCACATTGTAAGAGAAACCAAAACAGAGGAGAGATATGAGGTTCTGACAGCAGGCATTATAAAGATTACAGTCTGCTTGGATATGATGCCATGTACTCTTAAAATGGTAGCACTGTAGAAGAGAGGTTAATGGAGGCAGTGAGTTCCTCTGAAATTTTGGTACCTCTGTATTACAATACATGGTGTGGTATTTTAGAAGATTGTAACCTTCAGAGACAAGAGGACAAGAGTACTGAAAATGGCTGATTACACATGAAAGTACTTACACATACAAACTATGGAAGAAACATTTGTGAAACCTGAAAAATATCATGTAATGAGAACAGAAGAAATAAAATTCCAAGGCATCAGTGAAGACAAGAATGAAATACAGGCTCATACAAGGAAGACCTCTATCAAGAAGATGTAAGGCGAATGGGAAAACAAAGATACATGGAAGAGGTTATGCTTAAGTAACTAATGGCTTATGTCAGGAGTTGATAACCATGATTTCAGAGATAATGCTGTGATTCTTCTTGCAGGAATATAATACTAAATTAATTATCACACTAAGAATGTATGTTTGTTTTAAATGGCTTTTGTTGATTTCAATGCAATTCAGTAATGTCACACAATCAAACAGTTTCTGGAATGAATTCTTTACTGCATAACAACACTTAACTTCCAATCAATGTTGTCCCCTTCAAGTTAGTCACCACTTCTTTCAAAGCATTTTGTTAAGTGTAATACTTTAAATTTTGCAATCACATCCCTGACTTTGCTGGAATCATGGTGATATCATTAATCACCTTCTCTTTAATGCCACCTTGAGTTACTGGAAAATCAATCACACAGAAGTACATGTGGTGAAGAGGGTAGGAGTGGGATGACAGTCATTTTGCTTTTATCCATAAATTCAAATCCTTATTAAGCTGAATGAGCAGGTGCATTGCAAGGCAGAGAAATAAATCCCCAAAATCCTGCTTTTCTAGTCTTTGTTTTTCAAAATGCTATACACTAACTCCAATTAAAATCCCGGCATGTTAGCAAATTTATGGATAGTGATTCTTCTGTTTTACAGTACAAGTTCCTTCACCCAATCCAAATTTTCACCTGTTTTGCTCATTGATGGCGGTCCCAAGCATTTAAAATCTTGGAATAATGCTCAAAAACTTGTGTTCACCTATTGGCTGTTCTCCAAAAGGTACTTTGAAAATTTTGAAAGTTTCTATGTGTCATTTTTACTCCAGTTTGCAGCAAAATTTGATAAACATACACTGTTCTTCCAAGTTTACCACTTTCCAAAATTACAACTGGAATATCACACACTTGTAAACAAGACACTACTCACCAACCACACATGTTCCAAACTTATTCCACAAAGGGAATGATTTGGCAGACTAATCTATCTGCTTCTAGTATGACAGAAGTGATGTCATCTTGCAGTCAGTCCAGAAACTATTCAACTGTACCACAAATATTCTAATGTTGGAAGGAAAGGCACTTTCATAACAGGTTCACTTTTGTGACATGACTCAACAACATGCCTCTTCCATCCTTTTCAGTGCTTTTAGGTGGCAAACTCACATCTAAAAACTACACATTAACTTGTGCACAAATTAAGGTGACACACACTTTGGTATGGGGAAATATAACACTAGTGCCATATGCTATTGCTGTATATGAACTACAAAAAATAATGTCAAAGAATGTAAAAGCTAATACAGGATTATTCAAAATGATTGTCGAGGTTTTAACAACTGCCACCTCGTTCTCCAGATGCAACCCCATGTGATTTCTTTCTATGGGGTTACGTCAAGGATCAGGTTTATCTTCCTCCTCTTCCCGCAAGTACTGCGGAACTGAAGGTATGAATCAGAACCTCCACTGAAACCGTCACCACTGACATGTTACAAACAGTTTGGAACGAACTTGATTATTGTGTTGATGTTTGTAAAATCACAAAGGGTGCATATATACAGCACCTGTAAGGTATGTAACAAAAACTTGGAGTGTTGTTCTATTAAATAAAAAAATACATATACTCCTATCTCAAGTGTATTGTGTACGACAAGTTGTTAAAACCCCGACAAACATTTAGAATAACCCTGTAAATAATACTTGGCATCACATCAAAATATGGCAGTACATTTGTAAAGTTGGTGATTGAAGGCTTTAGACAGAGAAATGTACAGGAAGATTACTATATCGGAAGCCTTCCAATAGTCAACTGGACAGCGTTAACTCCTTAAACTCAGACTTCTTCAGTGCCTTCATCATTTAACATTTTTTCTCTTTCTGGTATATGCTTAGCTTCATTAACCACTGGATTCTGAGAGTATAATAAAACAGCATATGATACAATAGAAATTGCTAGAAGTGTATTAATATAAATAGGAATTCCAAACAGAAGCCAACACAAGATGGCAGTGAACATTAATTCAAGAGCACTTGCAAAAGTTTTCAAGATGGAGTTCAAGTTCTTTAGGAAGAAGCTGGTTATAATGCCAATAGCAGCATTGTTAAACATGATGATGATGACTTTGAACTGGAATACGGATGCTAAAGAGTCTAGAGTGAATGCTCCTATGAGATTACGTTGAAAAAGCAGTATTCCAGCATTACACACAACTGAGTCCATATACATGAAAACATTTTGAACATATATGTTAACCCCTGCACCTTCTCCTTTCAGTAGATACTCATTATATACTCCAGCAAAGCATGAACATAATGTCTGCAAACAAAACAGAAATGCAGTAAATACAATGGGCACAATGGTGCGCAAAAAATAGTGTGATACAAGACAGACAAAGTATGTAGAAAATTCAGGAAGTTACACAATTAATATTGTGATTTTAAAATCACCTAACACTGTTAGGAATGTGCAACTTAGGAGTTTATGATATGGGAAATAAGAAGTTTACGCCAAATTCTTGTGGGAGAATTTGCTGAAAACTTTCCAGTTCAAGAGAGACAGGAAAGTAGGGCAATATGTGCATGGATATGAAGGAAAGATGCATGAAATTTCATTAAGCCCAGTGAAATATTTTAGTACTACTGATATCAAACTTCAGATTCCACTTCCACAGTGTTCATGGCATAAATAAGGCCCATGAACAAAATAAACAAAAATTCCAGATTATGTATTTTACTTTCTGGAATTTAAGAATTCCATTGATGTAACAGCAGCAAACACTTCCAAAGAGCATTACACACAACTTAGCCAATACTTACTAAGCCAGTAAAGGAATTTCCCAAATTATATAGAACCTGAAATGCCTAAGAACCCATACATGGCTCCTAACATGAGCCTGCCAAATTCGGTCCACAACCTCATACCCTCCCAATTAAGTATACTGCCAAGTGGTCTTTTTCCTTCAGGTTTTCCAACAGAAACTGTGTACGGATCTCATCTCTCACCCATGTAAAACATGCCCTCAGATGATATCAAACAGCCCGTCTATATGTCCCTGCATTACTCTGTGTTGCAATGTACATTCTGCCAATTTCTGTCTACAGAACTGCATTTACATTCTGATTGAAAGCACAAAGTAGAGACTGGGTCATTCTGCAATGCATTCTTCACACTGCTATCAGTTCATAGTACTGAGATATGGGTGAGAAGTAAGTAGACAAACAGCAATGAATCATGTTCTGTTTTCATAATGCAAAGGTCATAGCAATGACACTGTGATACTTATAACTTGGTTTGAACTAAGCAAAGAGGTTGGTCTAACAAAGCTGAGAAAATTAGTTTAAGGGTGTGTGATGCTGCCTAATTTGACAGGTACCAAAACTTTGGATGAACCCACTGACTCCATCTGCAGGACAGAAAAGTTCCTCTGAAATGCTGGTATCTGTCTACCAAAATACACAGCATCACATCCCAGAACACAGTAATCTGAACTGTCAGTGTCATGAGAACTGCAATTCCCATCCAATATGTAGGCATACGCCAATGCAGCATTACAAAATGTCAAACAAAATCATTATATAAGGATAAGTAATAAAGATCTTTGAATATAATGGCAAGAGTTCAACAGGACAGTAACAAATATAAATTACATTCATCAAGAAATGAAGAGCAGTTTCAATTCATGACATGCTTGCAATCATTCAGTTCCAGATATTGTCTACAAACTACTGGAATTAATGTAGTGCCTGAAGCAGTGAATGTCTCACATAAGTATATTAATAAGTATCCAGCCAGCCAGTCCCAAAACAATTCAGCCCAAATTCACCTATTTTCTTCAATCAAGAGGTTCCCTTTTTTCTTCCAGACTTCCTCTGCAAATCTAAACCTCTCAATATTTTTACACAAAGATTATAGGTGTCTAACTTCATCTAGCAATGTCCTTCTTGCAAAACGGAGTCACTTGGCCAATCAAGAAATTCCCCAATACCTACAGAACCCACATGGCTACATTTTGTACCAAAGAAATTAAATCCATTATCTTGCATTCTATAATTGAAATTCTTTTCAACATTACTGTGCAGTCTAAATAGTGAGCTCCCAACTTGATCTTCCCGTCATACTATCCAAATAAGATTCTATGCATATTTCATGTCCCCCGCCCCATGCATGTTTATGTCCCATGCTCATTTTGGCTTCATAATTTATTGTAGTTTTCAGCACCAAATGTACTGTCTTTAACACTGGAAGCTGTCTGTGTTATCAAGCTCATGAACTGAACCTCCCACAGTACTCTAAAAAAAAAAGCAGTCAACATGTGTGTTTGTATTATTCTTCAGATGGTTCCTGTTGGGTGAGGCAAATTATTTTCCTGTCCCAATGATTCTTTCTTTGCAATCATTTTTAAATCACTTACTAACACTCCTGTAACTCTGAAGAACTTCATGGGTATTAGAAATTGATCCCTTTATTTTTTTCTCTTCTGCATATACTGTACAGTCTCCACTCTGACTGCATAGTACTTCAACTTTATTTCCTCCTTCCTTCTCCCTCTGCTTTTAACGCATATCATTTTTGTTTTTTAAATACAAAATATTCATGCAGAAAATAGTGGTAAGAATGGATGACAAATTCACAATGTCACCTGAGCAGCATAAGCTGACAATGCTGAGGCTCGTATCACATACCATTTTTATTTTTTAATACAAAATATTCATGTAAAAAAGAAAGGCAAGAACAGTTGGCAAATTCACAATGTCACCCAAACAGCACAATCTGACAATGCTGAGGCAACTCAACTACATCACCAGCCACCAACCATGTGTGATGACTACAATGCATCCACAGACAACATTCTACCTGAGTGAGAATTTTGTGAGCATTGCTCAGATGGAAGATATGGATGCTGCTCCTGTTACATCAGCTGCATGTATAACAGACAAGCCTGCTTCAAAACTGAACTGTCTAGGGATTAAGTAAACATAGGGTACAGTTGACCTGGTATGTTCTAAGTCATAAAAAGCACACGGGGGAGTGAAGATATAGCTCCAATCATTCCTAACTCTGAAACTAGATGGACTTGAGTGGCCAGTTTTATGCTGAAGCCACTTCACCCCCAGGGAAAAACAGACCCTAGGAGCCACTAAATGGGCAGCTGAGTGGGCCCCAGAAAAAACGTGAAAGTTGTGATGAAAAGAAAAAACTCTTGCATATGCTAGGAATCAAACCAGATTCCTTGGTCATCCATCCCACGGCCTAGTCACTATTAACTAAGCTACCCCTGCTCCCATAAAATGGTGGTTACTTTAAACATCTTCACAATCATACCAAGTGGCCTTACCTTGTTCTGTGTGAGCACATGCAAGTACATGTACATGCTAATAAAATAAATCTTCCTTATGGAAAACTAAATTATTACTTCAAAACCTCAGAACAGCTGGGTCGCCACCTTTTGCAGCAGCAAACACTAATGATATACGTGGTCTGTAAATAAAGTAATGAGACTGCCTGTGTGTCGCATGATCTGGCAACACTGCGGGCTCACCCTTCATGTGAAGGGTAAGTAAATATCTCATAGACTTCTAGTATGAGTTTCAACTCACTAGCTAATTTTAGTGCTGTTTTTTGTGAAGCAGTTTTTGTGTGTGTGTCACAGAAATGGAAGAGCACAATTTCGAGCAACAATGTGCAATCAAGTTTTGTGTCAAACTTGGGGAAACCGGCATTGAAACTTTCAATAAACTGAAACAGGCCTATGGGGAGCATGCTTTGTCGAGATCACAAGTGTTCATGTGGTATAAGGCATTTTCAGAGGGCCGTGAATCCATCAAAGATGAACCCCGCTCTGGATGACCTTCAACTTCAAAGACGGATAACAATGTGGAAAAAGTGCGAGCCCTTGTGCGGTCAGACCTTTGACTCACAGTGCGAATGATCGCTAGTGAGTTAAATTTGAACCACTCAACGGTCCAATAGATTTTAACACAGGAATTAGCCATAAGAAAACTGTGTGCGAAAACTGTTCCAAAACCCTGACAATCGAACAGAAGGACAATTGGTAGGACGTGTGTCTTCA
>Ga0123353_10010932_pt1 | contig 12726 bp, 12 predicted proteins | sample TergutLab28metaG_3_FD_92763 | JGI IMG/M metagenome (GOLD analysis project Ga0123353, IMG submission 92763) | Labiotermes labralis P3 segment gut microbial communities from Petit-Saut dam, French Guiana - Lab288 P3 | ecosystem: Host-associated > Arthropoda: Insects > Digestive system > Gut ...
TAATCCCCCAGGCTCCTCCGCGTGGGAGGAGCTGTCACCTCGGGTGACTGAGGAAGGCACCGCGGAGCGGCTGACCGCCTTGCAAGCGTTCGATCATCTATAATTCAATTTAAGCATTATAACCGGAGGTTCCCATGCGCTACACCAGCACGCGCGACGCACGTGTCGATGTCACGTCCTCACAGGCCATCGCCCGGGGCATCTCGCCCGACGGGGGTCTGTACCTGCCCAAGACCATCCCCGCGCTGTCCCTGTGGGAGGTCAAGTCCCTGGCCGAGATGGACTACGTCGGCCGGGCGGAGCACATCCTCTCGAAGTTTCTCACCGCCGAGGGTGGCTGGACCCGCGACGAGCTGCGCGGGTACGTGGAGGGGGCCTACACCGGCGCCTTCGCCGACCCCGCCGTGGCCCCCCTGAAGGAGCTCGGGGAGGGCGCGCATATTTTAGAGCTGTTCCACGGCCCCACCTGCGCCTTCAAGGACCTGGCGCTGCAGCTGCTGCCCCACCTGCTGGTGCCCGCCGCGGCCAAGGCCGTGGGCGGCAACAGCGCCATGCATGGCACAAAAGAAATTTTGATCCTGACAGCCACCTCCGGGGACACCGGCAAGGCCGCCCTGGAGGGCTTTAAGGATGTAGCCGGGACGAAGATCGTGGTGTTTTACCCCTGTGACGGCGTTAGCGCTGTGCAGAAGCGCCAGATGGCCACCCAGGAGGGCTCGAACGTGCGCGTGGTGGGGGTCATCGGCAACTTCGACGACGCGCAGAACGGCGTGAAGGCTATCTTCGCCAACGAGAACATCAGCGTGGTGCTGAACACGCGCGGAAAGTTTCTCTCGTCCGCCAATTCCATCAACTGGGGCCGCCTCGCCCCGCAGATCGTCTACTACGTCAGCGCCTACTGCGACCTGCTGCGCGGCGGGAAAATCACCGCCGGGGAGGGCGTCAACTTCGTGGTGCCCACGGGAAATTTCGGCAACATCCTGGCGGCCTACTACGCCAAGCGCATGGGCCTGCCCGTCAAGAAGCTCATCTGCGCCTCCAACAAGAACCGCATCCTCACGGACTTCTTCGAGACCGGCGTCTACAACCGCAACCGGCCGTTCTATGCCACCAGCTCGCCCTCGATGGATATCCTGATCTCCAGCAACCTGGAGCGCCTGCTGTATCTGGCCGCCCGGCGCGACGCCGAGCAGTGCGCCGGCTGGATGCGCCAGCTGGGCGCGGACGGCAGGTACGCCGTGCCCCATGAGATTTTGCGCTCCCTGCAGACGGAGTTCGCCGCGGGCAGCTGCGACGAGGAGCAGTGCGCCGCCGCTATTCTGAACGCGTGGAAAAAGCACGGCTATCTCAGCGACCCGCACACCGCCGTGGCCCTGCACGTGCTGGAGCAGTACCGCGCCCGCACCGAGGACGCCACCCGCAGCGTGGTGGTCGCCACCGCCAGCCCCTTCAAGTTCGCGGGCAGCGTGCTGGAGGCCCTTGGCGGGCCCGCCCCCGCGGATGAATTCGCCGCCCTGGACGCCCTCCAGGCTGCCGCTGGCATCCCCTGCCCGGCGCCGCTGCGCGGCCTGCGCGACAAGCCCGTGCGCTTCACCGAAATTTGCGCCCCGGCACGGATGGCGGAGTATACGAGATGGTGAATGCAGAAGCGAAATTTGAGCCTCTCGAGAGGCAATATACATACCTTGGCCCCGTCTGCGGCGTGGACGAGGCCGGGCGCGGCCCTCTCGCGGGCGACGTCTATGCCGCTGCGGTGATCCTGCCCGAAATATACGACCTGCCCGGGCTGAACGACTCCAAGCAGTGCACCGCCAAGGCCCGCGACGCGCTCTATGACGCCATCACAAAGCAGGCGATCTCTTGGGCCGTGGGCATTGCAACGGTGGACGAAATCGCCGAGATCAACATCCTGCGGGCCGCGCTGCTGGCCATGAAGCGCGCCGTGGAGGGCCTTGTCCCCCCCGCCGCCTTCGCCCTGGTGGACGGCAACCAGTGCCCGCCGCTGGACATCCCCCGCGAGGCCGTGGTGCGCGGGGACGCCCGCTGCGCCAGCATCGCCGCGGCTTCAATCCTCGCGAAAGTGACGCGGGACCGCGCCATGGTTGCGCTGGACGACGAATACCCGGGCTACGGCTTTGCGCAGCACAAGGGCTACGGCACCAAGGCGCACTATGAGGCATTGGAGAAGCTGGGGCCGTGCTTTGTGCACCGGTTGGGGTTTTTGCACTGATGCTGAATTTTGAATGCTGAATAATTGATTGGACAACCCCCTGTGATCGACCGAACACAGGGGGTTGCATTTTATGCAATTCAGCATTCAGCATTCAGCATTGAAAGTATCTCCACGCCCTGCCGCAATTGCTCATCCGTGGGCGTCGAGAAATTCAGCCGTACCGCGTTGATGGGGTCGCCCTGCTCCACGGCGAAGGCCACGCCCGGCACCACGGCGACCTTCTTTTCCACCGCGCGCCTGGCGTAATCGAGCATATCCATGCCCTCCGGCAGCTCGCACCAGAGGAACAGGCCCCCGGCCGGGCGCTGGAAGCGCAAAATCGTGCCGGCCAGGCCGCCGCACATGAGGTTGCGCTTGCCGGTATATATTTTTCGAATGTGCTCGATGTGCCCGGCGACATCGTAATTTTTCATCCACTCGTCCACGATGATCTGGTTGAAGATGGGCGTGTGGACGTCGCTGGCCTGCTTGCCCACGGTCATCTTCGCGATGATCGCGGCAGGCGCGAGGGCATAACCGACGCGCAAACCCGGTGAGAGAATTTTCGAAAATGAACCCGCGTAGATCACGATATTGTCCGTGTCGAAGCTCTTGATACAGGGCAGGGCTTCGCCTTCGTATCTGAGCTCTCCGTAGGGGTTGTCCTCCAGGATCAGCACGCTGTACTGCCGCGCCAGCTCGTACACACGGCGGCGCTTGGCCAGGCCCATGGTGACGCCCGAGGGGTTCTGGTAGTTGGGGATGGTGTAGATGAAGCGCACGTTCTTTTCCGCGCGCAGGATGGCCTCCAGGGCATCCACGTCCATGCCGTCGCTTTGCAGGGGCACACCGCGCAGCCGCGCCCCGTAGGACCGGAACGTGTTCAGCGAGCCGATGAACGACGGGCTCTCGGCTACGACCACGTCGCCCTCGTTACACAGGGCCTTGGTGGCCAGGTCCACCACCTGCTGCGCGCCGGAGGTGATGATCAGGTCGTCTTCATCAGACCCGATTTGCAGCCTGTTGTGAATGTCCTCTTTTACCCGCTCTCTCAATGGCCCATAGCCCTCGGTGATGCCGTATTGCAGGCAGTCCACGGGCCGCTCCTTCAAAAGGCGCGCGGAAATCTCCCGCACGGCCTCGATGGGGAAGGCCTCGGGCGCGGGGTTGCCCGCGGCGAAGGGGATGATCCCCGGCTGCGAGGTGGCTTTGAGGATTTCGCGGATGGCCGAGGGGGCCAGGTTGCCGATCTTGTTGGAAAAGGTGTAGGTCATTGCCCGATCCTCGCCCGGTCCGCCGCCGCCAAATCCGGGCGGCCGGTGGCCTCATAGGCCAGCGCGCGGTACGTAAAGGCGTTGGCGCTGCCGGGGTTGAGCTCGATGGCCTTGGTCAGGTCGCTGATGGCCTCGGGGTAGAGCTGCAGCATGTAGTGCGAGGTGCCCCGCATCAGCGTCAGCTCCGCGGTGGGGTCCATGCGGCGCATGGCCTGCGTGAAGTCCTGGACGGCCTCCTGGTACTTGCCCAGGGAGAACTGCGTCAACCCCCGATAGGTGTAGGCCGCGCCGGATTCCGGGTCGGCCGCCACCGCCTGCTCCAGGGAAATCAGCGCAAGGGCGTAGTTCCCGCTGTTGTACAGCTCAATCCCCCGGGTGAGCGAGAGGTTGTCGTCCGGCGGGGTCTGGGGCTGCGTCTGCGGGCCGGGGTCCGTCCAGCCCTCGACCGAGGTGGCTTGTCCGGCTTCGGTCGTCGTCGGTTCGCCGGGGAGCGGCTCCCGTTTGGGCAGGAAGAGCAGCAGGCTCACCCCCACCGCCACGGCGGCGACCACCAGCGCGCCCGCCAGCAGAATCCAGCGGCTGTTCTGACGCGCCTGCTGTGCCACGGGGTCCACTTCCGGGTCCCAGTGAATGCAATCCACGATGTCTTTGCTCATTTTTTGGTACCTCCCAAGTTTGCGTTGGCTAATACATTTGTATCGAATGAGAATAATAAGTCTTCTTGTGACCGCTGCCGGGCGAACGCGAGCCTGACCATCTCGTCCAGCAATTGCGGATACGGCAGGCCGGAGGGCTCCCACAGGTAGAACGACAGCGAGCCGGGGATGGTGTTGATCTCGTTGAGCCAGACCGCGCCGGTCTGTCCGTCCATCAGGAAATCAATCCGTGCCACGCCGTTGCAGTCGAGGGCCTGAAAGGCCTTGACCGCGAGGCTTTGGATGCGCTCGGTCAGCTCCTGTGAAATGTCCGCGGGAATTTTCCTGGCCAGGCTTGCCATGCCCTTGCTGGCTTGCGCCGTCTTCTGCCCGGCCTTTGACGCTTTCCCGCCGGACATGTACTTGTTCTCATAGCTGAGTATTTCGTCGGCGTTCAGCGGCTCCTCGCACACAGAGGCACGGGCCCCGTCGGCGTCGCCCAGTACGGCGCAGTTGAGCTCCCGCAGGTTTTGCACGGCGGGCTCAATCAGCACGCGCGGGGCGAACTGGAACGCCAGCTCCAGCGCCCTTTGCAGGGATTCGCGATCATCGGCCTTGGTGATGCCCACGCTGGAGCCCAGGTTCACCGGTTTGACGATTACGGGGTAGCCGAGCGTTTCGGCGCGCTCCAGCTCGGTCTTTTGCTCCAGGTCATACGCGCTGGCGCGCAGGGTCACGCAGTCCAGCACGGGGATGCCCACATCACGGAACACGCACTTCTGGGCGTATTTGTCCATCCCCAGGGCGGAGGCTGTCACATCGCAGCCCACGAACGGCGCGCCCAGCAGGCGCAGTAGGCCCTGCAGGGTGCCGTCCTCCACGTTCGTTCCGTGTACGATGGGGAACACGCAGTCCATCTCTGCCAGCACGTTATTGCCGAAGGCCTTGGCGGGGTGGCGCAGCAGCACGGCCTTGTCGCCCAGCTTTGCCGGGATGACCTGCTGGCTCTGCTTCAGCAGCGCGGGGATGTCTTTGTAGGCCTCGATATTGCCCACGCTTTCGCCTATGTAGAAGGCGTTGCCCTTCGTGAGATACACCGGCAGGACGTCATATTTGTTCTTGCCTAAGGCAGCCACGGCCTGCAATGCTGTAATGACGGAAATCTCGTGCTCCACGCTTTTACCGCCGAAGAGGACGGCGAGTTTCAATTTCATCGGCAATTTCTCCTAATAAGTATCCGGCAGGTCGTTCTCCAGCAAAATGATCTTGCGTCCATTATACGGCAAATCGTAAACTTTTGCAAGCGCCGCGCCGAGATTGTCCTCCACAATGAGCTTTTCGGGCGCGAAACCGGCGGACAGGATGCCCTCTTTGATGGGCCTGGTCTGCGCCGCGCCCACCAGGGCGATAAAGTCGCATATTGCAGCCGCCTGTTCGCCGAACCTGCGATTGAGCTCCTCCTGCTTGGGGCCGAGCTCGACCATGCCGGGCGTGACGAGGATTTTCGTGCCCTCGAACAGCGCCAGGGTGTCCAGCGCGGCCTTGGCGCCCGTGGGGTTGGAATTGTACGCGTCGTCGATCACCAGCAGGCCGCCACCCTTGTCGAGGAGCTCCAGGCGGTGCCGCACCGGGGCGAGCTTACGCATCTGGCCCTTCAGCGCCCGCAGGGGCACGCCCAGGGTGTGCGCGGCGGCGGCGGCCCCCACCAGGTTCACCACGTTGTGGCGGCCGATCAGGCGCGAGGTGAAAATTTCTCTTTCGCCCTGCGGGGTCACGAACGTGAAGGTTGTGCCCCGGTGATCGGCGGCGATGTCCTCGGCATAGTAAGAACTGCCGTTGTCAGACGGCGCGTAGGTAATCACGTTGGGGTATTCGCCCAGCTTCGTGCGAATGTTCTCGTCATCCCCGTTGGCGAAGAGAATGCCGTCCGGGGGCAGGGCGTCGGCCAGCTCGAATTTTGTCTTGATCACGTTCTCAAGCGAGCCGAAGGTCTCGAGGTGCTGCGGGCCGATGGAGGTCAATATGCCGTGCTTCGGGTGCACGATATCGCACAGCTCTTTGATGTCGCCGACATATTTCGCTCCCATCTCGCAGATGAAAATTTCGTGGGCGGCATTGAGCTCCTCGCGGACGGTGCGCACGACACTCATGGGCACGTTGGCCCCGCCGGGGGTCATGAGCACGTTGTATTTCGCCCGCAGCAGCGTGTGCAGGAAGTGCTTCACGCTGGTCTTGCCAAAGCTGCCGGTGATGCCGATGATCGTGAGACCGGGGGAGTTTGCGAGCTTTTCCTTGGCCTCGTCTATGTAGTGCTTACGAATCGCGGCCTCGATTGGCATGTTGACGAGATTGCCCAGGAGGACCGTCCAGGGCGCGGCAATCTGCAAAAACCAGCAGCCAAGCATAGCCCAAAACATGAAAAGATAATATGCGAACGCGTCAGGCGAATCGAAGATATCGGCGGCAAAGGCAACCGCCAGGCACCAGGCGGCCAGGAATATCAGCTGCAAAAGCATGATCGCCGCGATCAGCCGCTTGACCCGGGCGGTGTAGACCAAGGGCTTTTTCACCAGCTGCCGCTTCGCCTTGCCCTGCCAGAAGAAGAACCCGCCCGCAATGGGGATCATCAACGGGGCGCACTTGTGCCGGCTGCGCCAGACCCACCGCGCCTGCGTGCCCGGCACATAGGCGTTGAGCTGGAACATGTGCAGGTAGTAGCGCACGGCCAGCGCCGTGCCGAACAGCGTGGCGGCGTATGCGGTTGCCAGGATCGCCAAGGTCATTCGTGCCCTCCAATCTTATAATCCCATGAATGAGGCAATCACCCGCAGGAACTGCGCCTGTTGCTCGAGAAAGGCGTAGTGCCCCGCGTTTTCGAGGATCACCAGGCCCGCGTTGGGCAGCTCGCGCTCCATCTGTTGTCCGTCGGAAAGAGGGGTCTGGTCGTCGCTGCGGCCCCAGATGAGCAGGGCCTCCTGCTTGATCAACGGCAATAAGCCGGATAAATCCTCGTTGACTGTATTGACAAGCACCTGCCGCATCATAGGCGTTGACGCGCGGTAATCCGCCGAGCCGTAGTGATTGCGGGCGCGCTCCATGAGTCTGGGAAAGGGCTTCAAGATTTTTTTAGCCAACTGGTATCTCTTGGCACGGCCTGAAGATTTCTTGCTCGATTCATGCTTGATGCCCGCCGCGCCGACCAGAATCACTTTTGTGAATTTTGGCGCTTCCAATTGACGGGCGCAGAGCTTGAGGATCACCCGCCCGCCGAAGGAGTGGCCCAGCAGCGCGCACTCCTCAATGCCCAGCGCGGACAGGAAGCCGAGCACTAGGTCCGCGTAGCCGTCCACGTTCCAGGGCGAGGGCGGCTCGGGGCTCTTGCCGAAGCCGGGGAAATCCGGGGCCAATACTCGATATTTGTGGGCTAGCAGCGCCATCAAAGGCGCAAAGAGGGTGCAGTCCGTTCCCCAGCCATGCAATAATAGAACAGCCGGGCCTTCGCCTTGTTCCTCGTAGAAAATGGTTTGGTTGTCGATTGTGATGGTCATAGGTTCCTATCTTTATGCTTACGCGTCAAACTCAATCACCGTCTTGCCGAAGCCCTGCTGCATATCCCGCCGGAACGCCTCGTGGATGTCCGCGATGGAGCGCACCGGCACCACATCGGCGATCAGGCGCTCCAGCGCTTGACCGACCCAGGCGTTTTCCTCCAATATCCCGGCTGCGCATGTGAAATCGGACAGGCCCGAGCGGGAGGAGCCGAACAGCCGCAGGCCCTTCTCCAGCACCACGCGGGTGTTGAGCTCCACGTAGTTCTCGCTCACGCCCAGCAGGGCCAGGGTGCCCTCGGGGGCCACAAGGCCGATCATCTGGTTGATTGCAGGCCGGCAGCCCATGCCGCCCACGCACTCGAAGGCGTGGTCGCAGAGGAATTTCCCGGGCTGCACGCGCACGTGGTCCACGTGCAGGCGGCGGTCGGCAAACGAGAACCAGGCCAGCTTTTCCTCCACGGCGCCCAGGACCGTCAGCTCGCAGGCGGGGTAAATCGCGCGCAGCAGCAGCGCCATGATGTAGCCCAAGTTGCCGTCGCCCCATACGGCCAGACGCTCGCGCCGCCCGTGGGAGAAGCGCTGGAAGCGGGTGATGGCGTGCATGGCCACGCTGACGAGCTCCAAAAAGGCGGCGACCTGCGGGCTGGTGTTCGCGGGGGCCCGGGCCAGACGATCTGCCGGGCTGAGGAGGTACTCCTGGAGGAAGCCGTCGTAGCCGCTGGAACGGAACCGGCTGGTGGGCAGGTAGTTCTCGCCGATGAACTCGTCGAGCTGCGTGGGGACGTTGGGGCAGGGGACGGCCAGCTCGCCGGGTCGGAACGTGCCTGAAGGGTCGAGAACCACCTCGGCCGCGCACTCATGAATGAGGGCCATGGGTAATTTCTCGCGCAGTGCCTCCCGGGAGCGGGTGCCCTGGTAGTACCGCTGGTCGGCCCGGCAGATGGAGAGGAAGCGCGGGCGCAGCAGCGCCTCGCCCTGGGTCAGGTCAAGCTCCTCGCAGGCGGCCTCGATCATGCCCGGGGCCGTCAGGCGGTAGACGACAGAGATCATAGGCTGTCACCGGTGGGCAGCTCGTCCAGCCCGAGCATCGCGTGCGCGACCTTCAAGTCAAACGGGTAGGTGATTTTGATGTTGTGGACCTCGCCGGGCACCAGGGCCACGGGCTCGCCGCGCAGGGCGTAGATCTTGCAGGCGTCGGTGAGAACGGCCTCCTCCTCGGGCAGGAGGGAATTGATCAACTCACGCAATTTGTTGCATTTGAACGTCTGCGGGGTCTGTCCCTGATACATGCTCCCCCGCGGGGGAATGACGCTGATGAATTCGCCGCCGTCGCTCTGCACGATGGTGTCGGAGGCCGGGACGACCGTATCGCAGGCGCCGTGGGTGCGGGCCGCGGCGATGTTGTCGCTGATCACCCGGTGGGTGACGAAGGGCCGCACGGCGTCGTGGGTGAGGAGAATGTGATCCTCTTCGTCGCCGAAGTGCTCGCGCACGTAGTCCAGGGCGCAGCGCAGGGTGTCGTTGCGCCGCTCGCCGCCGGGGATGACGGCCACGCCGTGGCCCTCCGGCAGATGCTGGTTCAATGTATCCTGCGTGAAGCCCAGCCACGAGGAGGGCGTGAGCACGACAACGCCCTCCACCTGGGGGTGGACTAAGAATTTCTCGACCGTGTGGACCAGGATGGGCCTGCTGCCCAATTGCAGGTACTGCTTGGGCATGTTCACGTTGCCCATGCGGCTGCCGACGCCGCCGGCGAGAATGGCTGACAGGATCATGAGAACCTCCTATTTCTTCACCATCGCATCGTACACATCGCACACCTCGTCCGCGCCGCCCTGCGCGATGATGCGGTGGTCGTCCAGCAGGATCGCCGTGTTGCACAGGCTGCGCACCTGCGCCGTGTTGTGCGAGACGAACAGCACCGTGACGCCCCTGTCGAACATCGCCTTGATCTTCGCCTCGCTCTTGTTGCGGAATTTGGCGTCGCCCACGCTGAGGACCTCGTCTATGATGAGGACGTCCGGCTCCACCGCCGTGGCGATGGAAAAGCCCAGGCGCGCGCGCATCCCCGAGGAATAGTTTTTCACCGGGGCGTCGATGAAATCCTTCAGTTCGCTGAATTCCAGGATTTCGTCGTAGCGCTCCTGGATATACTTGCGCGAGTAGCCCATCGTCGCGCCGTAGAGGAAGATGTTCTCGCGCCCGGAGTAGTTCATGTCGAAGCCCGCGCCAAGCTCCAGCAGGGGGGCGATCACGCCGTGAATCTCCACCTCGCCCTCGGTGGGCTTCATCACCCCGGCGATGACCTTCAGCAGGGTGCTCTTGCCTGCGCCGTTGAAGCCCAGCACGCCCAGGCGCTCCCCCGGTTGCACCTCGAACGAGATGTCCCGCAGGGCCCAAAACTCGGTGTAGCTCAGCTTGCGCTTGAGCACGCGGATGACGTACTCTTTTAGGTTATCGACCTTTTCGCTGTTCATGTGGAACATCATGGAGACGTTCGAGACGCGGATGGCGGGGTGGGTCATGGGGGCTCCTTATTGCTTTGCATTATCAGTAATCAAATTCCTCGGGTTAAATATTTACTGCTTCAAATACGCCTTCTGCAAACTCTACATTTAAAAGTATATAATTACTCTCATTCCAATACCAAACGCGATTATTTCCATATTCTCTAACGGAAGCGAACCCGTGTGATGTTATCGCGTTTGCTGTACTGTTTCTTTCATATCCTGCTTTTATCCCGAACAAGGTGAATTCTATTGGTCCGCGATGCGAATTGAATATTTCTTCGATTTCGTCATTATCCCCAGGTATTACGCAAATATTTTCACCATCATATATAAACTTGCTCTCCCATCCGATCCTTTCAGTGTTATATGTCCCTACCAATCCTAATTGTTGAGCCAATTCTGAAGCAGTACCACTAAACCCTATTCCGCTTGTTGAGAAGAAATTACTTAATTCTGCAATACCATTTATTTTTTTCGTTGTTGTGGGCTCTGTAGTTGTTGTCATTGCCTCTGTGGTCGTTGGCGATTCCGTCGTAGTGGAGACCTCGGTGGTTGTTGCCACTACGGGGCGAAAGAAATCTACAAACAGCTCCCGCAGCCGCTTTGCCAACTTCTCAAACTCAGGCCCAAAGCCCCTATAGCTCTCAGCGACAACGGTCAGCCCATCCTCCGGTGAAGCTTCAGCTGCAACAAGCACAGCCCGGATTGCCTTGCCGCCGGTGGCACGCTTTTTGACCTGTTCTGTGCCATTCCGAAGGGCCTGCACGGCTTCGTCATGGCGGTCGGACAGTTCATGTGCGGCATAGATGACCAGATAGATGCGCGGGTTGTCCGGCTCGACGATCTTGGCCTGTTCGGCCTTCGCGATGGCGCCGTCGTTGTCGCCTTCGATCAAGAGGACTTCAGCCTGGTCCAGGAGCGGGTTGGGCAGGAAGGTCTTGGGCTTCTCATAGAAGACGGCGAAAAGCGTGACGGCAACCCCAAGTAAGGGGATCACAATCGCAGCCAATATGCCTATGCTCCAGTCTTTCTTTTCCTTTGCCATAACAGCCTCCCCCTATATATGCAATATAAACTTATCCTGCTTCCTCCAGAATACCAGCCCGCCCACCAGCAGCATCACCAGCGAAAACCCCAAGGAGTACATCAAATGGTTGGGGTTGAGCATCTTCCCGCGCAGCACGCAGTCGCGGAACATCTCCACGACGGAATACAGCGGGTTGGCCATCAGCGCCATCTCCATGGTCTTGGTGAGGTCGAGCTGCTTGGGGGCGTAGAAAATCGGGGTGAAGTAGAACAACAGCAGGGTGAACACGTCGTAGAGGTACTCGACGTCCTTGAAAAAGACAGATAGAGTGGCGAGGATCAGCCCTACGCCCGTACAGAGCAAGAATAGAATCAGCAGCGGGATGGGCATGAGCAGGATATGCGCGTTGATGACGGGCGCGGGGTTTTTCGCGCTGGGGTTGAGCATAAAAAACAGCGTGAAGCCCACCAGGACGATCAGGGAGATCAAAAAAGTGATGAAGGTGGAGATGGTATTGGAGACGGGATAGATGTACTTCGGTACCCTGACTTTTTTGATCACCGAGGCGCTTGCGGTGACCGAGCGCATGGCCCGCTTGGTGGATTGGGAATAGAACTCGTAGAGCAGGCGCCCGCACAGCAGGTAAATGGGGAAGTTGACGATCTCCGCGGAGCTCTTCCTGCCGAAGACATTGCCGAAGATGAACACCAGCACCAGGGTGGTGAGGAAGGGCTGCAGCAGGGTCCAGAACATGCCCAGCACCGAGTTGCGGTACTGTATCTTGATGTTTTTCGCCACGATCTCCCGCAGCAGGTAGCGGTACTGATAGAGCTCCTTGAAGAACATGGTTACTCGTTTCTCCACTTCCAAAAATACTTCATCATGCTCTGCACCTGTATCCTCGCCAGCCGGACGTCCTTTTTGCTCTCGCGGTTCCATACGTGCTCCACCACGGCCTGCGGGTAGTACAGCACCTTGCCCTCCTTCGCCAGCATGCGCGTGATGTCGCAGTCCTCGAAGTAGAGGAAGTAGCGCTCGTCGAAGCCGCCGATCTTCTGCAGCGTTTCGGTGCGGATGAACATGAAGCAGCCCGTGGCGTTCGCTATCTCGAAGGGTTCGTCCGTGTTCTCGCCCAGCATGGCGTATTCCGCAAGGATTTTGTTCGCCAGCTTGCCGCGGCGCAGGCGGCTGGCCGCGAGATACTTCGGCGTGGGGCTGCGCTTGCCGAGCACCTGGTCCTCGTGGGTGTCCGGGAACACGATGCGCGGGGAGAGCATCACCACCTCCGGGTGGGCGTCCATGTAGAGCGCCATCTCGGTGATGGCGTCCTCCGCCAGGGAGATGTCCGGGTTGATCACGGCGTGGTATTTGCTGCCGTTGCCCGCGATACGCGGCAGAACGAGATTGTGCCCCGCGCCAAAACCCACATTCCAGGGGATGCGCAGGATCTCCGCCAGGGGGTCGATGCCCTTGACGTAGTCCACCGTGCCGTCGCGGGAGCTGTTGTCGATGACGTA
>Ga0123353_10010933_pt1 | contig 12726 bp, 7 predicted proteins | sample TergutLab28metaG_3_FD_92763 | JGI IMG/M metagenome (GOLD analysis project Ga0123353, IMG submission 92763) | Labiotermes labralis P3 segment gut microbial communities from Petit-Saut dam, French Guiana - Lab288 P3 | ecosystem: Host-associated > Arthropoda: Insects > Digestive system > Gut ...
ACTAAGGCAGTGTATAGTGCGTGGAAACCAAGCGCGTGTTAAAAACGCCGATGTGTGTCATCCGTCTTGCACAGTTGTAATGTATAGACGCAAATCTGCGTCACCCGTTCACAATGTATTAAAATATTCAAATTCTCATTATCTTTCTCCATATTATCCAAATTTAATATCCAGAGACAATAACAGAGCCACTGCGCTGACGATTTGCCCTCTGCACGTGTTTGTTAAATTATTAAACATATGTTAATATTTATAAACCAAGCTTTCAGTTTGAGATTCCTAAAAACCGACATATCGGAATGCATTTCCTTTATTAGGCCAAACGGGAATTTTCAAGCAATGAGATCAATGAAAACTCTCCGCCTCTTATGGAGGAGAGGTTTGAAACCTCGTAAAGTGGCTGAAATGAAAAATTACCCGTGGCTGTTTACAGTCTCTGCTGGCCTGGAAAGTCGCGCAGCGCTTACTTGAGAGACCGATACGTCGGCTAATATATATTCCGTGCTGGAAAATGTAAGTATTTATCGAAGACAGGGAGGAGGATGTTGAGACAGGGAAATACGAAGCGAAAGATAATACCACCGACACTCATCTCAGAGAGGAGTGTGGTGCCGGCCAGCTATGAAAATGGTTCCGTACCTCTTGATGCGAGCAGTGAACAAAGATTTTGGTTAAGCAGTGCAGAAGAAAACCCAAGTGGTATGTGTGTGTGTGACGTCAGAATGGGCGTGTAAGTACAATAGAGCAAGGTACATAATGGTCGTCGCTGCTGAAGTCTGAGCCATAAAGTGCTTGTGAACTGGCAGGGAACTTCTGCCCCCATCGGACTAATGCAATAGAAGCGTTGGGTTCGTATGCTGTACCCTGCAGTTTGGTAGTTTATTGTGAAGTGTGAAATGGAGGAAATGATACTACTGCCTCCTGTGAAGTGGTAAAGTGCATACCCTGTAGCTCGATAGACTATTATGAAGTGTGGAACAAATACCACAATGCTACTGCTTGTGATTTGTCGAAGAGTTCACACTACGTGTGCTGTAGTTTGGGTGAATATTGAGAGAGCAGAATAAGTAGCAGTGCAGAAAAGACGTAGTAAGTTGTACTGCAATATATTGTAGTTGATTAGAGTTAAGGCGTGTTGGGTAGGGGAGTAAGTTCTAAAATGGCATTCTGTAGGTGGCAAAAAACAGTGCCTGATTTTCTTCATTAGTTTCTGAAGTCTACATGGGACAGTCTATAGCGTTATATATTTTATATAGGTGTAACCACTTTTGTTGTGTTAGTGCATAACGTATTTACATGCAAGTCTGTACAGAAATAAAGTGGTCCAGAGCTTAAAGTACTCAGAACACGTAGTTTCCGTGGAACGGTAGTTGGGTGTACCGTAAGATATTGCGTTGTCATCCGTTTATTGTCTATGTACATTCGATCTATGGCAAAGTGTCGTGAATTAGAAAGTTTCATAAGTTTATTGAGTTATTTTGTTCAGTGACGAGCTATGTAGTAAGATCAACCAGCAACTCGACGATTGTCCAGCTAGTTTTTACGCATCATTTGTTCACAGAATTACAGCAGCAAACACAAATATAGAATAACCGTTACGTGCATTTTTTCCATTATTTTGTGAATAAAGCAAGTTTCCAACAGTTTATTCTTATCTTTTTTGTTATCGCGGTATATGCAAGAATTGGGTCAAGAAATATGCAGTAGTAATCTGTGTTAGGATACCGTTAGCTGCTTGTTCGCTTTACTTTGATAACAAAGAAATTATATAACCTCGAAACAGACAAACCTTTTTAATCCATCTACCAGAAGACACGCGATTACATCAGAGAATTTAATAATCAGAAGGTGGATCAATTAATGACGTCAGTATAGTCTGCATTATGTATGTGTAGAAGAGTGACATCTTCAGTAGGTGTGCTATAAAATGTTCAGTAAACCAGGAAAAGAACGCGCCTCTTCCGTTAAGAAGTGGACAGAATAAGCTCTTCATCAGTTTTTACCTGCGGTTCAAACATTTACTTTGGTGGCTGCTGTATGGTCCGGAAACCTTCATGTTTGAAAGCGGTGAGGTGTGATACACCGCACGTGATATCAGTAGCTCGTGTGGTCGTCAGCGTAGCTGATGGATCGGTTTTTCCGAAGATGGATTGATAGTAGCCGGTGCCGACACAAGGTATGCCGGTAGCAATATTTTATACAAAAATTTCAGAAACTTGATCCAGATCAACTACCGCTACAAACAACTCAATTTTCTCACCACCGCACAGGAATGAAGTTAAAAGTTAGTAGTCACTCACCCTTTCAATAAATGTTCTACTTTCATAAAATCTTGGAGGTTCATAACCTTATTCACAAAATGCCTTTAATTTATGCTATCCAAGAAATTTTTAATCCAATCCACATAGAGGTATCTTGTTTCTCTAATATGTATCATAATAGCACCATTTATACAATGTCTGTTTCTTCCAATATTCCCTTTACTAGTGTTATTTTTTTAAATTTTAACATTTGTATTTTACATTTTTATTCTTTGTATAATGAACCAACAATTGGACAATTGATCAAGAATTTATTAAACTGCTCTTTATTACACTGCCCCTAAATGTTTCGACGCTATTACATCATCTTCAGGGAGCTTGCAGTCAGTACCTCTTAAGTTATATAAAATTGTGAATGTAGTATTGGTGATACATATGTGAAGTTTAAATATATCACCAATACTGCATTCACATGTTGATGTAACTCAACAGGTACTGAATACGATCTCCCTGAAGACGACACAATAGCGTCGAAACATGAAGGGAAAATGTAATAAAGAACAGTTAAATAAATTTTTCATCAATTGTGCATTTATTGGTTCATTATACAGACTTTTACTAGAAGTTTTAGCTGAAATGTTTAGTAAATTTCTAATCTTATTACACACGTGCTATAAGCCATTGACATATAATTTGCTTATGAATTATGGCACTATATTGAATTCGTTGATTTATTAATGAGAACAACAAAGTTGATGAAGGAATAGAATTCTTCAAAATTCTGCTTTTCCTTAAAAAAATGTAGGCATTTCTCTGTCCACGCGAGTGTTCTATGAGTTAAAATTCAATTGACTGTTATGTAAAATTAAGTTGACATCCTTGCGCAGCATGTAACATCCGTTTCTTTGTTACAAGATTTCGCGCTATTTCCATATGACGTGCCTGTCAACATCACTGCCTATCCGAAATTTCTGGTAGATATACTTATTCGATTTCCCTTTTACAGCACAGTGCACTTTGCGGATGGAGTAGTGACGCTCAATGTTAATGGATGTATATTCCTGGGAGAGTTGGTCCCACGTAAGTGTATGCTTGGTATATGAATATTGAATGCCAAGCTAAAAACACACAAAAGTTGACTTTATGTTCATCACTGCAGAGCATACAGGAGTCAGAAACATATTGTGTCCATATTTATATATCAAGGCACCATGTAAACGTTTACATTCCCCTTAGATCAGAGAATAACTGATCCTTTGCATCAGACATTTCATTGAGAGATGGTCAAAAAAAGCATTTTTATTCTATGCAGCATTGGTTTTATTCTTCTTTGCAAAAGCTTACTTTTGAATCCTGTCTCCATCGGGTTTTAATGTGTAACCCCGATAAAGGGCGTGTGTTGTGAACGTAGAGTGCACTTGTAAAGCTGTACTTTTTCCAGTTTGGATAGTAAGTTTGGAAAATAGGACGCACTTACGGAAGCGTTGCAAGAGGTAAAAGTTTTGAGTATGCTGGAACTCGTAGGAATTAAAATTCATGGCCACAGCAACACACGAAGATTAGCAAATAGTATTTAGATTTAATAATTGATGAAGCAGTTGATGCAGTCGGTTTCTGCAGGATTATACACAATATAGGATATAGATATACGTATTGAAAAATGTTTTAAGTCTGGAAATTCGTAATCTAGGAATGTTTGCAGCAAAGACCCCGTTAGCGTAGTGTTCAGTCATTCGGCGAGATGTGGTCATAAATGTGCCTACATCTTCATATAAAGTAACCATTATGCTTGTCAGATTTTAATAAAACTTGAATTTTCTAAACAGATCTAAAAATGTTCAAATATCAAAATCCATGAGAATCCGTCCAGTGGAAGCCGAGTTGTTCGATGCGGACGGATGGACAGAGGGGACAGACAGACAGACAGACAGAAATTACGAAGCTAGTAACTTTATTCGCAATTTTTCGAAATCACCAGAAAGTGGTAATGAACTTTGGTAAATGTGAGATTTGAGTTTTCCGCAGCCTTTCTTTCAGGATTCAGGTCTGTCGCATTGTAACATTAAGTATCAAGATTTTTTAATGCCGATGTGTCGAAGAAACGTGCCGCTTTCATAGGGTCTTCTAGAATTCTGTGACCCTTGAAGATGGCAGTGGCACTTTCTTTAAAAGTCGGATATTAACAATGTTACTCGGCGTGCAAAATAAAAATACCTGAATTCAAGTAAAAATACTTGTAATATTTTTTATTTCAAACTTTCGCCTTATTGTATATGTTGTATTCTTTCTTTTGGGTAGTACCCCGGCTCCTGAGTTTTATGTGCCGACGTTTCGGAACACTGCTTCTGTTCCAACTTCATAGTTAGTGTGAAAAAAAAGAATAAATTGAACGCGATTGCCAGAGTATTTATACAGGCAAATACCCTAACAATCTCGTCCCACTCATCCTTCTTGTTCACACGAACTATGGAGATGGAACAGGCAGAGTGTTCCGAAACGTCTGCACATAAAACTCAGGCGCCAGAGAATAACCCAAAAAATACCAGATATTTGAAGTAGTTTGCATGTGTGTTTAGTAGTAAGCGTATAGCTTTCCTTGTCCTTCTACTGTTATATCTATAACTGAAATTGGTACGTGTTTTTGCATTTGTGTACGTGTATCCTATTACTGGCCCAACTGTCTGTCTTGCTTGCCTGGGTGCATCTCAGTCATACCTCCGAGAAATAAATCTGAGTTTTCGATTCAGGCCTTAATTGTTTGGATATTTTGGTCAGTCTTAAATGATGTCTAGCCGCGCCGCTGTTAAAACACAGCAACAGTAAGCAGCTGCTGACAGAGTGGCGGGAGAGGCGATGTTGGAAACTAAACCGAGAAAGAGCGGCGGAATTTAAATTCTGTTGAAATCTTTGTACTGTACGCTGAATTTCGAACCAGCAATGTTCATTTTTCAGGACACAGATCAGCAGTGTAAAATTACATAAACATCATCTTTGTGATCATTTTTACATCCAAACCTAAGGTAAATTTTTTCTAAAAGTGTTCCGGAGTGCATAGTGATAACGAAATTTGTTAACCTCTTCTTTGGGACGACATAGGCGCTCTTCCAAAAGTTTTGAGTAATCGAAAGCTCCACTGTCGAAAGGGAAATAAATGAAAGGTAGCCATTCTTACAAAATATCTTCTTGACGTACATTACTTATTGTTACAGTACAGAGATATGAAGAACGTATTCCAATTCCACGAAATAAAGAAAGTTCCATGAAGTTATTTTCAGTCTGTTTTGCTATTGAGTAGTAATTCGGGCAAGTGTGTCATGAAAGTCTTCCAGATAAGTAAGTCCTTGGCATCCTGTGTTCAAGATACAAACTTTAATTTGTAAATCTTGTCACTATCGCTGACAATTTACAGCGTCTCCTTTGCAATAAATTATTATGAAAGTTTAGGTTAACTGCAGCGTGTTATTTTATTAAGCTATAATATTCGGTTAGATAGAAAGATGTTAATCATTCTTTCAAAGGGAGATTTTATATTCATAGAAGGTAGGGTGTGAGGGGTTAGGATATGGCACTATACATTCGGCTTAGGCTGTTCCGTGTTGCTAGAGAAATTCAAGTAACAAGAAGAATTTATTTCCTGCAGCTTCTGACGCTCACTTCGTCATTCATATGTATGGTGTGCACCGCGACATATGGTAAGATTATATACAAAAGGCGATGCGTTGTGTAAATCCTATCTCCAACAACGAATGAGGCTGGTCTCCAAATATAAGCATAGCAGAGGACGGGTACATAAAGCATTCTGTGTGCTGAGTTATATATCTTCTTCACTGAAGAATATTCCTTCTTTGAAGGCTGAAATAATCATGGCTTGGATTCTAAGCTGAATAAATATTAGGCCAATTGTGTTGTGATTTAATAAGTAGCACAGTGTAACGTAAGATATGAAAGAAGTAAGGTTCTTAGCGCTGAAGGCTTCTGAGGTCAGAATATGGAACTTAGTATGCAAAATTCGCAAAACGCGATTGCTGCTTATGCTTAAAGATTTATACAAAATATATTAAATTTTCCTCTACAAAAAAATAACATTGAAGTTACTGTGTTTGCTTGTTTCTTGTATACGTAATCATACGCGTCCTAAAAGTGGGGAAAATTTTACCAGACTGCACGGCGTCATTCCCTTCAATCCTCAATGTCACATCTGCGGGAACCCTATACGTCCATCAGTACTCAGCATTAAGTAGTCCCTCACGCATGTTTCCTACACGTACAAATCTTAACAATAAATCACATGAAGTGTTTATATTCGCTTTGTTTTTATAATAAATGTGTTTGTCTGACACCCTAAAGAAATAAATTGTTCTGGATACACATTCTAGCATTACAGGTCTGATAACGTGTTGTCGTTTAGATAAACACCAACATTTCGGAAGAAAATGTTACCCCCATTCTTAGCATCAACCCTGAAAATGAGGAGAGCATGTTGCGCCACAACATTGGTCTCGAGCGACCTAAACGATGTCACTATCAGAAGTCCACTGCGCTAAGAACTGTGGATTTGCAAATATTATTTGAGGGTGTCTGAGATCGAATGGTTGCGTTAAATATTTGGATCAAGTGTAAGTAAGAACTGATATTGAGTGAATTCATAATTGGTGTTACCTGTTTGGTACAGTATCGTCTCGTAGAACTTTAATTGCATAGTGGAAAAGAGACAAGCGAATTTTGGCCGCTTTCAGGCTTCCAACATGAAATAGATTTGATCTGAGCCCTTTCAGATATTACGCAGCCTATAGTGGCAATTCCTTACTGGTGTTTCGGGACATCATATTGATACCTCTTCAAGGGACAAAAATCGAAGATCTCTGACCATTGTACTCATAAATTTATCTTTTATTCCTTATATGACGCCACAGGGTCTTTTCTGTTCCTTCTTTTCCGAAGGTACTTACCTATATCTTTGCGGTACCCATGTTTGTACTGTAAACATTATCAGTGAGACTTGTAAAGAGAAGCTGTAAGACAATTGGGCGCTAATGAATGCATGATGAAAGATAGTCGAATATTGGAAAACTTAGAAGACGACAGTGACAATAGTGAAGAAAACTGCTCATTTGCCATACTTTCCTGCAGTGGAGTGCTAAAACCCGTCTCGCTGCTGTAGACATTTTGTGCAAGTTTTTTGGTCCTACGCACTCCACAACGTCAATGAGTAAATAATCATTTCAAATTCTATTCAACTGTCTCGAATGTAACAATAAACATTCTTTGAATAAAAGAAAGGAAAATCATTGTGAATAATACAAAAATAGGTATTCAGGGAACATATTTTGTGTCAGGTACTTTTTTCTCATTAAAAACAATTGTTTCTATTATCTCGTTTTATTTAGTTGGATACATACTACTGGGTTTTGAGCTCATGGTTCCGTGCATCATAATTCAATATTAATGAAATCCAACTAGATAAAACAGTATGCAGATATTTATTTACTGCAAAGTCACTCTACATGTTTCGGGTGTCACCGCACACATTATCAGGAGTACTAAAAACTGTAACCGCAGCCTCCGGTACAGGTACATCCCTCCATCGTTGTCAGATCGGGACTGAGTCACGATCTGGCCACGTTGGAGGGAAGCAGTTTTACCGATATAATGACCTGTACCGGAGGCTGCGGTTACAGTTTTTAGTACTCCTGATGATGGGTGCGGTGACACCCGAAACATGTAGAGTGACTTTGCACTAAATAAATTTCTGCATACTGTTGCATGTAGTTGGATTTTATTAGTAATGAACGTACTACTGGGTTTGAAAATCTGGGCTCCCAATTCAATAATGTTATTAGAGGGTGAAACCAGTCACATTAAAGTTTAATGTAACAATTATATCAACTTATTTACATTAAAATATTAGCACCGATTTTGAAAAAGGGTTTTGTGAAAAAAATTCATGTTTTTGTTACAACAAACTTTAATTATAAATGTGGTCGTCCAAGACCCCACATCGTCCTGTTTCTTATAAATGTTCTATAACGTCTTCCCAGGGTATAAAGAGATCTTAAAGAAACAGACATTGAATATGGACACTGGAATAAGCCTGTACATGGTGAATATTCGGCCATACCATGACTGAGGCGGTTATTCACAGGCCCTTTACCTTGGAGATCCGAGCTCTTAACCAGGTCCGTCTGAGTGGAATTTCCCATGTGAGAATTCCAAAATCCTACATGAAAGTAGTAATTAAAAGTGTCGTTAAGATGCATACACGTAAGGATCATTAGGACTTTATTAGTATCGATCATCTATGCAAGTGCCATGTATCGTGTTGGTGAATACTAAATAGTTCAATTGAATCTATGTATGAGATAGTTTAAAGGGAGACACTTTCAATATATCTGCCAGTGTTTAGCGTCTGCTTCATAACTGAGATAGAGGCCAGCTATTTCTTAACAATATTTAGGTACGTGAATCTGTAATTTCAATAGTATTTGTTAAATTAATTTTATCTGAATAGCTCTTAATTTACTGAACTCCGGATTATAACAGAAAAAATGCTATAGAATGCAAGCTTATTTTGTACCTTGTATGTGTTCTGCATTGGCGTGATGATGGCTGTTTTACGGTCGAAACTTGTAGCCCTGCATATATATGCTACTACACAACAGGATGGCCCCTATCAAAAAAATGCAATCAAAATACTTGTTAAACACCGAAATGTGGCAGCGTATAGAAGCAGTTCATATTCGAAGTGTAGTCTATTTTCATGCGATCGCCAATTCGTTGGACCAACCGTAGTACACGTTTATTTTAGATGTTAGATGATAGATTGACTAAGCCTATTTAAGTTTGGATGCCTTGATATGTCCAGAAATTTTAATCTTAATTTGCCATATGTCTTCGTATTCATCTTCTCATTTATCCCTTTTCTTTCACTGTTCCGTACACACCACTTTAGAATCTTATTTTGTTTCTTTCGACGTTATTTTCTTTCGTTTCTGAGACTAGAGGAAGAGTACCTTTCTCCGTAACTGGAAGAGTCGACTTTAAAAGTCATTTCCGATGATATCCGAGGCGCAAAATGCTTTCCTTTTAACTCCACTTCATTGTTTTTACAAACGTTCTATTGCGAACTGTTACTTAGATTACGCATAATTTATTTCCATGCTTATTCATTTTGAGGACTGCAATGTAGATGTTCAAGACAAGACGATTCACAGGCTCTATTCATACAAAAACGTTTTTGCTATACTGCTCATATGTTTGTTTCTGTTACACAATGTCCCCACACTCCAACTGTTCTTCTAGCTGTGATGCTTCAGAACATAAACTTTGGTGAGTGATGACTGTAGCTCTGAGGGTTAGAAAACACACACACACACACACACACTCCCACACACCTACACACGCCCTGTCTTTCCTTTTGAGTGGATGATGGTTGTAAATGCGGATCGTAAAATGGCTCCATTAAAGGAACTTTATAGGGTTCAAGAAACAGCCAAATCCCAGATGTCTTGACGCTAGCTCGAGCACTTCTTGCAAACAACATACGCTCCAAAAAATTTGAAAGGAAGAAAGAGGTAGCTTCATATAGACGAACATCCATAATGTTGAGTGGAAATAAAGACGGTTCTCCTTTCACTAGAAAGGACCACTGATTTAAGCACTGCATACTTTATTCTTGTGGCTAAAGGTAATTATTTCCAGAACTATACTCGATGTGAAACATTAAGACTGTTGTGACCCCGCTTTTGAGTAAGTGCAAAAATGAGGCGGGAATTAAAATTCCCTGAGAGAAATGAAGGGAACAACTGCGAAGAATACGTTCAGATTTCATTGAAACAGAACGAAATGCAAAGAAGACAAATATGAACTACACAACGAAACTAATGCGGTGGGTAATGGAGGTGAGGAGGAAATGGTCTCCAGCTTAATAATAAAGTACAAACTAAGTGATGCAAGATCTCAAGGAAGAGCCTGAAGAGACCCACAGGTAACTGAAGCTTGAAAGGCGAGTAGGAAACTGACGATTGGACTTTTGGGGACTGACACTGGATAGGCGGCAGAAGACTGAAGTTGAAGAGTTCCTAGGAAACTGAAATTGAGTATATTTCAGGAAATTGACGTTGAGTATACTTTAGGAAACTGACGTCGAATATACTTTACGAACTTTCAGGTGAGACATCCCTATATATTTTATACTTTAGGAAGCTGACGTTGAATAGACTTTACGAAACTGACAGTGAATATATTTTAGGAAATTGACGTCGATTATATGTTAGGAAGCTGACGTTGAATAGATTTTAGGAAACTGACGTCGAATAAGCTTTAGGAAACTGAAGTTGAATAGGCTTTAAGAAGCTATCATTGAATAGACTTTACGAAAATTTAGGAAACTGACGTCGAAAATGCTTTAAGTAACTGACATTGGATAGACCTTATGAAACTGAGGGCGAATAGACTTTGGAACCTGACATTGAATGGACTTTTGGAAACTGACGTTGAATAGCCTTTTAAGAAACTGACTCTTAAGAGAGCGTCAGGCAGCCGAGCTTGAGGAGGCCGTTAGACAAATTGCGTAATACAGACAGAAGAACATTCCTACGTATTGAGGTGTTGTCAGATTTACACATTTCAAAGCGAGGAGAAATGTACTGTGACCTCTTCGTTGTGATACAGTACATTCTTATATAACCAGCTACGTCCACAATCGAACCTGAAGAAAGAAACACATTATTAGCCGAAACTTTGCCGTCCTGAACAAATGCAGCTGCCGCAACCCACAAACATATTCGAACTTTTGCTGATAATATTTAGTAAAATTAATTCATAACCTTCCACAACTGATATGGAACTGCGTATTACATGAACTCTTCAAAATAAATCACATCTGTCAGAGTTATGATTATATCTCACGTCAATCATTATGAAGATTTGTGTCTTCTGGTATAATGATCTCTTGGAGGAATATTCTGTCTCCATCTGGAGAAAGCTCCATGTTTTCTTTTACAAAATATCGGCCAAATTAAGGGAAAATGAATATTGCGTCACAATTTTGTTTTGTTTTGAAGTGAAGTGAAGTGGGGTTAGAGTGAAGTTCTGGGGACAAAAGTACCATGAACATTAGGGTGACCATATACTGAGGGTATTTGATTGTATTGTAACTATTTCATTTGTTGTGTATCTTGTACTGCGTTTGTTTTAATTTATTTTTTAAAGTGTGGGTAAGTGTATGTGGTGGGTGTATCAAAAATTGTATGGTTGTTTTGGTAATATGTGTGCATGTATATACTGTGCTTTGTATTGCATGTACTATGTTTTTGTATTGTTTCTTTCATGTACATTTATTTTGTCTGTACTACTGTAAAAATTACTGCCACCGCCTGAAAACTCAATTGAAGTAATAATAATAATAATAATAATAATAATAATTATAATAATGATAAATCCGTCAACAGTGTGTCCTGCAATGTAGTCACAACTGGTCCCAGTCCTAAGTTTGTACAAGATTGGGAGTATTATCTATGTCGTTCCATATGTGCCATGTAATTAAAAAGGAGTTCTTTTGAGTCAAAACACAACTATCTTATGATGTTATTTGTATTTAAGCTGATGACATGTTTCGGCCTTTGCACTAGGCCATCTTCAAGTCACAAGATATATATATATATATATAATTGAGGAGACTGTACAGCGTGAATCATAAATAAAATAATGTGAATCATAAAATAGGACACATGTCTCTATAATTCAACGATATTTCGTTGTCGTTCAGTATCCCAATAGCGTACATCAGTAGTCTAAACCTGGAAATATAACATGGCAATACGACAGTGGTGGTTTAAAATAGATAGATATCATGAAACTGTAAACATATTATATATATACAACACGGATCTTTACATATCACCTGTAAAGGTCTTATGCGTGAAGCAATGATAAACTTTCGGATTCAGGGGTAAAGTAGTGGTAAAGCTAGTTCTCACCAGCATGTCCTGGGAACGTCTGTCTCGATGATTGGAATATAATAATTATACGGCAAGTAAGTTTAATTCTCGTGGAATATATGGAACATTTCTTGTAGACCGGTTTCTGATACTTTTCCAATATTAGAGTTGCGTAGAAACTTGAGGAAATTTTTCCCTGGTTAAGTAATTAGCACAGCTGTGTTGGACGTATCCTGTAGTATTTGCAGTAGTTTATGGAGATGAACTGTAAGGCATATTCTGTTGAAGATGGTATGTACACGTATTGTGTCCTTGTGGAAGAAGAAGAAGATGATTATTATTATTATTATTGTTGTTGTTGTTGTTGTTGTTGTTGTTGTTGTTGTTGTTGTAAAAATTTGGTCTATTGTATGACATAGGTGTGTTATGAAATTTCTGTGGTTACTTACTTCTGGAGTAGAGGTACGAAGCTCTAATGGTTCCTGTCACGCCGAACGCCATTGTAAGTTTTATGTAGAAATCTATTA
>Ga0123353_10010934_pt1 | contig 12725 bp, 7 predicted proteins | sample TergutLab28metaG_3_FD_92763 | JGI IMG/M metagenome (GOLD analysis project Ga0123353, IMG submission 92763) | Labiotermes labralis P3 segment gut microbial communities from Petit-Saut dam, French Guiana - Lab288 P3 | ecosystem: Host-associated > Arthropoda: Insects > Digestive system > Gut ...
GTACAACTTGACGGCTGTCGGCAAATTGCGTTTGAGAATTGCGAATTCGCTCACATCGGGGCAAATGCAGTCCGCTTCTTTCGGGGCTGTACCGATTGCCGCTTCGTGAAAAATTATGTTCACGACCTCGGTGCCGGCGGAGTATATCTCGGACAAGCATGGGAATCCGACCACAGCACCTCGGGATTGACGGAACGGAATCTTGTCGAAAACAACATTATCCGCAACGGCGGACAATTTGACCTCGGCGGCATCGGCGTTTGGCTCGGACATACTTCGCACAACAAAGTTCTGCACAACGATATCAGCGAATTCTTTTATACCGGTGTCTCGGTCGGCTGGCAATGGGGCTATCAGCCGAGCCGCTCGAATCATAATGCGATTGAGTTCAATCACATACATCATCTCGGACACTGGGTTTTGAGCGACATGGGCGGCGTGTACTCGCTTGGCGTTTCACCCGGCACAACGATTTCCAACAACGTAATGCACGACATTTACGCTTATTCTTACGGCGGCTGGGGACTTTATACCGATGAGGGTTCAACCGACATTGTATTGGAAAACAATCTCGTCTATCGGGTAAAGACCGGGACGTTTCATCAGCATTACGGCAAGGAAAACAAAGTCCGCAACAACATTTTGGCGTACAGTTTGACCGACCAGATTCAGCGCAGCCGCATCGAGGAACACATTTCGTTCTTCCTTGAGAACAACATCATTATTTGGGAAGAAGGCGTTTTGTTCGGACATCCTTGGACTAATGATTACTTGAGCCGCTGGGGTGATAAAAAGGTCGGCATCAAGAACAATCTGTACTGGAATCCGAAGGCGGATTGGAATCACGCCTTTCCGGGCAAAGAGGGTCTCATCAGTTTCGACAAATGGAAAGAAATATCGGGACACGATGAAGGTTCGCTCATTGCTGACCCGAAGTTCAAAGACCCGCGCAACGGCGATTTTACACTGCCGGATGATTCTCCTGCGTTCAAGGTTGGTTTCAAGCGTTTCGATTACAGCAAGGCAGGAGTGTTCGGTGATGCGGATTGGATTGCGCTGGCGAAAAACTACAATCATCCTGTGCGTCCCGTTGCACCGGAGAAGCCAAAGCCGGTGCCGTTCACTATGAACGATAACTTTGATACGCCGCGCACCAAGCCGGTTATGAAAGCGGAGATTCACGATGAAGACCGCAAGTTAATTCGTCTCTCCGGCGATAGACCGTTTTCAGGCGGCAAGTGTTTGGAAATAGCGGATGCCAAGGATTTGAAGTTCGCCTATAATCCGCACATTGTTTTTAAGCCGAATTACAAGGAAGGCAAAGCGTCCATTAGTTTTGCGCTGCGGGTTCAGAAGAACAGCGGCACGCACATTGAATGGCGCAATGCGGACAATCCGTACAAGATTGGTCCCAGTATTCGAGTTAATGGCGGCAAGTTTCTTGTTAAGGGAATTGAGCCGTTTGCATTTCCGTTGGATGAATGGGTAAAGTTTGAAACCAGTGCGGAACTCGGCGAAAACTCCAAAGGATTGTGGAATCTGAAGTTGACCTTTGCGGATGGAACGAAGAAGGAATTCAAGAATTTGCCGCCGGTTCATGAGGGCTGGAAGACGCTGGAATGGTTCGGGTTCTGCAATCTTTGCCAGAGCGATGAGAACTCTTCATTCTTTATCGATGATTTGGTGATAGAAAACAAATGATAGGTTTTAAAAAGGCGGGGACTTTAGACCGCTGCCATTCCTATCGCGGTGGTGAAGTATTTGCCAAATGTGATACGTTGATTCAATCTTTCAGGTCTTGACGATTCGCCTATCCTGTCGCATAATACGGCATAGCGATAATCGTCCCCCTTTGAAGAAAATCAGAAACCGATGATACCCAACCACTTTAACGATTACAATTCTTACGTTCATGCAAAGATGAGCGGCACCGTTGTTACTTTGCTTGACGGAACTGTCATTCCACCTGACCAAGGTATCGAACTATGGATTCAGAAAACGAAACAAGTCCGCGATGACTTCGACGGCATTCTGTATCTTATCGGAAACGGTGCCAGCGCAACGATTTCGGAACACTTCGCATTGGACGCTATGAAAGCCGGACGAATCAAGACCTGCGCTTGCAGTGAAGCCGCATATCTAACCGCTATCTGCAACGATATAGGTTCGGACGATTTATTCAGTTTCAAACTTGAGCGGTATTTCACTGCCGATGATATGCTCGTTTCAATAAGCAGCAGCGGCAACTCCCCAAATGTTATAAAGGGCATCGAAACTGCCCGCAAAAAAGGAGGATTTATTGTCACGCTCTCGGCAATGAAACCGGACAACAAGAGCCGCAAACTCGGCGATTTGAATTTCTACATTCCTGCCGAAACATACGGCACCGCAGAGGTCTGTCACGGTTCTTTAATGCACTGCTGGCTTGACGCTTTCCTTGACACTTACGGAAACGGAAGACGCTAATTACTGTCCCGTTGATGCCGTTCAAACCATAACAGCGCATGCTCTAAATCATAAAATTCGCCGTCTAACTGTGTTTCGTATGCATCGTTGAGAATCTTCCCCATTGCTTTGCCGGGTTTAATTCCCAGCGGCAATAAATCACGCCCCTGCAAAATCATCTTCGGCGCGCTGTCCATAACGCCGAGACGCTCCGCAGCAGACGACCATTGAACAACCGTCTCTTCCCTGTCATCGGGACCGCCGCTGCCGCGACCGTCAGCCCGGCATAATGCCGCTAATATGCGAATCGATGCCTTCTTCAAACGCACCGACAACCGCCGGACTGCCGTTTCCGTGAGTTCCTCATAGAAAAACATGTGTTCCGGTACCAGCGGTACAACCCGTTCAACAATCCGCAGCGGCGGTTTCATTTTCAACAAGAATCGTTCCGTCAGTGCGGCACCGGCTTCAGCATGACCGTGCGAACTCCATCTGCCTTTCTCATTCAAGACCGTTTTTTCCGGCTTGCCGAAATCGTGGCACAATGCCGCAAAAAGCAGCACCGTCCTGTATTCATCGTCCAGTTGCATCTCATCGGCAATCTTCGCCGCTTCATCACAAACCCAGCAGGTATGCACGAAAACATCGCCTTCTGGATGCCAGTAAGGATTTTGCGGACAGCCGACCAACGCTTCAATTTCAGGAAAGCAGGAAAGCCAGCCGGTCTGCTTCAAAAGTTGCAGTCCTTTGCTTGGATGTTTTCCTTTCGAAGTCCATTTTTTCCATTCGCCCCAAACACGTTCAGCGGAGAGCGTTTTGAACTCCGGCAAAACACGTTTACAAAGTTCAACGGTTTTCGGTTCCATATCAAAGCCGAATCTTGCGGCAAACTGCATGCCGCGTAAAACACGCAGCGGGTCTTCGCAAAATGCTTCGGTCGGAGCGCGGAGTATTCCCCGCTGTAAATCGCCGCAGCCGCCAAAGGGGTCGTAAATCGTACCGTCCAAACGCAAACCGATTGCGTTGATGGTAAAGTCCCGCCTTGCAAATGCTGCTTCAGGCACAAGATGAGGATTAGCGGAAACCTCGAATCCTTTGTGTCCGCTCCCGATTTTTGAGTCTGTTCTCGGCAGGTTAATGTCAATTTCGTTATCAATTTTAATGACGGCAAAACTTTGTCCGACTAATCCAACGTGATGAAAATTCCGTCGCAAAATCATGGCAATTTCTTTATAGGTCAGACCATAGACCTCGATGTCGATGTCTTTGTAATCGAAACGAGCCGCATTCCCGCCGGATTGCCTGTTCAGCAACAGGTCGCGGACAAACCCGCCGACGAAGAAACATTCTGCCGCTCCGTTGTCAAGCAGCAGCGTTAGAATCTTTTTTATCTTCGGTGGAATAGTAAAGGATATTTGCATTTGATAATTGTGATTTTGTCGTTGCTTGCGCAACGGCGCTCTGATTGAAAATCAATCATTTAATCAGCGTAATCAGTGGTTCAGAAAAACTCTCTAATCGTTTCTAACCGCTTGTCTTTCCAGCAGTGCGTCCGACAGCATCTCCTTGTTAGCGTACTTCAAATCGTTGCCGGTAGTAATGCCGCGTGCAAGCCGGGTTATCTTGACCGGTATTCCTTCCAACTGGTTCATGATGAACAGCGCAGTACCGTCTCCTTCAACAGTCGGATTGGTAGCCATTACAATTTCCTTGAATTGTCCTTTCTTGACACGGTGTACCAACGCTCCGATTGTCAACTGGTCTGGTCCGACTTGGTCGAGCGGTGCAATGCGTCCCAGCAAGACGTGATATAATCCGTTGTAAATGCCGGTTTGCTCCAGTGAAATCAAGTCCCGCGACTGTTCGACTACACACAAGAGCGCAGTATCCCGTCGGCTGTCTTTGCAAATATCGCAGGTATTTTCTTCGGCAAGATTATAGCATTCGCTGCAATAGCGGACTTTTTCTTTGACATTGCGGATTGCATCGGCAAGGGCAAGTGCCTTATCTTTATCGATTTTGAGCAAGTGATATGCGATTTGCTCTGCCGATTTTTTTCCTATGCCGGGAAGTTTTTCAAACTCCCGCATCATTCGAGTAACTGACTCGGTTAATTCCGTCATAAAAATCGTTTCTGGGATGATACATTTAGCCGGTACTCCGGCAGTTGATACCCCGGATATGGTACACATTCTACCACTTCCGGCGTGAAATGGAATATAGGATAATCCCCTTTTAACATTTAGTGGTGAGTAGCGAGTTTGATAACCGACGGAAATTCTAACACCCCCGCTAATGTTGGCAAGAGCAAAAAGTGCCAGACGGCAGTTTAGCGAGCGGTTTATAAGACCGCCGATTATTTAACTGTTACGAAGAAACCAACACTACCCGCAATGCTTCGCCGCTCTGCATTAACTCAAACGCTTTTTCGATTTGTTCCAGCGGCAGTTGATGCGAAGCAATTTGAGCGGCGGGAATCTTCTTCGACGCTATCAACTCGACCGCTTTCTGAACATGTTCCGGCGTTGAATCACTCGAACCGATAACACGAATCTCACCGTAATGAATCAATCTGCTGTCAACAGTCAAAGAACTCTTACCGGCAGGCAGCGAAGCAAACAAACAAACCGTTCCGCGCTTGCGGACCAGCGACAACGCCTGTTCCTGCGGCAGTGCAGCCGGTGCCGCAACTATAACGACATCAGCACCGATGCCGCCGGTCTCTTGCTTGACAATTTCCGAAACGTCTTCATTATCAGGATTGATTATCCGGTCGATGTCAAACTGCCGCGCTTGTTTTCGCCGCAATTCGTTCAATTCGGTAAGCAGAATTTTCGATGCCCCAAAAGCGCGGGCAGCAACGGCGTTGAGCAGTCCCATCGGACCTGCGCCCATTACAAGCACCGTATCGCCATCTTGGATATTACACTGCTGAACGGAATTGACAGCGCAACTCAACGGTTCCGATAGTGCTGCCCACGCAGCTGGTACCTCATTCGGTACTTTGACAGCGTGACCGCCTTCAAGTGCAATAGCGGGAATTGAAATATACTCCGCCATACCGCCGGAATATGCAAAGCCAATCGGAGTAAGATTAGCGCAGAGATTTCGCAGATTATTTCGGCAGTAATAACATTGCCCGCACGAAATGCTTGTTGCCATCACGATTCGGTCGCCGATTTTCCAATCGCCTTTTGTGGTCGGACATATTTCTTCGATGAGACCGGTGAATTCGTGTCCTATTATACACGGGGCTTTAATCCGCGGATTACCGTGAAGTTTGCTTTTCAAGTCGGTGCCGCAAACGGCGCAGGCATCGACCTTGACGAGAATTTCTCCTGCACCGCAAACGGGTTTCGGAACATCTTCATAACGAATATCGCCGGGAGCGTAATAAACGATTGATTTCATTGTGCTAATTCTTTCCAAGCCGGTTTAAAAACTTCGAGCAGTTTAATATAACGCTGATATTTCTGTTCATAAATTTCCGCAAACTCAGGATTCGGTTCATAACGGCGGCTGATTTTCACCATCGCTTTGCAGGCATCTTCGTAAGACGGATATTCACCGGCTGCAACCGCCCCGCAAATTGCCGCGCCGAGACAACCGAGTTCTGTGCCGTCAGGAATCTCAACCGGTATCTGCAAAATGTCTGCAAACATATGTGACCAAACATCGCTGTTTGTTGCGCCGCCTGTTAACCGGATTGTTTCCGGCTTCTTGCAGAAACGGCGAAGACGTTCATAATGCCAGCGGTGTCCGAAAACGATGCCTTCAAATACCGCCCGCAGAACATGAGAACGGCTGTGCCGCCCGTCTATGCCGAATAAACACGCCTTCGCATCTAAGTCCACCGGATTACCGAAAAGAAACGGCAGAAAAATAATACCGGTATCATTCGGTTTTGTTTCGCTGACCAATCCGCTACAATACTCGTAGATGTTTGAAGGAACAAGTTCCTTCGCCAATAATTTTTCATCCGCTTGAAAGAATTGCGAAACGAACCATTCAAAGTTGGAAGCGGAAGTTGCGCTGCCTTCGAGCATCAAATAATAACCGTCAATGCTGTAACAACTCGTCATAAACATATCGCGGTCAACGACCGGCGTTTTCGAGACAAATTGATTATTTCCCCAAGTCCCGGCAACCATGCAGAATTGTCTTTCGTCGAACATGCCGACAGCGAGTCCGCAAGCGTCAATGTCGAACATTCCGCCTGCTACCGGTGTTCCTTCGGCAAGACCGGTTAGTAGCGCCGCTTCTGCCGTTATCTTTCCGCAAATGTCTGCCGATTTTTTCAACGGCGGCATAATATGTTTCCAATCGAGAAGTCCCCACGTTTCAAGCACTTCGTCATCGTATTGTGCATTTCCGACATCAATCAAACTGGTGCCGGACATGTCGGACAATTCCATAAATGCTTCACCGGTCAGCCGATAGCGGATATAGTCCTTGACCATGAAAAGATATTGCACCTTTGCCATCGTTTCCGGTTCGTTATCGATGAGCCAGCGGAGCAATGCATTCGGCTGCGCTGCCCAGAGCGACTGCATCGTTTTCGGCAAAATCTTTGCGAGAACATCCTGTTGCGTCCATTCTTCGATATATTTTCGCGCCCGGTTATCCGAAGAGATAATGCCGTTGCGAACCGGCTGTCCTTTTTTGCCGCTGAGATAAAGTCCGTTGCCGTGACCGGTGCAGGTTATTGAAGCGATTTGTATCGGGTCGATTTTCGATTTAGCGAGTACTTCGCTGCAAACTTCGCAGCAGTTTCGCCAGAGTTCGTTCATGTCGTTTTCTGTCCAGCCGGGGTGCAGATAGATATGTTCATTTTTTCGGGCGGCAGCGGCGATTTCCCTACCGTCAGAATCGAAAATTCCCGCCTTGACCATTGTCGAACCGCAATCGATACCGATGAAATAGTGCTGCGTCATTAGGTTTAGGTACTGTGTTATTTTTTGTTGAATAGATTGAGTCAAGCGTCAGACGGGTATTATAGAGCAACGTAAGAGAAACGTCAACAATGCGTTACGCTGATGTATTCCATCTCTCGCCGAAACAGGGTATAATTGCATGCTATGTCGAAGAAAGAAACCTATCAGCAAATACTCGAAAAATTTCAATTCCGCTACAAGCAAAAACCAACATTTCGCACATTGCGTGAATTGCTCGAAGCGTTGAAACCGGCAATCACCGGCGATGAGTTGCAGGAGTATGTCAAAATCGACCCCAAGATTCCGCCGGTACTCGTTTGGGCTCCGCTGAAGAACAAATGGGTCGCCGGAGATACGCTCAGCGAAATCATCCGCGATTATATGCAATGGAACGCAGTGAAACATCCCGACAGTAAAATTATAACGCAAGTCAAAAAGTTAAACGTTCTTCAACTTGATACTCTGCAAATCGAAAACGAAGAACCGTTTTACCGTTTTCTTATCAACAATAAACTGTATTAAATATGCAGGAAAAATACTCAAACATTGACGAATTGCCTAAAGCAAAGCAAACGCTGCACATCAACCCGCGTGAACCGAGACCGTATCAAACGGAAGCCATTAACGCAATGCGGCAGCACTATTTCACGGAAGGCAACGAGCGCGGAATCCTCATGATGGCTTGTGGAACAGGAAAAACCTACACCGCATTAAAAATTGCTGAAGAAATATATTTAAGACGGCAGCCAGACGAATCTGCCGTCCGTATTGTTGTCTGCTGTCCGTCCATTTCACTCGTTGACCAAACAATGAAGGCGTGGATAGAAGCGGCAAAGGTCCCGCTTGCCGTTATTCCTGTTTGTTCCGACAGCGATGTCGGACGCTCACGTAAAGCCGAAGATAGAGACGACATCTCTGCCGCTTCTGTTTATAGGGCAACGACAAATACTGAACAACTCATACAGCGGTACAACGAAACGCCGAAACAAGGACTCATCGTCATCATTACAACATATCAGTCACTGGGTAAGGTTCACGAATTGCAAGCGAAAGCGAAACTCAACATTGACATGTTGATTTGCGATGAAGCCCATCATACTGCCGGATTGAAAGCCGTTGATTCGTTTTACACACTTGTTCATAAAAACGAATTCATCAACGCAAAGTGCCGGATGTATATGACAGCGACACCGAAAACGCAAGTCGGCTATCGGCAGCGGGGCATGCTCGACCACACACAAAAGGCGGCAAAGAAAACGAAAGCAAACACCCGAAGCGGAAACAAAGACCTCGAGGTCTGGGATATGTACGCCGATGACTGCAAGCAATACTTCGGTGAAGAATTTTTCCGTTATACATTTTCACAGGCAATTTCACAGGAATATCTTTCCGATTATGAAGTCATTTTCGTCTGCGTTGACAAAGATAAACTTTCCGGTGATGACTACGAAAAAATGACCGCCGATATTGCCGAAGACAGCGAGGAAGAAGCCGGGACAACCGGCACCGATACATTGAAAGCCCGCGCAGCACAAGCGGCAACGCTGCATAAAATCGCTTCCGGCATATTTGACAGCGGCGATGAACCGCGTCCGCTGCGTTCCATCGTTGCGTTCAATAACACCATCAAACGTTCAAAGGCGATGGCGAAACTTCTCAAGCGGGTCAACGACATCTCCGAAAATTATAAAGTCGAGACCGCTCATGTTGATGGTACAAACTCCGCCGGTTATAGAGCAGAATTACTCAATGCCTTGCGGGACGCTCAATCACGCAGCGGCAGTTCCTACATCGTTTCCAATGCGCAAGTTTTCGGTGAAGGAGTTGATGTACCATCACTCGATGCGGTTGTGTTCCTCGAAGTCAAACATTCTTTCGTTGATGTTGTGCAGGCAGTCGGACGTGTCATGCGGAAATGCGAAGGAAAGAAAAAGGGCTATATTTTCGTTCCCGTCTTTGTTTCTGAAGAAGCAAAAAACAGTGGAGTGGTCTTCGATAAATCGCAATTCAAAGCCGTCGGTGATATTATCAAAGCAATTCGGGCAACGGATGATTCGCTCTATCTCGGCAGAAGATTTCATGTCATTGCCGACTTGAAAACGATTTCTGTAGGAAACATTTACGATGACGTTTCTAAGACACTGCCCGTCTATAACGAAAAACTTGAACAGGTTGGAAACGTTGACTATCAAACGAAAGAATTTACTTTTACAAGACGGCAGACGGCAGACGGCAGACAGCAAGAGGAGACGGCGGCAGAGCTGCAATCGTTAGATTGCGGACGGCGTTCTTGGAAAATCAAATTCGAAACAAAGAACGCCGCAGAAAAAAACGACGAAAAACTCCGGTGCATCAGAATAAAAATCGTTGATATAAGAGGGCAAACACTCGGTTATATTAAGGAAGAGGATTGGCTTTCCGTCTCGTTTTATGAAGCCGTCAAAGACAAAATTGTCGAGTTTGAACAGAACGAGAACCTCTGGCGTAGTTGGCTCGATGCTCTCTATAAGATGTATGAGAAAATACGCACGCATATCATCAACCGGCTTGAAGAACATAAACACAGCAGCATCGAAATGTACAACGACTTTATTGAACACGTCAAACTTTGCCGGTATCTGTTTGACGATACCATAGAACAGGATGTATCGCCGGCGCAGGAAGATATTAACAATCTCATAAGCATCATGGCGCAGAGCATTATGTTTATGCCGATTTACCGCACCGCTTTTCCGAATTACAAACAGCCGGAAATGGAACGCACGCTCAATCTGGTTTATGAACTCTGCATTTCAAAAACTGGTGACACCGACGAATGGAAAGAAGTGCAAGACGAATTTGAAAACAACATCAAGGCATCGCTGCACCTCTTGCCCGAAAGCCGCGACCGGCGACAACTCATTAATCATATTTACGAAAAGTTCTTCGTTGGTATCTCCAACACAGCCGGTCTTGAATTACAATCTGTAAATGTACAGAAAGAGAACGGTGTCGTTTATACTCCGCTGGAAGTTGCCGACTTCATGGTGCGCAGTGCCGATAAACTCTTGCGGGACGAACTTAACACCGACGGCATCGGCGGACAACGGGTTACGGTGTTCGATCCGTTTACAGGCAGCGGGACGTTTTTGGGGCGCATGCTGAGTTATGTGACGCTAATAGATGGACTCAAACGTCTGGCGAGATTGTCCGCTGGCGGTATGTGGGCGGCTGACGACATCATCATGCCCGTCTATATGGCTGAAGCACATGTCACTTCGATGCTTGCCGAACTTTCTGATAACCAACTCGTGCAGAATAAATTCGATTACATCGTCTTCGGAAACACCTTTTCCGTTGACGTAAGGAAGGCAAGTGTCGAATCTCCATCGCAGGGTTTCTGGCATGCTGACATAGAACATAAGCGCAAACTCGAAGACCAGCGGTTTGACATTATCATCATGAATCCGCCGTATGTGAAATCGCAGCGCAGTGAACAACAAGTTGACCAGCGGGTGCGGGAGACCTACGCTGCTGAAAATCTGACGCAATTAAGACACAACGATTTTATTCGGGCATTGCGCTGGTCTACCGACTTTTTGCAGAGCAAAGACCTTGACGGTGAACACGGGTTTCTCATTGCCGTGATATGTCCCGATACGTGGACAAAAGCGCAATCCGGTATTCAAGCGTGTCTCGCAAAAGAATTCGATAAGATTTGGCATGTCGAAACTAGGTCGTCAAATCGCTTTGCCCGAAACAAAACGGATGGTGAATGTATCTTCGGTACGGTATGCACTAATCCCATCGGGATTTTTTTCTTACTGCGATTGCCGAAAACGCATAAGGATTATACCGGTGCAGAGCCGGCGCAGTTATTTTACTTCCAGATGCCTGATACACCTGCCGGCATGTCGGGCAAAGATAATCCGGTTTGGAAACGTCAGATACTTGATAACCAGCATGCGGATTACGATGCAAGGGACTGCACGACGTTATGTCAACCGATTAATATGAACGCCCCTGACGCGTGGTATGCAAAAGTTGAAGGAACGGCATGGAATGATTTACCGCTGCTCTTTCAGCAGAAGGGAAGAAACGATAATACGGTTAGTATCTTCAAGGAAAACACTACTGGAGCAACTTCGTCAGCGGATAAGTTGTGGTACGCAGAAAGTAAGGAGCAATTACTTGAGAAATTACATGCCGAAGGAATTCGTGATGTTGATGAATCAAAGTGCTGCCTTGTACGAAAGACAACACTCGGAAGTGCTTGGTGTTATTGGGACTTTGCCGCCTGGAAAAAACACAAAGGCAGCGGTGGAGGACAAGTTATGCTGCTGTCGATTTTTCCAAACGCTGATTCCGAAAATGTTGTATTAGGATTCGATTTGCATAGTAAAACGATTCCATTTTCTGCCCTTGCGTTAAATGAACGGTTTGCAAGTTCCGCTGTTTATATGGGCGTGCCTCGCTGGATATATTCTGCGGACGGCAGTCGGCAGAGCAACATAACGGCGGAAGGTTTGGCGCGGTTTCGGCAGGTGACGCAGGCTAAGCGTCATTCCCGCGCAAGCGGGAATCTAGACGAAAAACTCCATTCTCTAGATTCCCGTTTTCACGGGAATGACGTGAACGTGGTCACCGAGGATACGATTTTCACATACTGTTTCGCCGTAATGAGTCATCCCGATTACATAGCAGCGCATGAGATGTATCTTCGGCAAAACCCGCCACGTATTCCGTTGTTAGATGGCAGCCAGCAGACGGCAAACGGCAGTAATGCGGTTGATGAGTTTCTTAAGTGGTCACGAGCAGGAGAAGATTTGATTAAAATTCATACACAATGGAGAACGTATTGTGAACCATACGAAGGTCTTTTGTTTAAGTGGCGAGTAGCGAGTGACGAGTGGCGAGAGATAGAGCAAGAAAACTCGCCTCTTGCCACTCACTACTCGTCACTAGTACCTATTAACTCGAACAGGAAGACGGACTTGAATCGTGAAGACGTTCAGCAAGCGGGTTTATTGTACAACGGCAAGGTTCGCATTATGGGTTTTCCATCTGGTGCTTGGGATTGGAAAATGGGCGCGGGCAACAGCATAAAGGCGTTTTGCAATAAGGAGTTGGTTAGCGGTGCAAGTGCGGCTGACTTCATTGGACGCAGCGGCGGTGATGTCATCGATGCATTAAAACGGTTGGTCACCGCCAGTATCCGCATCGGCGAGATATATCGGGAATTGAAATATGTTGATGTGCCAGGGTGCGAGTAAATATTTTCCTTTTGTCGATTTTCTTGTATGCTGGAGTAGTTATGTTACTTTCATTCCCCTTACGGAGTATCAGAAATGGACTTTACCGACCTTA
>Ga0123353_10010936_pt1 | contig 12725 bp, 11 predicted proteins | sample TergutLab28metaG_3_FD_92763 | JGI IMG/M metagenome (GOLD analysis project Ga0123353, IMG submission 92763) | Labiotermes labralis P3 segment gut microbial communities from Petit-Saut dam, French Guiana - Lab288 P3 | ecosystem: Host-associated > Arthropoda: Insects > Digestive system > Gut ...
CCAAATAAACTTCTCGTGCCAATGTTCAAATTTGTCTGAACCAGTAGCAGAAGTTTTTGATTCCACATCCTTGTGTCTTCCAATTACGTAATTAGGATTAGAGTTGCCTCCGTGATATATCGTAGGGTCCACCGTCACAGGAAACTGGGCGGTTTGAAAAAACTCCGGGCAGGCGGAGACTATTAAAAACCAAGTGCTGCCGGTTTGTTCCAGTTCGTATTCCACGTCGTAGCTGTATACTCCGTCCGCATCAAACATAAAGCCGCGGGGGATTATGTATACGGTCTCAAGGGTCACAATGTCTATTAGTAAAATATCGCCCTCAAAGGTTTTGTGGGGAAACAGGTTGGTTAAGTTCAGCTCAAATCGGAAGTCGTAGCTTGAGAGCGGTGCGTGGACGATTATGTTTTCCTTAAGGCTTTGACCTTCTAAAATATACTGAATGTCTATATCATTGTATAGGTCGGAATAATAAACAGACGAGTTTTGTTTTGTAAAAGCGTTTTGCAGCCTGTTGTTAAGCTGGCTGTCTTTTATGTTAAGTTCGTTCAAACTGGAGGAGTAGTTTGTGCTGTATTCCAGTGTTGCGGCTCTGGTTGCCTGGCTCTCTGTCAGCGTATTGCTTCTGCCTGCATCCAGCTTGCGGTTTCCGTCAAACACAGAGAGTGACGCTATTTCATTTCTATCTGTACCAAAAGCGGGAACCAAACCAACCGAGGTTTGGTATTGGTTTTGCTGAGATGAAACGCGGACAAGGTTGTCGTCTTGTGCCTGCCCGAAGCTAACCTTAAAATCATTTGCTGTGTTTGTGAGGCTTGCGTTAAGCGTGTTATCAATTTCACGGAACTCGCCGTCCCGCAAAAAATGCACGGGGGTTGCATATTCCTGCCAAACATATGTGCCGTCTGCCATAACAAAGGTTTTGCTTGTAGCCGTTCGTTTGCTGGTGTCCTCGGCTATGATTTCGGTTTTGTCGTAGTCGTATTCGTCAACAAGTTCACCTGTAAAGCCAACATCCGGCTTCGGCTCGGTTGGTTGCCCGTTATTGTTAGCGCTGTTCAGTTGCGCTGTACTCACGTATCCGGCCAGCACTTCCGGTGTTTGCGGATTGGCGGTTATTGTGAATACAAATCCGGTAACTAGGGCAAGAAATAATGATGTGAAAACAGAGCCATACTTGAGTTTGGTTCGTTTCCATATCATATTATAGTCCCCCTTAATTTTGTTAAAGAGAGCATACTATAATAAAGTTTTTAAGTCAAACCTTTTACCATTACTTGACAGTTGCGAATATTTTGAAATATTCATTTTTTGTTAAACCATGTATTAAACGCTTTGATTTATGAAATTTAAGTGATAGAATGTTGGTATCATAAAATATTAAATAAAAGGAGGAAAAAGGAAAATGAAAAAGTTAATGAACATTTCGCTTATCATCTTGGGCGTTGGGCTTGTGTTGATTCTTGTGGGAGGACTTCTCAGAAGTATTCAATTTGATGCCAGCTTCACCCCGGCAAACCTAGCAAATGCATTCTTTTCAATCGGATACCTGGCCACAGTTCTTACCGGAGTGATTCTTGCAGCAGGTGCCGTGGTTAGCATTGTTAAAGGCGGCGATGTTAAAAAGCTTATTCTTTGGTCTGTAATCATTGTTGGCGTAGGCCTGACACTGGTACTAACGGCTGCAGTTCTGCAATCCATAACTACTTGGCCTGCATTAATAGCAACAAACGTTGGCGCGTTTAACCCAACTGCTGGTACTGCACTGGCCGGCGCAATGAACTCTGTTGGCTATCTTGCTGCCACTCTTGGCGGTGTAGTGCTTGTAGCCGCTTCAGTTCTTGGTCTTATTAAGCCTGAAGAGAAAGAAAAGAAATAGTTTCAAAATAAAAAACGGCGGATATAATCCGTCGTTTTTTATTTGCAATGTACTGCTTTCAGTTTGCGGAGATATGTCAACACCGGCGATGTGCCTTTTTGCAAGTCGTGCGTGTACGTACCCTCCGTCATTTTTTTGTTTGTATGCCCCGCCCATTCCTGGATGGTTTCGGTAGGCACCCCCAGATAAGCGCACACGCTTATAAACGTGTGGCGGGCACTATGCCGGCAAAACTCCAGCTCCAGGGCATTGTACAGCCTGGTAAAATACTGCTTGCTTCCGTCGTCGGTAATATCTTCAAATATAAAGGTTTTGCCTAAACTAATGTCATCAAACAACTCGGGCAAATACGGAACATTTCTTTTATGTTTTTTTGTTTTCGTGTCCGGCAGCTTTATTTTAATTACGCCGTTCTTTTTATCTATGTCGCCGCGCTTTATGCTAAGCGCCTCACATACCCGCATACCGGTGCAGCAGCAAAAGTAAAAGAACCCTCTATATTTCGGGTCACTGATAGCGGCCAATATTTTGCGCTGTGCCGAAAAGTTAATAGCGCAAATACTGGGCGGCGTTTCAATCACTTCTAGCTCGCAATTTAGTTCGGTCATTTCACGCCTCCTCTGCCTACGCCCTGCTCCTGCATTTTCCGCATAAGCTCTTCCGCTTTAGGGTCCCCGCTGTATACGCCTGCGCCGTACCTGGCTTCAACCGCCTGCTTGTTGCCGCTAGTAAACCCCAGCATAATTTCTCTGGCCTTTGCGCTGATTTCTTTAGTGCTAAGCTCGGTTGTGTCAATCGGCTCGCCTACATTTAACACGTATCGCAGTTTACCGTTTTTCCGCAAGTGGAAACTTATGGCAGCGGGCAATACGGGTACGCCGGCTTTTTTAGCTACAAAAAAAGCTCCGTCGTAAAACTGCCTCAGCTCACTGCAATCTTTTATTAAGTGCCCCTCCGGCATATAAATAACCGGCCGCCCGCTTTTTGCTTCAGCAATAATTTCACGAAAAAAATCTTTCAGCTCTGCAGGCTCCATCGGGATACCAACACAGCCCAAGTATTTCATGGCTAGACCAATACCCTTCTTTAGTTCAAGATTCATGGCAAGCGTTGTCATGCGGGACTTTCTTGGCGCAATGCTCAGCATTACCATGCTGCTATCCATTGGATGAACATGGTTTGTGGCTAAAACATAGCCCTGTTTTTTTAGCCCCCTAATATTCTGCCTGCCAACTATTTTCCATCCGCACCAAATTTTTGACACGCAAAAAAGGATGGGCCTGGCAAAGAGCTGTATTACTATGCTCCAGCCTACTTTATACCAAAACGAGTTGTAAACATACTTGTTTTTTTGTTTCATCGCCTTAGTTTACCAAACAAATGTAAAAAATACAAACAACTGGGCTGGTTTTGTTTTGTTTTGTAAAGTTTTGTATTATAATATAAGTATTATAAAAGGAGGATTGAATACATGTCAAAAGGCAATCAAAGCAAAAACACACTCATTACATTTATTCTTGGCTTATTCTGTTTAGACAAGCTGTATACCGCAAAAAGTCTCTTAGGTAAAATCGGCTGGACAGTGCTGAAAATTATTACAGGAGGCGGACTTGCTATCTGGTGGCTTGTGGACCTGATTATGTGTGTGGTTGGCAAGTATAAAGTTAACCCGATTGACTACTTTAAATAGTCTTAAGAAACAGGAAATAAAATTCCCCTCTTAGAAAGAGGGGTGGCAGGCGTTTAGCCTCGCCGGGGTGTATGATTTTACCTTTTCACATACCCCGCCCCTATCGGGGCACCCCTTTATCTTAAAGGGGAATTTTTGTTTTAATCTTCCAGTCCAAATAAATAATCAAGACTTACGTTAAGTACTTCGCATATCTTATACAGCATTTGGAAACTCGGCTCTCTGCCGTGCTTGGTGCCGATAAGCTCATAATGCATATACGTGCTTTGAGCAATACCAAGCTTTTCGGCAATCTGCCGCTGGCTCATGCCCTGGGCCTTACGCTCATGTTTTAATATCTCAGAAAAAGCTTCTACCATGCCCTACCTCTCCAGCACATTTTAGCCCATATTGGAGCAAAAATACATAAAGAACCCGCCACGGGTTTAAACTTGCCTGCTTATAATTTTATCTTTTATTTATACAAAACTCCCGCTCTTCATGCATATTTCGTACATCTCCGGAACAAAATATAAATAAGTAATTTGTTAAAATTAACTATTATGTTTTTAAAGGAGATTACTATGTTCAAACTAAAAATGCTTACTTCGGGACTGGTGCTTATGCTGGCATTGTTCTGCTTTGCGGCTTGCGGAGATATGTACAACATCAACGACGCTAAAAAGGCATTGACCGACAAGGGGTGCACGGTTACGGTGATAGATAAAACCGCACTCCCAAGCGGATTTGCCGGACAGGGCGAAAAGATATCCAGCTGCTACAAGGTAAGCAAAGGAACAGAGGACGATGTGTTTCTTGTAGAGTTTAAAAGCGTAGCGGACGCAGAAGCTGCTTTTACGGCACTTAGCAACAATAAGGTACGGGCAGGACACCTGATAATGTTTACAACAAGTGACGTAACCGAAGCGGGTGACGCTAAAGTAATTTGGGAAGCATTTAAAACCTGGGCAGAAAAATAAAAACAGGCTTATGCCTGTTTTTATTTTTATAACTCCTCGCCGGCGTACAGCTCCTGATATTCTTTACAGGTTTCTTTAAGTTCGGTGTGCGTGCCCTCGGCTACAATTTTGCCGCCGCTGATTACAAGAATTTTATCGCAGTTTACAATTGTGCTTAACCTATGTGCAATAATCAGTATAGTAGCCTCGCCCTGCAGTTCTTCCAAAGCGCGCTGAACCTTGCCCTGGCTTTCGTTGTCCAGGCTGCTGGTGGCTTCATCCATAAGCATAACTTTAGCTCCGCTAAGCAGCACTCTTGCAATTGCTAAGCGCTGAGCCTGACCGCCGGAAAGCGTAATTCCGTTTTCGCCCACAACCGTTTCATACCCGTTAGGCTGCGTGATAATAAAATCGTGTATGTGAGCCATTTTGCAGACTTTTTCAATTTCTTCCATTGTAGCCATAGGCTTAACAAGCCTTAGGTTGCCCGCAAAAGTATCGTCAAAAATGTACGGCCGCTGGCTGATACCTGAGATTGCGCCCCTTAAACTAGGCTCATTAAACTCTTCTATCGGAGTGCCGTCCAGCAGAATCTGCCCAACGCTATGCGGATAAGCACGCGTCAGCATATTAAAGATTGTGGTTTTGCCTTCGCCACTCTTACCTACAATTGCAACCGTGGTGTTGGGCGCTACCTTAAAGCTTAGGTTTTTAAACAGCTTGTTTTCGCCATAGTTAAAGTTTACATTACAAAACTCAATTTGGCCGCGGGTTACTTTAGCGGCTTTGTTCCCAAACTTTTCATATTCATAGCCCTTGTTGCCGTCCAGCACCTCATATAGTCTTTTGGCCGCAACCTCGGCTTTGGTAAGCTTGGTAAGCACTTCCGACACCGATTGGACCATCCACATAATGCTGTCTTTGTAAAGAATGGTAATAATAAGTATCGCAGGCAGCAGCAAGCCGTTTAATGCCAGAAACAGGCCCAGGGATACAAAGCCCAATTCTAAAAACACCTTAAGCGCTTCAGTAAGCCTAAAGACTGTGCTTTCGGCAACATCGGCCTTTGCTTCCGCCTGAAACGATTTGGTCTGCATCCCGTCCATGCGGTTTAAAATCGGAAGCTTAATTCCAAGCACTTTTATGTCCCTAACGCCCCGCAGAACCTCGTTAAAACCCGAGGTAACAATATCGTTCTGGCGCTTGCTTGCTGTTTGCAGCCGGTTTACCACTCTGCGCTGAATAGTGTTGCAAACAAACAAAACCACGACCATAGCGGTCATAAACAGCCCCATATATACGTTCATAAAATAGATATAAATTATGAAGCCAGCCTGAGCCAAACTCCAGCTAATTTCAACAATGCTCTCAGACAGTACCTTAGAAATTCGTTCGGCATCTTCTATGAAACGTGCCACAAAAAACCCGGTACCTTTTCTGTCAAAGTCTGCAACCCGTAGGTCCATGGCTTTGCCAACCAAAAAGTAGCGCATATCCTTTTTAACCTTAAGTGACACCTTTACCGCAAAACGCGCATAAAGCAAAAACATAATCTGCCCCAGCACACCAAATGCCGTTACTTTAAGAATTGCAACAAACGCTGTGTCAATAGCCAGTTCGGTTATTGCGGTAATAAGTTCAGCTGTAAAAATTGGCACAAACAGGTACGCCGCCGAGCCGATTAGCGTAAAGGCCGCAACCAGCACAAGATCCAGCTTATATTTTTTGTAAAAAACTAAGGTCTTTTTAAAATTTTTAAAGCCCTTGTATTCATTTTTGTTTTGTTTAGTTTGTTTAGTCATGATGATTTTCCTTTTAATTCTCCTCTAAGATAGAGGAGTACCGCCGAAGGCGGGGAGGTGTATGATTATTTAAATAGTCTTCAACATACACCCCGTCAAACCTGACGGTTTGCCACCCCTCTAACTTAGAGGGGAATTTTTTGGTTTTTAGTATGCAATAAGAATAAGCTTCGCTTCTCCCAGAGAGACGAAACAAACAAAAAACAACCCGTAAATAGGGGCAGAACAGTGTTTATACAGATAAACACCTTTCTACGTTCTATTCTTGGAGTTGTTTCTTAATTTATTGCTTTCATAATCTTATATTAACATATGTTTTAGCACTTGTAAAGGGTTTTTTGAAAGTTTTTGCGCCTTCGGCGGCTACCCCGTCACGCTAAAGCGTGCCACCCCTTCAAAAAAGGGGAATTTTGCTGAGTGCTTATATCTCTTCCATTGCACACAACTGCCTGTACTCTGCATTTTTCATCATTTCTTTATGCGTGCCCTCTGCCGCCAATTTAAATCCCCTTTTGTATATTACAAAGCGCATTTTAGCATAGATAGTGCGGAAATGCAATAGCTAAACAACAAATTATGTGTACATAGCAGAAATTCCCCTCTTTGGAGGGGTGTCAACGAAGTTGACGGGGTGGTTTAAACTAAGAAAGTATTTCCCCCAAATATTTCAATACTCCGTCTAGGTTGGTTTTAACATCAACATCTAGTATGTGGATAGTCTTTAGCCCGAGACTTTTTAAGTATATCTCTCGTTCTTTGTCGTAGTTTGCCTTGTAATCGTGTGTCACTCCATCAATCTCAATAATGGTTCGTTTCTCGGGGCAATAGAAATCAACTATATAGTTCCCTATTATCCGTTGACGGTCAAAATTTAATCCATTCAATTGTTGGTTTTTAAGTTGCATCCATAATAAAACTTCCGACAAATTGCCGGCTTTCCTTAATTCGGAAGCCCGCTGTTTTAGTTTTGGGTTATATGGCAAATCCTTATTTTCGACTATGCGCATTTTAAACCACCCCGCCCTTCGGGCACCCCTCCAAGGAGGGGAATTTTTACTACAGCTTTTTTAACGACTCCTCTGCAGCGGTGCGCTTATCTATAAGCACGGCAATGTTGGCTTCGTATTCTTTTATTACTTTTTCCGGCGCACGAGCTTTAAAGTTAGCGTTATTCAACGAGCCGTTAATTTTATCTATCTCGGCGGTCAGTTTCGCTATCTCGGCTTTAAGGCGGGCGGCTTCTTGTGTGGTGTCAATAAGTCCGGCAGTTTCTAAGTATAGTTTATAATGTGAACTGGTAGCTACAGACACTCCGCCCGACCTACGTTTGGCTGCCCCGTCAGCCTTACGGCCGCCACCCATTCGCAAAGGCGAATATTGGATATTGGTCAGTGCTTCAATATAGCTCGTTGCTTCGTTTCTTTTATTTCCAAAAATAGAATATGGAATAACAACACTGTTTTTTATACCAAGCTCGGCGCGGATATTTCTTATCTGCCGCACAATGTCCATAACCGATTCCATTTTGGCCGATGGGCCGGTTGCATTAAATATCCCGCCTTTGTTTTCGGTTGGATACCCGCTTATCATAATGCTATCTTCGCCGGTCTCAAGTTTGCTGAAAATCTCTTCGGTTACAAACGGCATATACGGGTGCAAAAGCTTAAGTATCTGGGTTAAAACATACTTTAAAACTGCGGCGGTGTTTAGTGCAATGTCTTCTGCCCGAGGGATTGCTTCGTTTGAAGTTGTATCAGGCGCGTCTCGCAATGATACTCCACCCATTAAGTTTGGCTTGCAGAACTCTATGTAATAGTCGCAGAACTTGTTCCACGTAAATTCGTATAAGTCATTCAGGCTCAAACCAAAGTCGAATTTGTCTTGCAAGGCAATGACACGTTTTACCACATTGTTTAGTTCGGTTAATATCCATTTGTCGGGCAGAGTCAGGTTGATGTTGTTTATGTTTGGTAAAGCTTTTGCGCCGCCTATGGCGTCGGCTACCCCGCCCTTCGGGCACCCCTTCGAGGAAGGGGAATTTTTTGTGACAGCATTAACATTCATAATTGTAAACCGTGCGGCGTTCCATAGCTTGTTTGCAAAGTTTCTGGCCTGCAGCACCTTGTCATAACTAAAGCATGAGTCGCCTCCGGTGGATATTCCGTACACCAGCGCAAAACGCAAGGCATCGGCGCCATACTCTTCTACAACTTTCTCGGGGTCAACGCCGTTACCCAGGTTCTTGCTCATTTTTCGCCCTTGGGCATCACGCACCAGCCCATGCAGCAATAGGTTTTTAAACGGCACCTCTTTTCTGAAGTGGCTGGCGTAAAAAATCATTCTTGCGCACCAATAAAAAATTATGTCGTACGCCGTGCCCAGTACATCAAACGGTGCAAACTTCTGCAAATCCTTCGTCTCTTTTGGCCAGCCGAGCGTAGTCAGCGGCCACAGCCCAGAACTGAACCAGGTATCTAATACATCGGGGTCCTGAACCCAAACTCCGCCGCATTTGCATTTTTTGGGCTTATCCACACTGGCCACGGTTAGTCCGCATGAGCAGGTATAAACAGGTATCCGGTGTCCGCTCCAGATTTGCCGCGAAATACACCAGTCTCTGGTATTTTCTATCCAGCGCTTAAGTATCGGTTTTTGGTTTGCCGGATATATATTGATATTATCTAAAAGTTTTAACGCTTCCTTTGCAATGCCCCGCATCTCAACAAACCATTGCTCGGTTACTAAGCTCTCAACAGTGGTATGGCAGCGCCAGCAGCAGCCAACGCTGTTGGTGTAATCCTCTTCCTTTAGCAACAGGCCTTGCTTCTTAAGCTCGGCCACAACAGCTGCCCGTGCCTTTGTTCCGGACATCTTAGCAAACTTACCGGCCTGCTCGTTAAGCGTGCCGTCTTTGTTAAACACATTAAGTAATCCAAGGTTGTGCCGTGCCCCAACATCATAGTCGTTTGCATCATGGCTTGGGGTAATTTTAAGCGCGCCGGTGCCGAACGCAACGTCTACATAATCGTCTGCAATAACCGGAATCGTTCTAGCTGTAAGCGGGAGCAAAACCTGCTTGCCAATAAAAGACTTAAACCGCTTGTCGGTTGGATTAACCGCAACAGCCAGGTCACCAAACAGGGTTTCGGGGCGGGTGGTGGCAACGGTCAAACTCCCCGCTCCGTCAGCCAGCGGGTATTTAATGTGATACAACTTAGTCTGCTGCTCTTCGTGCTCGCTCTCAATGTCGCTGATAGCTGTCATGCAATGCGGACACCAGTTTGTAACGCGCGCGCCGCGATATATCAGCCCTTCATTATAAAGCCGCACAAATGCTTCCGCTACCGCCTTGTTTCTGGGCTCGTCACGCGTAAAGGCAATCCTGTCCCAATCCCAGCTTACGCCAAGGCCTTTACATTGGTTTAAAATCTGATTACCGTAGCTATTATACCAGGCCTGCATTTCGGCTTCAAATTCCTCGCGTGTAAAATCTTCACGCTTTTTGCCCTCTTTAGCAAGCTTGCTTACAACCTTTGCTTCAGATGCAATTGCCGCGTGGTCGGTGCCGGGCTGCCAAAGGGTCTCGTACCCCTGCATACGCTTAAACCGTGTAAGAATATCCTGAATAACCGCATTAAGCGCATGGCCTACGTGCAGCCTGTCGGTTATATTAGGCGGCGGAAACAAAACCGAAAAAGCAGGCTTTCTGCTTTTTTCGTTTGCCTTAAAATACTTTTTATTTAACCACTCATTATAAACCCGAGTTTCAAATTCTTTCGGATTGTATTGTTTGTTTAAGTCCATAATTCTGGGTTACTCCTCCGGCGTTATGTAAATGACTATTGTCAGCACAACTCTGCCGCTTGTGTAATAAGCCCCGCCGTCAATATTAAAGCTTATTTCATATGTCCCGACCTCGGTCGGCTCTGATACGGATGAAGGGTAAACGGTACCCATTACTCCCGTAAACAATATATCCGAGGTAATTGTTACTCCGGCCGGCGGCTGTAAGGAGCCTATGTCAATCGGCGCGCCGGTGTATTCAAAGTCCTGAACAACAAAGTCAGCACCGGTTGCGGTACGCTTTGTAATAGTCAGCCAGGCTGTTAGCGTAGCGGTATTGTGGTTTGGTGCGCTTAAGGTAGCCCGTACGGCGTAACTGCCGATTGCGGTTGGTACAGTTTCGGAGTAAGCAGTGTCTGCTGCAGCCGCCGGCTTATATTCAAGTATATATGTGCCGCCGGCCGGCAATGAACCAAAAAGGTCCACGTCCACAAGGCTGCCGTATTGAACTGTTTGGCTGCCTAACGAAATGCCGGTTATGCTCTGCGGCAATATTTCAAATGCGCCGGTTACAACCGTATTGTTGTAGTTTGCTTTGGCCGTTACGGTAGCACGGATACTGTATTCGCCCGCATCCACAGGAAGGGTGACCGAATACTCTGTTTCATCAGCCGATTCCGGTTTGTATTCATAAACAACGTTTGCAACATTTGTTAAGCTTCCCGTTAATGCAAGACTCTTGCCATCGCCGTCGTAAACAAATTCCTGCCCTGCTAAAAAGCTTAAGTTTAAGTCGGCTTTATTTACAGTAACATCAAACGTAAGCACAAATATGCCATGTTGTATTTCAACTGCCCGTGTGCCTGCTTGGCTGAAATCATACGTTAGGCCGGTAACCGTACCGACCATGCCAACAACTTCCGTGCTGCCGGACTCATATGTAATCTTAAGCTTTCCGCCGGTTAATACCGGAGCACTGTTAAGAGCGTATTCCAACTGGGTTGGAAGCGTGTCGATAGCAACCGCAACCACCAGCCCGCGGTCCTGCTGTCCATTACAAGCCGCAAAAACAACGCCGGTGCATCCCAGCAAAACAATCATTGCAAACATAGTTAAAAGTTTTTTCATACGCCACCGCTCCCCTTATTATTGTGCAATGCCTTTGCCGTAATATTATAACCCATTTATATTGCTTTTGCAAGCAAAACAAAAAGAACCCGAAAACTCGGGTTCAGAATAAGGTGAAAGCAGGAGCGGGATATTTTTTATTTCTATATAATGTAATTTACATTGAAGTAAATTAGTGCTACAATAATTATAAGAAACGAGGTGGATTATATGAAAAAATCAAAAATATTAGCATTAATTTTCGTTCCCGCATTGCTGTTTGTTTGCAGTGTTACGCTATCAGCTTGCGGCGGGCACAAGCACGATTACGGCTATGGTCTTGGCGGTGCAAAGCCGTGGGAGCAGTCGTGTGCTTGCGGGCATAAAACGGGCAACATTGATTATACCAAAATGAGCATGGCACAGTTTTATGCTGAAATGCTAAAAAACGAGGGGAACTATAAAATTGAAGGGGAAACTGAAGGGAAACCGATTTCTTCTGATGATTGGAGTTTCACAAGCGGTTTTGAAGTTAACGGCAAGGTCTCTTATTCGACCTCTACACGTGATTCGGAGTCAAGTAAATATTATAAGATAATTACCGAAAATGGCGCAGCTTTGCAATATTCATTTGATGAGTTTGCCGGTGACACAGATTGGAATGCAACCGTAGCCGACAACAATTTGAATGTGTGGATTGATTATGATGCGGCAAATGCTTTGGGTTGGATGTTTACATCAGGCTATAGTACGTCTGCTTCTTACAGTAAAAATGGAAACGTTTATACTTTACAGAGTTCGGCATTAACGGCATACGGCATGACGTCTTGTACAATTACATTTAATAAAGAAAACATAAAAATGAACAATGCTTGGAGCGGAAACAGTAGTACCGCCACCTACACAATCACTCTCGGCAACTGCCCAACAATCGAATTGCCGGAAGAAGTGCAAAAACTGCACGATACGGTTATGATGTTCGAACTTGTGCCAAGCGGTTTCGGCTACACCGAACACAGTAACAACTATTGGTGGCAATTTGACGGCGAATACGGCACACATATCGACAGAATGATAGAAATATTGGAAGTATTGGATTGGGAACTTTGTGACTGCACGGACGATTGCGATTTTTGCGATAGTTGGGGAGCAAGCGATGAGCCCGACCCAGCCTATGTATATATCCGAATATTCCCAACTCAAGCGGAGATTACTTATTACGCCACCAATGGCAGCGGATATTCCGTAAATCTGTTTAAAGCCGCCGCCTAACCAACCCCCTTAAACACAAAAAACTTGGGCCCCCCCCAAGTTTTTTCTTTCCATCCAACTTAGACAATAAAAATGGCAAACCGCTCGTCTCCGCATAGCGGCCCCGCTCTCGGTGGTCAGGGGGACGGAGGTGGTCAGGGGGACGGAGGTGTTGACACAAAGCCTGAGGAGTAAAAAGCCGTAAATGAATTTTTGAAAACAAAACAGCAGTCAACAAAAAAGCCGTGCCACTTAGGCGCGACTTTTTATTTGCA
>Ga0123353_10010937_pt1 | contig 12724 bp, 7 predicted proteins | sample TergutLab28metaG_3_FD_92763 | JGI IMG/M metagenome (GOLD analysis project Ga0123353, IMG submission 92763) | Labiotermes labralis P3 segment gut microbial communities from Petit-Saut dam, French Guiana - Lab288 P3 | ecosystem: Host-associated > Arthropoda: Insects > Digestive system > Gut ...
AAAGAATTTTACGAGAACTTTTGTTCTCTTTTCGACCGACAGGCAAGGCTTTTGCCAATCGGTCTTGGTGCGTTTTCGCTTACATTGTTTAATTTACAAGGTGCACGGCCCACGATGGGCGGATTGTTATTTTACCACGTTTGCGGCGTCCCTGTCAACACCTTTTTGAAGCATTTCTTCAGACGCGCCCGATTAACCTAACATTTCCGCGCGCCCTTGTCAATACTTTTTTTCAAATTTTCCTACTTTTTTTCATCTTTGTCAACACTACCCCGTGTGTATCGAAGCAGCGGATACATCTGTGCTGGCTTGTAATCGCCCCATCAGATGCATCATATTCCGCGATAATAACGCACAAAGAAGTCGTAGAAATTGCCTGACATAATGCTCAGTGAGGCTTCTTCGCCAAACGACTCTGTGATTTTTTCTGCAAGGAAGCCGTACGATGAAACGCAAGTGAACCCTTGGGGCATAGTGCCGAAACCGTCCAGGTCTCCGCCCAGGCCAAGATTTGCGCCTGCTCCAAGGTTAATAAAGTGACTGATGTGCGCAACTATATCGTTCATGTTCGCGTTGTCTCTCTGAGTAAGTAACTGCGGGTAGAGAACAAGCCCGATTATTCCTCCACTGTCAACCATCGCCCTGATCTGATCGTTTGTGAGATTTCGGTCATGAGGCGTTATCGCATATGTGTTAGAATGACTTGCCATATACGGCCTCGTGCTTAGCCTGTGGGCGTCCCAGAACCCGGCTTCGTTGATGTGCGAGACGTCAAGGATCATCCCGAGCTCCTCCATCCGGGCTAATACCTCCGCGCCAAATGGCTTTATGCCTTCCTTTGAGCCTGTTGCCTGTCCGTATCCGAGTTCGTTTTCGCGGTTCCAGGTCAAGGACATGATCCTGACGCCCCTATTGTAGAAGTGATCCACGTTTTCCACGTCCCCCATCAGCGCTTCGCCGCCTTCAATTGACAGGATCGCGCTGATCTTATTGTTCCGGGCGTTTCTCTCCAAATCCTCCAGGGTCAGTGCGATTTCAATGATATCGCTGTGTTTCGCTGCTTCGCTTTCGAAAAAGTCTAGCATCCTGTTAGTGTGGTCAAAGGCAGTGTCGACATAAGCGTCGGAGCACCACAAGGCAAAGACCTGGACGGGAGCGCCATACTCCTTAAGCCGCAAGAAGTCCACATGCAGTTCATTCCGGTAAAGGTTCGCGTTGTTGTGGGGCAGCAAAGCCTGGGAGATCGTGTCGGCATGGGCGTCGATGAATCCGAATACAGGGGTGGGAGGTTGCTTTTGCGGCGGTTCGACCTCCTCCGGCTCTTTGTCGCCTGCTTCACCATTCCCCGCCGCATTGCCCGGCTCTGTGTCGGTTTCGTTTCCCTTGTCTGGTTCGTTTCCCGGCGGAGAGGGAGTGTCTCCTCCCGGGTTTGGATTGTTGGTTGCGTCAGCGGGCGCGTCATCGGCGCTGCACGAAGCTGCGCTCAAGACAAGTATGAATATCAATACAATAGAAATGAGCCGCCTTATTTCTTACACCCCTATCAATTATCTCTTTTCAAGTGCTTGTAAATAAAGTCGCTGATCTCGGCGCATATGATCGGGATGTCGTTTGCATCCCTCGCCCCGCTTGTGCCCGTAGTCAGCACGACCACGCCATTTCCGCCTTCCGGAGCATATGAGGCAAGGCTGAACACCCCGTAGTTGCTTCCTGTATGATATAGAATCTCTTCTTCTCCGAACAGATTCGTACGCCTCCGCATCGGCAGGCATTGGTCGAATCCGCCTGAACGTCCCTGCGTCGACTCCATGAGAGCGACTGATTCGCTTGACATGACTCGTATCCCTCTATATTCCCCCCGGTTTGCCAGAACAGCTATCAGTTTTGCTAAGTCATATGCGCTGATTGTAAGCCCTCCGGGGAACTCGTCTCCTTTTTCACCGGGAAAAGCGCTGCCAAGGGATTGAAGCTGAGCGTCTATTGAGCGCCCGACGCCCCCGCCGGCCGTATACAACACAGCCAGCTTATCTTTACCCGCAATGCTGCCTGAGCCGAACGCCGCGTCGATTCCCAGAGGGGCGAAAAAATGCCGCTCCGCGAGGCTGTTGACAGTCTCGTCAGCAGCTATCTCTACAGTTAAGCCAAGCGAGGCATATGCGTAGTTATTGTAATTAAACGAACTGAACGCGCCCGGGATGCTCCCGGTGAAACACGACCCGCTTTGGAAGCGGCTCCGTATCAAGTCGCCATCGGCTGAAAACCCGTAATCGTAAACACGGATCGACGAAGTGTGCGATATCATCTGCCGCATCGTTATCGGAGTGTTTCTGTGGTTAGGGTTTCGTATTTCAAAGCCCCAGTATTCGCCGATATCCGCGTCGATATCGATTTGATCAAGTTCCGACAGCCTCATGATAAGCGCCGCAAGTATCACCTTTGACAAGGAGGCGGAGCGGATCTTCGTATCTGCAGCCATGGGTGTTGACCCTCTGACGGCGTGCCCGTAAACGTACGTCCCGACGATCTCTCCGTTCTGTATAACCGCGGCTTGAACGCCGATCGCGCTGTGTTTTTCCGCTATGCGGTTTACCGCTGATTGTATATCCTCGTCAGCAGCGATTTGTGCGGATGGGGGGTCGGGGTCGGGCGCAGGAGCAGGGGGTTCGGGGTCTGGGGTCGGGGTTGGGGTTGGGACTGGTGTCGGCGTGGGATTAGGGGTTGGAGTTGGCGTTGGAGCGGGGGCGGGGGTTGGCGTGGAAGGAGTATTCTCTGTTCCATCCGGGCGCTCATTTGTTTCAGAAGCTGAACCGGTACTAAGCCCGGACGAGCTGTTCGATGAGTCTGATATAGAAGGGTCAGGGGTTTCATCCGTTCCATGAGCCCTGGACAGGTTCACCGCTATTATCACGGTGATTATCGTCACTAAAGCAACTGCTGCAATGCAAATGCCAACATAGAGGACGACCCTGGCTGATTTTTTTACAACTCCCATTTGCCAACTCCGCAACACATTACCACGCGAGGCGCCCGATCACCGGTCTATCGCGTTTTCTTGACAATACCTGAGCGGCTTGTTAATAATCGATAAACCATGTGAAGGTTTCGTCTCCGAAGAATCCCGTTCCGTCTTCGTATATATTGTACACACGGGTAGTGGTCGGGAAGCTGATCATGAACACACCGCGCTCGATCCAGAATGTTGGTTCGACTTCCCTATAATCGCCGTCCCTGCTGTACATATACCATTCGTTTGCGCCGCTGTATCTCTCGAAAACTGTCGTTGTATTATTTTCCCAGAAGATAACCAACCAGCACGTCAGGTCTGAGTACATGATCACATCTTCGAGTATTTCAATGTTCGATAACTCCGGCGGCGGTGGCGGCGGCGGCGATTCCGGAGTCGGGGTTGCAACGGGAGGGGTTGCTGTGGCAGGGGCTGACGGGGACGGAGTTGCCGGCGCCGGGGTAGCAGGCGCCTCTGTCGCAGACGGCGGCGCGGTTGCCGAAGGCGGCGGAGGCGGGGGCGGCGTATCATATCCGCCAATCGATTTTACGCTGAGTTGCAGCTCGTCCAGCCCGTCGTCATACGCTTCAAACATGAAGAACAGGAAGTCGACGACGTCGTCCTGCGACGATATCCGCTCTCCGTCGATACGCACTGAACGCGGGGTTACCCGATGGTCTTTGTTTACGCCGATGGTTATAACGACCTTTTCGCCCGACCCCCTGATAGTGCCGCTTACGTCCACATATGTTATATCGCCTTCATTCCGCACCGTGTAGTCGATTGAGCGCAAGTATTTTCCGAATACGTCTCCATACTCGGCGGAATAACCGTCGCTCCTGAAAGGCTGGTGGTTTTCAACCACTGAGATGTAGTCTGTGTTGTCCCCGAACATCGGTAATACGACGAAAATAACTGCAAGAGCGGCGCCGATCACTACCACGCTTATAATCAGGACGATAATCAGCGTCTTCATGCCGCCCTTCTTTTCTTTTACGACGGCTTGAGACGGTGCATATGCCGGGGCGGGGGCGTAGGGCGGCGGAGGCGGGGGCGGTGCGCCGTACGTTGGCGGAGGCGGCGGAGGCGGGGGTGGCGGGGGTGATGGTGGTGGTCCGCCGTATACCGGGGGAGGGGGCGGAGGCGGGGGCGAGTATGGCGCAGGAGTGTACTGCGTCTGCTCCGGCACACTGTCCTCAACAACTCTGCTGCCGCAGTTCGCACAGAACATAGAACCCTCGTCCAGCCTGCTACCGCAATTTGCACAAAACATATTTTATATCACCTTTCAGTAGAAAATCACTTCGCTTTTTTTCCCAGCGAGTTAATGATAAGCGTCAATAAAACAAACACCGGGGCGCTCGCGGCGCAGAAAATGACCGTCAGCCAAATAGCTTCCCCGTACAGCGGCACGAGCCCGACAAAGCTGCCAAACAATAGTGCGCCCAACACAAATCCAACTACCATACACGCGATCAAGGCGATCCGTATGGCATTGAGCGGGCGGCAAATCTTGTAGAGGAACATGAACCCTACGCAGCCGATAATGTAAAGCGCCATCGTGGAAATCACGTCGTCCGGTATTCCGCGCTGCATACATATCAGGATCAGCGACGTTAGCGCGGCAAAATCTGTCAGTCCCGCAGGCAATGCGCTCACGAGCACGTTGACAATAAACCTGCCTTTGACGATATTTTTATTCGGTTCCATCGCCAGAACGAATGACGGGATGCCGATCAGCATGACATTAAACAGCATGAACCGCGCCGCCGACAGCGGAAACCGGTTTGCAAGGGCAATCGATATTACGATCGCCACCAGGAACGAGAATATGTTTTTCGTCAGGAACAGAGCCGCCGACCGTTCAATATTGTTGATAACGCGGCGTCCCTCCATAACGACTGCGGGCATCGCCGAGAAATCAGAGTTCAGCAGCACAATATCCGACACCTGGCTCGCCACTTCGCTACCCGACGCCATCGCTATGCTGCAGTTCGCGTCCTTCAGCGCCAATACATCGTTCACGCCGTCGCCGGTCATTGCGACCGTATGCCCGGCTGCTTTCAGCGCCCTTACAAGTTTTCGCTTCTGATCCGGCGTTACGCGCCCGAACACGATATACTCGCTTACCGCGCGCTTTATTTGTCGGTCCGTCGTCAACTGTGCCGCGTCAACATAGCGTTCCGCGCCTGCAATGCCTGCTTCGCGCGCTATTTGCGAAACTGTCACGGGATTATCGCCCGAGATTACTATGATCTTGACTCCCTGAGTCTCAAAGAACTTGAACGTTCCCGGCGCCTCCGGCCGCACCCGGTTTGACAATAGTATCAGCGCCAGAGGCATGACGCGGCTGTCGTCGAGCCTCCCGCTTATATCCGCGTCATACAGCGCGAGCAACAGGACTCTGTAACCTTGCGCCGAGTGTTTCTCTATCTCAGCCCTGTGGGTTTCGTACTTCGATTGCAATATCCTCTCGGGGGCGCCGAGAAAGTATGATTCGTCTTCATGAAACGACACGCCGCTATACTTCGTTGCCGATGAAAACGGGACCGTCTTGCGTGCCCGCCTTCTTGGAGGGGTGTTGTATCGCGCCTGGATCGCGACCATAGTTTCGTTGTCAGGCGCCATGTTTCCGGCGTAATCTGCCATTATCATGCTTATGTCGTCGAAGTTGAACCTTTCAGGGCACAGGAGCGCCGCGCCTTTGACTTCCATTTGATTTTCTGTGATCGTGCCGGTTTTGTCTACGCATAATACGTCGACCCTCGCAAGCGTCTCCACGCAGTTCCTTTCCTGTACGAGCGTTTTTCTTTGCGCAAGGCGCAGTACGCTGACCGTCAGGGTCGTCGATACAAGCAGATATAGGCCGTCCGGGACCATTCCGACCAGTGCTCCTACGGTGAAGATGATCGAGTCGACGAGCGAACTGTCGGGCTGCCCCATTTTCCTGACGACCATCGCTATCCCCACCGGGACAAGGATGACGCCGATGACCTGCACGAGCCTTTTCAGCGCGGAGACCATGCCTACTGCTCTTCTTCCGCGGGTCTTTTTCGCTTCCATAGTCAGTTGGGCGACGAAAGAGTCCCGCCCCACCTTGTCAAGCCGCGCGACGCATTCTCCGGATACGACGAAACTGCCGGACAGCAGAACGTCGCCGTGCGTTTTAGTGATCTCGTCGGCTTCACCTGTGACCAGCGCTTCGTTGACATGGCATTCGCCGCCAAGTACGACCGCGTCGGCATAGATTTGCTGCCCGGCGGCGAACACGGCGACGTCGTCGAGCACCGTTTCGTCCGCCGGGATCCGGATGCGCTCCATGTCGCGGATCACTGTCGCGTGCGGTGCGGAGATAAATTGAAGTTTTGCGAGCGCGCGTTTTGATCGGAGTTCCTGTATTATTCCGATAAATGTGTTGACAATGACAACGCCCATGAACGTGACTTCTATGTAAGCACCGACGACTGTCACGCAAAGGGCGAGCATAATAAGCACCAGGTTAAGGTATGTGAAGATGTTGTCCCTGAAAATCTGCCCGACTGTTTTATCGGCGGAATCCGGTTTCGTATTGCCATAGCCGTTTTCCAGCCGCTCGCGCGCCTGTTCGCGGGTCAATCCGCGGTCGGCAGGCGCTTCGACCCTGGGCAGCACTTTATCAAGCCGTACCGTTTGCACTTTTCGCGCCAAAGTGTTTTCCCCCAGTAATTATATGTGGGCATGATTGTACCATATAATTGTTAACTAATATAGCCTCTTTTGATTACAAAAACAAAAAACAAAAAAACGTTACAGTTCGTGGCAACCGGGGCATTACTGTCATTGCATTCCTACGGTCATAGCCGCTAACTGTAATAAAATACTTGACAACTCGCCGAAAATGCGTTTATTGTTTTGTTGCTGAATGCAGGAAGGTGGGTTTTGCATGAACGAGCAGTTTAGCCTGATATCTGAGCGGATACGCGAATTGCGCGAGATATTTGACTTGACCGAAGATGAGATGGCAAGGGAGACGGGCGTGGCTCTTGAGAGATATATAGAGTATGAAGAGAGCGGCAAGGACATCCCGATCAGCGTGCTATATCATATTTCGCAAAAGTTCGGGGTCGACCTTTCCGAAATCCTGACCGGGGAACCCGCGCGGATTTCGACGCTGCAGATTTGCAGGCGCGGCAAGGGTCAGACGATCAATCGTTATCCGGGTTATATGTTCGAAAGCCTGGCGCCAAGGTTCACGCAAAAGATAATGGAGCCGCTTCTCGTCACGCTGATCCCGGGCGAGCCGGACGCGGCGCTCGTCACTCACGGCGGACAGGAGTTCAATCTTGTTCTGGAAGGCGTGATCGTCATCACCTACGACGACAAGGAATATGTCCTTAACGCCGGGGACGCTGTGTACTTCGACCCGACCCACCCGCACGGTCAAAAGGCGATTGGGAAGGACAAGGCGAGATTTTTGACGGTCATCACGGAGTAGAGTCGTAGGGGCGCCGCTTGCTGCGCCCGCGTGTATAGTGCAAACCTGTAGGGGCGATCGTCCCCGGTCGCCCGCATCCTCGGCGTCCCGGTATATTGTACAATATGGAGAGTGGAATGAATGCTTGAGAAATATCTGCCGCGTGTGGATTTTACTTCATATGGGGATTTTTTGGATAACTACAAAGTGGATGTGCCTGATGACTTCAACTTCGGGTTTGACATTGTCGACGGATGGGCGGCTCGCGACTGCGATAAGCTCGCGTTATTTTGGTGCGACGATCACGGAGGCGAGCGGGCGTTCAGCTTCGGCGAACTCAGCAAACTCTCAAACCGTGCGGCGATCTATTTCAGGAGCCTTGGCATAGGAAAAGGCGACGTCGTCTTGTGCGTCCTTCGTCAGCGATACGAGTACTGGATTACGGCGATAGCTCTGTGCAAACTTGGCGCAGTCATAATCCCCGCCACTATGCAACTGACCGCAAAGGACATCGTGTATCGAGCAAACGCAGCAAAAGTGAAGGCGGTAATCTGCTACAGCGACTGCGACGGGTTCGTGCCCTCGCAGATGGAGTTGGCTTTTCCGGAATGCCCTACGATCACTACAAAGATACTGACGCCCGGAGAGCGTGATGGCTGGCTGAGTTTCAACGAGCCTTTGGACGGCTTTCCCGAAGAATTTCCGCGTCCTTCGGGCGAAGACCGCACTCTAACCTCTGACCCCATGCTCATTTACTTTACATCGGGTACAACCGGGATGCCAAAGATGGTGCTTCACGATTTTTCTCACCCGCTCGGGCATATCGTCACAGCTAAGTATTGGCAGCAAGTCCGGGAAAACAAGCTTCATCTCTCCATGTCCGACTCCGGGTGGGCGAAGTTCGGATGGGGCAAGATCTACGGGCAGTTCATTTGCGGAGCGCCTGTCTTTGCTTATGATATGGAGAAGTTCGTTCCGTTGAATCTGATGGAACGGCTGGAAAGGTATCGGATAGCTACCTTCTGTGCGCCTCCGACAATGTTCCGTTTCATGCTCGCGGAGGGCATGGCGGGGTATGACTTCAGCGCGATCGAGCATTGCGGTAACGCGGGCGAGCCGCTCAGCCCGGAGGTTTTCAACAAGATCAAAGATGAGTGGGGTCTGGATATGCACGAGGGCTTCGGTCAGTCCGAGTCGACAGTGTTGATAGCAAACTTCCCCTGGTTCGCGCCAAAACCGGGTTCTATGGGCAAACCCTCGCCTCTATATGACATCGACCTGGTCAACTCGGAGGGCGATACATGCGAAGACGGCGAGGAGGGGCGTATCATTGTGCGCAACCTCGACGCCGTAGGTTTATTTAAGGGTTATTATCAAGATGAAAATATGACGTCCGGCGCGTTTGCCGGCGGGGTATATGACACAGGGGACACGGCATGGCGCGACCCAGACGGCTATTACTGGTTTATTGGAAGAAACGACGATATGATAAAGTGCTCCGGCTACCGTATAGGCCCGTTTGAGGTGGAAAGCGTGCTCTCCGAGCACGACGCTGTGCTCGAATGCGCCATAACCGGCGCGCCCGACCCCAAGCGCGGTCAGGTCGTAAAGGCAACCGTAGTGCTCAACAAAGGTTACGAGCCGTCAAACGAGCTGATCGCAGAACTGCAGGACCACGTCAAGCGCACAACAGCGCCATACAAATACCCCAGAATAATCGACTTCGTCCCGGAACTGCCGAAAACAATCAGCGGCAAGATCAAACGCGCCCAAATCCGCAAAGGATGACAAGGGGATATGACAAGGGGACGGTTCTTCTGTCATATGACAGAAGAACCGTCCCCTTGTCATATCCCCTTGTCATACCCTTGTCATCAGACGATGTCGCGGCGGAGGTTGGTTAGGTCCAGGTAGTCTTCTATGAATTGCTTTCGGAGCAGGTCTCGCGGGATGAACTCGTTGTATTTGCCTCTGACTTGGACGTCGTCGGGTAGGGGCAGGTCGTAGAGGTCGAGGTTTGAGCTCAGGATTTCCCTTATTATGTCGCTCAGTTCAGCGGCGGTTCCGTTGAAGACGACTTCGAGGTATATTGTGCCGATCCAGAGCATCTTGTTCTTTATTTCCCTGTGGAGCAAAGCATAATGCAAGGTGAGCAGCTGACGGGTCCCCACCCACGGGAACACCGCAAATTTTTTGCCTGAAAGCTGCGTCACAAGGTTTTCGAGGATACCGCTGTTGCGGGCGACGAAGCGTATTTCAGCAAGCCGTTCCCTGCACCGGTCGCTCAGATACGGATAGTCCTCAGCCGACGTCAGGACGTTGCGGACTTTCCGCACCAGAACGGTGTGCAGCTCTGCGTCGAAGTCGACCTGCCAGTCGACCAGCGATATGCCGGGAACGCGTCTTACAAAAATGACCTTTGATTTCTCGTTTACGTCGAGCACTTCCCAGGCGAGTCCGGCAAGGGCGAAATGCATCCCCACAGGATATACTTTGTCGACTGTGCCTATTGTTCGGTTTTCGTCTTTTACGAGAAGATACTCCGGGGTGATGAAGACTGTGAGGAATTTGTGGCTGTTGACGATCTTTTCGCCTTCCCTGCCGATGATCAAACCGCCAAGTTCGGTGCGTTGGAGCTGCCCGATTTCGACAAGCCACGACAGGAGGCGCCTGTAGTCGTCCTGCGATATCCGCTCAAAGCAACCGAGGGTCAATACTGCTTGTGCGAGCGCAGCCGGGGACAGTTCCCCGCTGCTCTTGAGATGGCTCATCGTCTGATGGTAGAGCAGATTGTACGGATGGTTGTGCGGGTGCAGCGGTTCGAGCCATTGCTCTTTTGTGTAGAGCTCGATTATCGCGATCGTTCTGATGAACTCCCAATTGATCGGTCCGAGCGTGTCGGACGAGTTTATCTGTATGCTTTCCACAAAAGTAAAAAGCAGCTGCGGAATCTGCCCGCGGCGCCCGCATCGTCCGAGCCTCTGGGCAAAACTTGAGACAGTGAGCGGCGCGCCGACCTGCACGACCTGATCGAGCGAGCCAATGTCGATACCGAGTTCGAGCGTCACGGTGGCTCCTGTGACGATTTTTTCGTCTTCGGATTTCATCTCGTCCTCGGTCGTTTCACGCAAAAGCGCCGATACGTTGCCGTGGTGTACCCGATAGACGTCGGGCGCTTTGTTCCTCAGCGCTATCTCGCGCAGGTTGGCGAGGGTAAACTCTGTTTCCTCGCGGCTGTTCGTGAAAATGATGGTTTTCTTGTCCATCGTCATTTTGAATAGGTACTCAAAATGCTCCCTGAGCCCAACATCCCCGTCATTGCTGACGTTCACAACGTTTCCGCTGCCGTCTCTTTGCTCAAAGTCGCGTTTGTCGGCATAGTTGACAAATCGTTCGATATGCAGCCTGACGCGTTTTTTCCCTTCGTCAGTGACGGGCGCCGCGCAACTCCTCCCTGTTCCGGTGTTCAGCCATTGCTGCGCAACAGAGATATCGCCCATTGTGGCGGACAATCCGATACGGCGGGGGATGACGCCGCATAACTGCTGCAGCCGCTCCAGGACGCAGAGCAGCTGTACGCCGCGGGCGTCGCGCATGAAGTGGTGCACTTCGTCGATTATGACAAAACGCAAGTCTGAGAACATCTGCAGGCAAGCGCCGCGTTTGTTTGTTATAAGGCTTTCAAGCGATTCGGGAGTGATCTGCAACAGCCCTTCAGGGTTCTTTACCAGTTCCTGCTTTTTCGTCTGCGACGCGTCTCCGTGCCACTTGCAGACCGGGATGTTCGAATCGATCAACAGTTGCTCGAGGCGCTTGAACTGATCGTTTATCAACGCTTTCAGCGGTGATATGTAAATGATTCCGACCGACTTCGACGGTCTGTAATATAGTTCCGTCAGCACCGGCAGAAAGGCGGCTTCAGTTTTCCCCGACGCGGTGCCGGACGAGAGAATCAAGTTGTCGTCGCTGTCAAAAATGACTTCGCAGGCGGCGACCTGAATCCCCCGCAGTTCCTCCCACTTGTTGAGATAAATGAAGTCCTGAATAAACGGAGCCAGTCTGCTGAAAACGTCCATGTGCTACCTCTTTTGTTACAGCTCGAATTCGGCGAAGTCGCTGTGGATCTCTTCGTCGCTCAGGCCGCCTTTGGCGAGTTCGAAGCTGTTGCTTCCCATTATTTCGGAGACGCTTTTGTGGGGGTTCTGGTGCAGGATGCCGACGAGTTCTATGAAGTCGCGGATGATTTCGCGCGGGGTTATGTGGGTGTCGGCGCCGACGCGGTTGTACTCGACGGTCAGGAAGTACAGGAGGTCTTCGTGTTTCAGCGAGGGGGTGTAGTTGTAGAGCTGCGCGTGGATGTCGCGGAGTTTCTCTACCAGGACGTACATCTCCTCCTGCGTAAGCATTTGAAGGCGAATGATCGGCGCCGACAGGTCGCGCAGATCGCCGGAGGCGAAGTGGCCCTCCGCCAGCCGCGACCGAAGCGCTTCGTAACTGTATATGCCTTTATACCTGTCTTCTATGCATTGGGGCGTGCCGCCCATTAGAAAACCGATGTGCCTTGCCTTCCCCTGCAGGACGTCGTTGTAGATCGTCAGAATCTTTTCATAGTTGTTCTGCCTTGTGATCGAGTTTGGTATTTTGAAAATATTCACCAGTTCGTCGACAAGCACAAGCAGCCCCTTATATCCTGCGCTTACAAGAAATACCGCCAGGATTTTGAGAAAATCATACCAGGTCTCGTCCGTCACTATGAAGTTGATGTCGAGGTCCGCTTTCGCTTCCCTTCTTGTAGCGTACTCGCCTCTGAACCATCTAAGCACGTTGCTCTTCATCGCCGAATCGTCCTGACGATATGCCCGCCAGTATGTCACAATAGCTTTCGCAAATTCAAAGCCGTTCACCATACCCTCCAGCGAACCGGCTACAGCGTATATCTGCTTCTCAGCCTGCAGGAAAAACTCCTCGCCTTCCAAATCTGTCTGCGCCTTCAGCGACGTTTGGACGCCTGATATCCACCTTTCCAGAATAAGCGGCAGCGCGCCGCCGTCCGGCTTCGATTTTGTGGAGAGGTTCTGAAGCAGCTCTTTATATGTGGCGAGCCCCTGGCCTTTTGTACCGGCAAAACGCCGCTCCGGCGAGAGGTCCGCGTCGACGACGGCAAAACCTTTGGCCGTCGCATAGTTGCGTATCGTTTGCAGCATGAAGCTCTTGCCGCTGCCGTATTTGCCTACGATGAAGCGGAATGAGGCGCCGCCGTCCGCAAT
>Ga0123353_10010938_pt1 | contig 12723 bp, 12 predicted proteins | sample TergutLab28metaG_3_FD_92763 | JGI IMG/M metagenome (GOLD analysis project Ga0123353, IMG submission 92763) | Labiotermes labralis P3 segment gut microbial communities from Petit-Saut dam, French Guiana - Lab288 P3 | ecosystem: Host-associated > Arthropoda: Insects > Digestive system > Gut ...
CTCAAAGTCCTCTTTTATGGCACGAAGTAACGGCATATTACGCCATGCCCATGCAATTTTTCTTTCACCCGTCGGAGCCAGAGAAACATCACGCACTTCGCTTTCGTGGATTACTTTTCCTGCTGTTTCCGGCGTTTTTGCGACATCAGAGGCTTGTGTTGCGAAACCGAGGTCATGTCCTGCTGTTTTTGATGTGATTTTCATTATATATGTTCATCCTTTCGGTTATATTATAGCGCGGTCATTGATCGCTAGGATTAAATATCACTGCGTTACATTGATACGCTTAATTTTATGCCGTGCGCGGGAACATTGATCTCTTGTATGAGGATTTAGGATTTAGTGGTTAGGGGTCAGGATTAGCGTTCAGCATTCAAGGTCAGATGTTCGGAATTAAATAGATATATGCTTTTACCTTGTCCCTATTCTTGTGCATATCTTCGACACCTCGTGATACACTCTTTCGGTATCTATATGCGGGAACTCTCTGTTTTCCATGAGGATTTTACCGCCGACCATTACGGTTTCTACTTCACTGCCGTTTGCTGAGTATGCAAGTGCGGAGAGTGGATTGTTGATTGGTTGCATATTCGGGCAGTCGAGGTTCAATATTACGAGGTCGGCGATATTGCCCGGCTTTATTTCACCTAGATTACAACGTCCCATAGCCTTTGCCCCGCCTCTTGTAGCTATTGAGAACCCTTCCTCCGCAGTCACTGCTACTGCGTCATGGTTAACACCCTTGTGTATTAGTGAAAGAACCGACAACTCGCGGAACATATTCAAAGTATTGTTGCTCGCTGCTCCGTCTGTTCCGAGTGCAACCTTAACGCCTGCTTTGAGCATTTTCGGGATTGGAGCAACTCCATTGGCGACTTTCAGATTGCTGACGGGATTGGTAACGACTGTAACGCCTCGCTCAGCAAGTAATTCGATTTCTCTGTCACTAACTTGTACACAATGAGCAGCAACAGTTGTATCCGTGAGCAATCCTACTCTATCCATCAGTTCTACGGGTGAGCAACCATATTGATTGCGAATGGTTTCTATTTCGACAAGCCCTTCGGAAAGATGTGTCTTGATTGGCAATCCAAGCCGTTTTGCCTCTTGTGCTATTGTTCTCTGATATTCTTCATCGCATGTATAAGGTGCGTGAGGAGCAAGCATAAAGTCAATACGCGCATGACCTTTGTGTCGCTCTATTGCATCAAGTGCTTCATGTAATCTTTTATCACGTGCGCTCGGGTCACTTGCATCGCCCATCAGACCTCGGGACAGTACGGCTCTTATACCCGTATCATCGACAGCCCGAACGAGGTCATCCATGAAATAATACATGTCAATAAATGACGTTGTTCCGCTGCGCAGCATTTCCATGACGGCAAGCATAGTTCCCCAATAAAAATCCTGTCCATTCATTTTATCTTCCAAGGGTAAAACACGGCCAAATAACCAATCGTCAAACAAAAGATCATCGGCACTATTTCGCAGTATTGTCATCGGCGTATGAGTATGTGCATTAATAAGTCCGGGCATTAGCAATTTGCCGTTTCCGAAGATAGTCTTGTCAAATACAAACCCTTCAGGTTCGGTCGTGACAGAATTTATAATCCCATCACTGACATAAACCGAACAAGTCTTAACTCCATCAGGCAAAACAGTAAGAATGTCTTTTATAAATATATTCATACGATACCTCACGATTCTATTTTTTATATATGATATCAATAATACGCAAATAATGCAATGTAATAATATACTTAACTATACTGCAAATACTGCTTCAACTTTTCATTTTCGGGCGAAGACAGCAAGTCCTCTGTTGCACCCGATGCTTTCACCTCACCGTCGCACACGAAAAAAATGTATTCGCATAATCGTTTAATATTCGACAACTGATGGCTTATAATAACCCAGGTTATGGGGTTTGCTTTTTGCATATCCAAAATGTAGTTTTCAAAGAAAGCGACACTTTCTATGTCCATGTTAGAAAAGGCTTCATCAAAGAAGATCATTTTCGGTGAGAATATCAGTGCTCTTACCAGTGCCAGTTTCTGCTGCTCGCCGCCTGACAGACTAAGTGCATAATCGTTACGGTAGCTTGTCAAGCCTGTTATTTCAAGATAATGCTCAATCAAATCATTGTCAGGCTTAATCTTGCGAAGCTTTAGTGGATACTCTAAATTTCGTATAACGGTATCATGAAGTAAGTAAGGTTTTCTTAGAACCATGGTGATATCACGAGGTATTAATCCCTCGTAGTCAATACTCCCGCTGTCAGGTTGTAAAAGCCCTGCCATAAGCTTCATGGCAGTAGTTTTTCCACATCCGTTCGGGCCTATGATTCCGTAGATTTTTCCCTCGTGAATGTCAATTCTTTCGATGTTAAGAGTAAACTTATCAAAGCTTTTTATTACATTAGTAATTTTCATCTGTCCGCCGTTCTCTCTTCCTCAAAAGACCTGCAATCAGTTGTACCGTAAACGCTATGAGCATAAGAATAACACCGAGAAAAACCGCCTGATTTATCTCGCCGCGATTACGGAGTAAAGATATTGTCGTTGTCATAACCCGTGTGTGATACCGTATATTTCCACCAACGATCATAATTGCTCCAACCTCGCTCATGGCTCGCCCGAAGCCTGTAACAATAGCAAAATAAATCTCATTGCTTAACTCTTTAATTAACAGTATCTGCGTTTGCAGTTTAGTCGCACCCATAGTAATAGCAAATGCGCGTACATGAGATGCACTACGCTGAGAAGCGGTGTAAACGATTCCGCATACTATCGGTGTCAGCAGTAATACCTGCGCAATGACCATTGCTTCAAGTGTGAATAACATACCCATGAACCCAAGCGGTCCATTGCGCATTAGTATTAAATAAACCACAAGCCCGATAACAACCGGGGGAGAAGCCATCAAAGTGCGGTTGATAAGCACAACGACGCTCTTGCCCTTGAAATTAACACGGTCAAGCCACAACCCGAGAGGAATACCAAGAACAGCGGAAATCGCAGTTGACAGCAAAGTCATCTGCAGCGTTAACGTGATGATTCCAAGTGTTTCTCTATCGAGCATTTCAAGCATAAGCATGTACTTTCTGAATTCCGATAAACTTATGTCCGGAGGAGGCAACCTATACCCCTCTGAAGCTATATTCCTCTCTACAATAACCTAAGCATCAGGGAAGAACAAGGGTTGTCCGAACTCTTCCATGCCAAAAGATGCAATCAGTTCCTGTGCAACCGGACTTCTTATCCAATCTACGAACGCTTGTGCGCCTTCAGGGTGGAGGGTTGAAGCAACGACCATCACACCGTATGGGTTTAATAACCTCGGATGACCTTCGCAAACGATTATCAGATTGCCGACATTTGGATAAGCAAGCCATGTTCCACGGTCGGACAGTGTATAGGCGTTCATATCCGCAGCCATACCGAGTGTTGCGCCCATGCCTTGACCTGACTCCAGGTAATTCTCATTATCTTCCGGATCAAGCCCTATACCATTCCAAATCTGTAATTCTCTTGCATGTGTACCTGAATCATCACCACGTGAAATAAACGGCAGATTTTGTTCTAGTATATCAGTAAAAGTACGGTCGATATCTTCATTATACGAAATCACTCCGCCATTTGGACCGACAATAATAAAGTCGTTATACATAACATCGTAGCGTCTTTCAGCATAACCATCCGCTACAAACTGATCCTCTTGTGCACGGGCATGGACTAATAAAGCGTCTGCCTCACCGTCGCGACCCAGTTGCAGCGCAGCCCCGGTGCCTACCGAGATAACTTTTACTTCCCATCCGGTCTCCTCTGTGAAGATTGGTAAGAGAAAGTCTAATAAGCCTGAATCATAAGTACTTGTTGTCGTTGCGAGGGTAATTGTGCCGGGTGCAGATGAGCTGCATGCAGTTGCCGCAAAAAGGGATATGCATAAAATAATAATTACGGCCGGGGACAATGCGGATTTCCTTTTCATTTCTTCTCCAATCTGCTCCAAAAAGAGCCTCAGCAGATTGCTCGTCCACATACCGTACTGAAGTATTAATACTTAATTTAGAATCACTTATGCATAGTAGAATCAATATGCTCGTCAACACTTTGACTCCGATGCAGATGTGATTATACTAGGGAAAACCGGGGTTGTCAAGGGGACGGTTCTCCTGACAACATATGATGAATTTTCACCATAGTTTGTCAGGAGAACCGTCCCCTTGACAACAAAAATATTTGACAGTTGCTTAATTTTATTGTATATTGTGCTTGAGTTAAATAATCAAAAATGAAGGATCAGGGTAATCAGTGTGTAAAGCCTGAACAGTCCTGCTACCGTGAGGGAAAGTGATAACGTTAAACGCTTGCGATCCCGAGTCGGAAAACCTGCCTCATTTTGCGGCTTGCGCCGTTTCGTAGTGAGTCTACAGAGAATGGAACGCTATGAGTCAAAGTGTAGTTAAATCTCACGCTTCAGGTTTAACACCTCGCGCAGGCGGCATGAAATGCCGCTTTTTTGTATTGTTTTCCTCGAATTATGTATCTAAAAAATGACACAAAAGAGAAAGGAATTATCAAAAATGAAAGCAAAAACAATCGTAATCCTGCTGCTGGCGATGCTGCTGATCTTTGCCGCAGCTTGCGACTCCCAAAGCAGCACACCCGGAGAAAACGCAACAAGCGGTCAAAGTAACGCTCAAAACATAGGCGAAGGCTCCACCACGTTTACATTTGAAGTAACAGATAATGATGGAAATGTAAGTGTCTGGAATGTGCATACTAATGAATCAACAGTCGGAGACGCACTGGTTGGTGTCGGCTTAATAGAAGGAGATGTGTCAGATTTCGGACTGATGGTCACTCATGTTAACGGACTAAGGGCGGATTTCACTGAAGACGGCGCATGGTGGGCATTTTATATTGACGGGGAAATGGCCATGGCAGGCGTAGATTCAACAGATATCGAAGAGGGAGCGAGCTATGCGTTCGTCTACACACCGGCTTAAAGAACTGGTAATATTCGCCGTACTCGGCGCAATAATGTTCATATCGCACTTAGCACTGATGGGGATCCCAAACATCGGATTCATCGGATTATTTATTGCGGCATTTACATTAACGTACCGGGTACGCGCTCTAGTCCCGATTTATATTTATATAATGCTTTACGGAGTGTTTTTCGGCTTAATGACATGGATCCCGTATTTGTTTGTATGGCTCCCGCTGTGGGGAATGTTCATGCTGGTCGGACTGCTTAATCTTCCGCTTGTCGCAAAAGTGCCCGTATACATGATTCTGTGCGCTCTGCACGGACTATCATTCGGCACGCTGTACGCGCCGTTTGCGGTGTTTTTATTCGGAATACCATTAAGGCTTAACACCATGCTCGCGTGGATTGCAGCCGGATTTCCGTTCGACATAGCCCACGCATTAGGCAACCTCGCTGCAGGCATACTGATCGTGCCGCTGACGGAGCTGCTAAAGAAACTTAATGCACAGGTACTCGGAAAAGAAAAGTCCGGTGCTTAGGTCAGTCTATCGTTTTTTTGTAGGTCAGTGAATATTATTGGCATGGACTTGTGCACGTTACCTTTCAAAAATATTTGCCGCTAACACTAACGCACCCGTCTCGCTTGTTGAGAAAAATATAAGGTTTTCGATATATTTGCGAGACTCGCTTGTTTGTCGTCAAAATTTTTTAAGGTAATGTACACAAGTCCTTATTAATGTTATATATGACCTGTAACTCTATTAGGCACTTTACAGCACTTCACTATCTTGCTATACTTTCCATATCTTTTTGGAAAGGTACAGAATATTTGAAACTGACAATAATAAACGACCATTATTTTCGGAAGCTTCCCGATGCTCTTTTACAGGAAATAAAAGACACTGCGCATGGATACACTGTCACGGAAGTGGAGCAAGAGGGCATCACGGCAAAAGAACTTGTTGACTCTGATATTGTATTTGGCAGAATACCTCCGCATTTGCTTATTAAACTGCCTAATTTAAAGTGGCAGCATTTGGCGAGTGCAGGCGCTAACGGGTTGATAGAAAAAGAGCTTTACGCCAACAAGTCTATGCTGCTCACTAAATCAAGCGGTACATTTGGCATCCCGATGGCGGAGCACATAGTCGGGATGATGATTGCGCTCGGCAGAGATTTCGGGCGTTACTATAAAAAACAGTTTGAAGGCGTATGGGACAGCTATTGGCCGGTACTCCTTGATATCTCAGATTCGACAGTGCTCATAATCGGTCTTGGCAACATCGGTACGGAAGTCAGCCGTCACCTTTCCGGATTTGGCTGCCGTTTGATAGGTATGCGTAAAAATGCTGATAAGCCACATGAAGTTATAAAAGATTTGCGTCCTGTATCGCAGCTGCACAAAACTCTGTCGGAAGCTGATTATGTAATTATTTGCACACCAGGTACCGCAGCAACAGATAAACTTTTCGGGCATAAAGAATTTGAGATTATGAAAAACACAGCGATTATAATCAACGTAGGTCGTGGTATGATTATCGATAGCGAGGCACTCGCAACAGCTTTGAACGAACGTACAATATACGGCGCAGGACTCGATGTGACAGAACCCGAGCCGCTCCCGACAGGCCATCCGCTGTGGAGTGCCGGAAATATTCTTATAACACCTCATGTGTCGGCTGCAACAAATGTTACTACAGAACGCCGCGCACGCGTGTTTATTGACCTGCTTAAACGATACGTGGCAGGACAGGAGATGTATAACCTCATTGATTTTGAAGCAGGATACTGATAACAAATGATAAATGACAAATGACAAATGACCGCGCAGAATGGAAAATTATATTTTTCGCTATCTAATAAGAGTGGTTGATTGATTTCTTAACATTTAACCTGTAGAATATTCATTAGTGAGATTCGAGTTCATTTAAGAATGAAAAGTGAGAGGTACTAATGAAACAAATTAGAACGGCGGATGCTGTCGGTCATGTATTATGCCATGATGTTACAAAGATTGTAAGGGGGGTTACAAAGGACATTGCATTTCAGAAAGGACATATAATCACGGAAAGTGATGTTCCTGTGCTGCTTTATCTTGGAAAGGAGCATGTTTATGTATGGAAAGATGACGAAAACATGCTGCATGAGAACGAAGCGGCAGAGATACTGGCAGGGTTATGTATTAATAAAAACATGTATGCCACAGAGCCAAGAGAAGGAAAAATAGAACTTATAGCAAACAGAGACGGATTGTTGATAGTTGATACCAGACGTTTGCGTACTGTTAATTCCATAGGCGGATTTATGATAGCAACAAGACCATCGGGGATTCCCGTTAAAAAAGGCGAAAAGCTTTGCGGAACCCGCATAATACCGCTAACCATAGAAAAGAAAAAAATGGAACATGTACGAATACTTGCGGGAAAACCGGCATTGCTGAAACTGCTGCCGTTAAAGAAAAAGAAATACGGACTGATAAATACTGGAAATGAAGTGTTTTATGGCAGGATAAGAGATACATTTACTCCGGTAATTCAAGAAAAAATGGATGCGTATGGTTGTAAAATGGTCGCAAGTGTTACGCTTGAAGATGACCCTGAAAAGATTTCTGCTGCTATAAAGGGTATGATTGCATCCGGCGCTCAAATTGTACTTTGTACCGGAGGGATGAGTGTAGATCCGGATGACAGAACGCCGCATGCGATAAAGAAAACTGCCGATAAGATAATAAGCTATGGCGCGCCGGTACTCCCGGGTGCAATGTTTATGCTTGCATACATGAAAGACGGCACACCGGTCGACAAGCGCGTTGGTGCGTCAATAGGCACACCGATTTGCGGATTGCCCGGTTGCGTAATGTATTCAAAACGGACGATTTTTGATATAGTGCTCCCGCACTTGCTTGCGGATGTAGAGGTCACTCCCGAATGGCTTGCAGGTCTGGGTGAGGGCGGCTTGTGCATGGATTGCGAGACATGCATTTTTCCAAACTGCGCATTCGGGAAAGGGCGTTAAGCATAATGCAGAATTAACAATGCAGAATGCAGAAATAATAAACAGTTTTGATTTTGTTTTCTATTTTGCTCGGGAATAATCATAGTAGGAAAGAGTTCGGGTTTTGTGAGAAGATGTTGTGAATAAAGATGATTTAAGAGCTGACAGCTTGTCAGTGTTGCTTGATATTTCCGTAGGGAGTACGGTATCAGTTGTTGGTTGCGGAGGTAAAACTTCGCTTATTGAGTTGATTGCCGATGAGAACAGAGACAAAAAAGTGCTTGTATCACCGACAACAAAAATTTTTCCTTTACGTTCTGACGGGGTGGTACTTCGTGATACACTTGAATGTTGTATTGAACACACACCGCAGATAGGCATTCAGTGTCTTGGTGTGTTAAATAAAAGAAACGGAAAACTTGAAGCGTTACCAAAGTACTCGCTCGCTGCTTTGGCAACGCTTTATGATGTAGTCCTGATGGAAGCCGACGGCTCTCGCGAACTTTCTTGCAAGGGTTGGCTTAAAAATGAGCCGGTTGTCCCATTCTTTTCCACACACACAGTGGGAGTAGTATCGCTATGCGCATTGGGTAAACGAGCTACAAAAGACTTTGTTCATCATCTCCCGGAATTTTTATCGCTAACAGGGTTAACTAAAGACGATATAATCACGGAACAAGCGATTAAGGACATGATTTGCGCACCCTTTGGCATGTTCAAAAACAGTGTAGGGAAAAATTATCTGGTGGTCAATAAAGTGGAAGACGAGTTGACAATAAAACGCTCAATAAATCTCCTAAAAACAATTAATACGAAATACCCGAAAATGTTTGAAAAACTAATATACGGAAATGTGCATAGGAATACCTGGAATGTTCTTTTGAAATAAACGCATTATGCAAAGCCGTTGAACCATTAAGAGCATTGAACCGGTCACAATTATCGGCCGGTTCGCTTTTAATAGTTGTAGTTAAGGGAAAGTTCAAACCCGTTTAATCAACAACAAACACGGATTATCTTCATCCCACAGGGTAGGGAAGATCTCGATCGGCTTAAAGCCCATCGACAAATAGAATAGCCTTGTTTTTTCGTAGTTCTTGCTTTCACGGGATTCGTCTAATGTTTTGACAGTCAGAAACTCCTGACCATTTTCCCTGCAGTGCTTTTCGCAGGCTATAACAAGACCTCTACCAATACCTTTCCGGTGAAATTCTTTCAATATACCCATCACATAGATTTCCGATGCATATGGGGTATGTTGCATTATTGCGACAAAACCAACAGGCTTATCACCATCATATGCAGATATAAACGGTAGCTCTTTTACTTTTTCCACATAGTCAACAATAGCTTCTTCAATACCGAACCAGCTTGGCAACGCCCTTAGGACAACGTTGCAGATAGCTGATTTTTCATCTGCACATTGAACATCTTTGAGAAAAATTCCGTCTTGGTAAAGCCTGCAATCATATGGCTGCAGCTCTTTTAAAAAGAAAATGTTTCGCTCTGTTTCCTCATAGCCTATTCTCAAATGGAAATTATAACTGTCCGTGTTATCCAGCAGACAATCGCTTGCCATTTCAAGGCAGCCGAGTCGGCTCGCCCAACGCTCTAATATTCTCACAAGCCCGGCAGCGATCTTATTCTTGCGATATTCCGGCAAAACATATATAGCCTCAAGATAGCCTTTAAGCTTGTCGTTCGCGCCGTATACATACTCATGCCTGAGTGCGCCATGCGCAACACCAACAGGTTTATCGTCGTCAAAAGCAAGATAGAAAATCTGATCTATATCAGCTAAAATCTCCTCATTTTCTTCGAGCAGCTCCTCTCGCGACAAATCCGGGGCTTGCCCTTCATCATGGTAAAGCAAAAACAATAAATCGGTCATAGCTTCCATATCTGCCGTAGTTGCTTTGCGATATGATATCTCCATAAATCAAACACCTCCATGCGCAATTCTCACAATACCACAATTTGAAGTGGTTCTCAACGAGAAAATGGCTGCAGTTAAAGTTAAACCAATTCAAGCAGCTAAAATTTCTGACATTAGTATTATAACAGCTAACAGTGTGATTGAATTGATATTGTCAGTGTGATACACTCTCTATGATTTTGTTCTTATAGCAAAACGAAAGGAATGCCGTCCTTATGCCATTAATTTACAGAGAAAAAATCATTCTTGTACGCGGAGGCGGCGATCTGGCAACCGGAGTTGTGCAGAAGTTTTGCCGTGCCGGGTTCATAGTTGTGGTACTGGAAACGCAAGAGCCTACTGCGATTCGTCGAACGGTTTCTTTGTCTGAAGCGGTTTATGATGGTTTTGCTAATGTTGAGGATATGGTATGCCGTAAGGTTTCAGAAATAACTGAGCTTGACGAGTGTTGGCGAAAAGGTGAGATTCCGCTCTTGGTTGACCCGCTTGGTGAATCTATAAAAAAAATCAAACCGTCGGCAGTGGTTGATGCAATAATGGCGAAGAAAAATATGGATACATTCATTAATATGGCAGATGTAACCATCGCGCTCGGTCCCGGATTCAACGCAGGTAAAGATGTGCATGCAGTAATTGAAACCTTGCGCGGTCATGACCTTGGAAGGCTTATATTGCAAGGCTGCGCAAAACCAGATACCGGTGTCCCCGGAGATATAAGCGGTGAAAATGTCCATCGTGTTATACGTGCTCCAATAGGCGGGAAGTTATTACATAAAAAGCAGATAGGCAGTATCGTAGAGCAAGGAGACGTGTTGTTTACATTAGAAAACATAAATATGAACGGAGAGAAACCGGAGAACAAAATGATTTATAAATCATTTGTCGGCGATGCAGACATCGGCGAAACAGATACCGGCGGAATATACACCGGGGAAGTAGGCACTGCAATAACTTCTGTGGATGTCAAAGCACCAATGAGCGGTTTACTTCGTGGCTTGCTACGCGAAGGCGCAAAAGTTCATAGTGGAATGAAGGTAGCAGATATAGACCCCCGAACTGATATAGACTGTAGTACAATTTCCGACAAAGCCCGGTGCGTAGGGGGAGCAGCACTGGAAGCGTATTTATATTTTTGTAGGGGCGAACTGCGTTCGCCCGCGTGTAATTGTTGATAAATCCCTACAAGACGGGGAACGGCTGGCGACCGCAGGTCGCCCCTACAAAAGCCCAACACTTACGAGTCGTGGGTTTAGGGTTTAGGGATGTTATGAGTAAAGTATGCAAGGAGAAGACATGATTAACGATACCTTGGAATTTATACAGCAAAGCATTGCAAACGGCAAAAAAGCAGCGCTCATAACCGTTACCGGGACAACAGGAAGCTCACCTGCAACTCCCGGACAGATGATTACGGTCTTGTCTGACGGCACATCTGCAGGCACAGTTGGAGGCGGAGCAACAGAACACGCGATTATAAAACGAGCCGTAGATGTAATCAATGCAGGGAAGAATGTGTTTTCCATGTCACTCGACCACGCTGAAAACGGGATGATTTGCGGAGGCAGCATGGAGGTATTCGGCAACATTATCGGCAATCAATCGGGGCTGTGCATTTTCGGCGGAGGCCATATTGCTCAAAGCCTAGCAAAAATCGCGAACTTAACCGGATTCTATGTTACGGTAGTAGAAGACCGTAAGGAGTTTGCTGATAGTTTTGAGAATGTTAATTACATCATCTGCACTCCTGATGAATATGAGAAAACAGACCCCGCAGCCTTTGCTGATTATGCAGTGGTTTGCACACGAGGACATAGCACGGATGATAAGGCACTTCGCTATTGTCTTACAAAAAAACTTAAGTATACCGGCATGATTGGGAGCAAGAAAAAAGTCGCAGAGCTCTATGGAAAGTTAAGAAGTGAAGGAGCAGCGCAAGAAGAACTGGATAAAGTCTACGCGCCCATCGGCTTGGACATAGCAGACGCAGCCCCTGCTGAAATAGCAATAGCAATACTGGCAGAGATATTACTGGTAAAAAATAATGGCGCGCTCAAGCATAAATCGCATTAGAAAGCTTTTTACAGGCAACGGGTTGAATGGCGAAGTCGATTCTTGTGTAAGACAGGGGATGCAATTACTGTGGTTGCAGTATTTTTGATTAATGCGCCTACATCATTTTCGATACGAGCACGATAATCAAATTTGCTCTTGATATTTGTGCAAGTTTATGATACGATATGAGCGCAAATATCAAACCGGGGGTGAATAACTTGGCTTTGCCCGACAATCTACAATCCATTTTAGCTCAAAACGGCGGAACAGTCACTACCGCTCAAGCGAACGATGCCGGAATTTCAAATGAACGCTTACGCTTGCTCGTAAAATCCGGTGTGTTAGACAGGGTCTCGTTCGGTGTATATATTTTACCAGATGAGTTTGTAGATAAAATGTATGCTGTTCAGTTACGCCGACCGAAAATTATTTATTCGCATGAGACGGCTTTATTTCTACACGACCTTACTGACCGGGATCCGGTTAGTTATACTGCGACTGTACCGACAGGCTACAATGCAACACGGCTACGTGAGGATGGCTTCAAAGTATTCACCATCAAACGCGAACTACACAAGGTCGGAGTTACACAATTATCAACGATGTTTGGACACATGGTTGTTGCGTATGGCATGGAACGTACAATCTGTGATTGCTTGCGCAGCCGAAACCAGATGGACATTGCAGTGGTAACCGATGCAGTTAAGCGCTATGCCAAACGTAAAGAAAAAAACTTAAACACTCTC
>Ga0123353_10010939_pt1 | contig 12723 bp, 5 predicted proteins | sample TergutLab28metaG_3_FD_92763 | JGI IMG/M metagenome (GOLD analysis project Ga0123353, IMG submission 92763) | Labiotermes labralis P3 segment gut microbial communities from Petit-Saut dam, French Guiana - Lab288 P3 | ecosystem: Host-associated > Arthropoda: Insects > Digestive system > Gut ...
CACAAATGGAAACCATTCACAGGAAGACCAGCTGGAAGGCCCAAGTCTAGATGGGATGATGATGTCAGGAATGATCTGAAGAAGATGAAGCTTGTGAAGTGGGCAGAACAAGTACAGGACCGCACTAAATGGAAGGCTACTGTCGAGAAGGCAAAGACTCTTTCAGAGTTGTAGCGCCATAAAAAAAGAAGATTCTGTCCTAAAGATTCAACATCTTCTGGGACGTTACACAATATTGAGTAGTACCAAACTGCTAGACACTCAATATGGAGTCGGCATGCTCCTCTAAAATGTTGGTAACTATGTACCAGTCAACACAGTGTTAACACCCCAGAACACTGGAATATACATCAACAACACCATGAGAAACTCAAATTTAATGCTGCTGAATCATTTCAAACTTCTGGTTACAAAAACTTATGAAGGAATGAAGAAGATGTCATAAATGAAGTACATATATTTACGGATATACAGAAGTACTTATACCTAGTGTGAAAGAAAAAATGTGATATAGAAAAATGTATACATTAGTATGACAGTTACATAATAACACAGGCTGTACAGCCTAAACCACAAGAAAGATACAAAAAGGGGAGAGCAAGAACAAAACTCCTGGTTCTAAAGGCTAAAATTGGACAATGGACCTACTCATTGCTGTGGATGATCATCATCATCGTAATGACAAAAACTTAACATGTCTAGAGATTACTCATAAAACACTAAATGAGCATATTTCAGGTAGGTGGACTGAAAGAAGGAGATCAAAACCTTGACACCTTAACTGCAAACAAGTTAAGTTCATTATTTAATGATCCTATCAAATGCTGAGATTATGTAGCATCACTGATACATATACAAATGAGAATAGAGCATTGGCAGAATGATACCAACAGAGGAAAATGATCGTACTCAGAGAAAGAACTGCCACTTTGTCCGCTGCAAATAACAAATAGACTGGCGTGGTATTGAACACAAGCCTCCACAGTGAGAGGCCAGTGACTAACTATCTTAGGAATTAGAAAGCCAGTTTATATCTTGCTCCATTACACACTGAGACTACGAGTAAAAAATGATGTATCTTGGTGAAAATCAATGACACATACCACATGACACACAGAATCAGAGGTGACAACACTGGAAATCCAGACTCATTCTGTCAGGTGTTTCAAAAACTGACATATGAAGTAAGCACGTGCAAAATTACAAATGAGACTCATCCTGAATTTCATTCACAACACAGACATTTCAAGTGTTTCTTTAACTCTGTGCTTCACCCAAAAGAGCAAAGGTCGAAACCAAAAACCATAAATTTAAGAATGCTTAATATCCTGCTACAGACCCTAAGCACTAAGACTGCATTCTACCACATGTATGACACATTACCTCACTTCATGAGCCTGTAATTGTTTCTCTTTCTCTTGTAATTTATGATTTAAATCAATGAGCTGTTGGGCATTCTCTCCTTTTCGTCGATGTAGTTCTGTCAACTCTTCTTGTTGATGAAGTAGCTTCTGTTCCAACGCTTGAATCTTCTCATTTGGTTTTCCATCAGCTGATCCTCTTCGATTCTGGAGTTCAATGTTTTCTTGTCGCAGCTTCTCGTTTTGAACAGTAAGATGAAGGTTCTCCCCGCGCAAGGCATTAGAATTATCGAACAACCTATTGTCTGAAACCGAAAATTAATTACCACAATTCATATATAACTATCTGCTAATGCAACCTGCGTGAATTTCAGGCATGAGATTCCCTCACGGCACATTGGCAAATCACAATACATCTTCTAGAGATGTAAATCAAAAACCTGAATATAAAAATGCTTACGAAATGATATAAGATCCTGGAAACAACTGCACTGTGATCTGTTCCTGTTTTGTAGGCGCAAAATTATTGTTTTCCGCCAATCTGAGTAACCACTACTGACATTTGAGACCGCCATGTTCAATTTCTTCTGCTCTTTGCAAAGAGCACGGAAAAAACCGCAGCAAAGAGTGTCAGAGCACAGAGTATATGGTGAAAAGTGCTTTAGTCATTGCTGCACAGCTTGACAGAAAAAACCGCGACCCTAGGACGTGCGTACATAGTTCAAATGTAAATATAAATGCAAGTACGGTACAAAGTAACTATCTATTTACAATTGTAAATTAAAAATATTTATGTTACTTAATCATAACCGCACATAATCTTATAATGAGTGAGAATTTGTAATTCAGACAAGTCTTGTGCACAACGGAAAGGGTGCGAAAAATGTCTGTAACCTGACCATGAACGCAGTGGACGCAGCGGCTTCCAGTGCGGGTGCATATACGTACATAAGGATGTATTAAACATACATGTATATATTATGTATGCATTGGTGTTAAAGAACCTTCGTCAGAACCACAAAATCAATTCTTTAATTCCGCAACGCGCTCCATAACATTGTAAAACATCTTGAATATACATGCATTTATTGAAAATGAGCCGTTTCCAACCATGGCAATTCAACAAAGGCAATACGGGGATGCGGTAGGGTGTCTCGCGTTTTTACTGGGCTGATCAGCTTGTTTGTTTTTAATACTTTGCGAATTCCTAATGGGCTTACCCAGATTTGCATCCACGTGTGCCTCCACTGGCAACAGGGCTGGTGTGCAAATAAATACTCTTGAATCGCTACCTTACACACTTTCACATTATGATTCACACTTCTGGTGGTAGGTGAAAGGTTGTTGAATAACTTTATGTCAGTGCCGTGACTGACCTTGGGTGTGGGTTCCCCGACTGTAGGCTATACTAACTACCCAAGGGAGTTCTATTGGTAGTTTATGTAGCGTGGCTAATGTTGTTCTCGACTTCACCTAGCCTCAATATTCGGCAGTCACTGTCACCATATGGTTTTATGTAGTGATGTAGATTACGGTCAACTGCTTAACCTTACTGGAAATATATTTATGTGCACAGCCAAATCAGTTTCAAAATATGTCTTTTGCTAATACTCGTACAAAAGTAGCTAGGTTTCTTGTCAGGAGGATGATGAAGCTGAGGGCTCGAGGTGAAGTGTTCTCTTACTGGCAAGTGGGTTTATTGTGGCGTAAGCAGGAATCAAACAGGGTCTAATTTTACTAAAGATAGTGAGTACGTACAAGAGTTGAACTTCTTAATAAGAACAAAATAATGTAAACCAATTTCACAACATACACAAGAGAAATACAAATTTACAAACTTACACAGGAAAACGCGCTGTTTTCGATTCAATGTGACCGGATATGGTCAGCAATTTGTAATAACGAAATTTCGAGTAATATATCCAAATTATACAAGACCGAAAAGAGCTCAGTTAGTACGTGGTTTCGCTGCAAACTCAGTAAACATTTCAATCCAAATTCGAAACTTCAAAACAGCTTACCTTTACGAATCAACAGCAGACCAAATGACGTTGATTTTACCATACACAGAAGCCGAAAGCTTCGGAAGAGGCTATAGACTGCCCCAAGAGAGGCGGAATGGATGCAACATTCGCGCTGTAAAGAAAAAAGAAAGCGCTGTGTTAGTCTGTACTAGATGAATGATCTAGAAGCAGTATAAGGCTAGAGAAAACTGCATAATGCGGAGCTTCATGTTTTTACTTCTCGCCAAATATTACAAATGTTACTAGGATGTTCAAATCAAGGGTAATGAGGTGAACATGGCATGTGGCACGCATGGGAGAGAAAATGCATACCAAGTTTACGAAGGGGAACCTGACGGAACGGTAGCAATGGAAGAACTAACGTAGATAAAATGGTGATATTAAATGGGCCAGAAATACATGTGTTGGAAAGATAAGGACAAAAATACAACCACGTTTGCACTGCCGCAAACAAGATGGAAGTCCGCTACAAAAGTTATCATATTATTTAACCGGCAAATTAAATTGACAGTACCGCATTGTTGTTACCGTCTTTTTGATGACTACGATAGCCCAAGTTGCATGTAAAAAGTCGTTTTGTCCCTAGAGTACGAAAATTATAAATTATGTCCTGCGGGAATAATGCAGAGTTTTCAAACGCTCAATGCAGTGGCACACAAGTAACTAGGCGTTTTCAGACACTGTCGTACAAATACAAGCTCTCGATGCTATTGCGTCGTCGTCAGGACAAAAATATTTCTTTGAAAAACCATGATTGAAATGAATGCATCATATCATAACGTACTAGATGTTTTACGACAATAAAATTCCTGTGTATTTTATTTTAATTTATTATACACCTCGTTATCCGTGCTGGTGAAGGGAAAGAGGACACACGAAGGCTGGAAAAACGTATAATACCTAAACTTTTTTGGTTTCTTCTCATAACCTGACAGAAATTAGTCACTTCCCTGTGGATTTAATTGCATTCATCCAAAGAACGTCCAGAATGTTTGTTTTTGAGAGGTACTTAGAATTTAAGATTTTTTTTTCTTGCGTGTGAGACTAACGTTTCATTCGTATTATTCTGTTAGTGAGCTTGCGTATGTTGTAAACGCAACGGGCATAGTGTGGTGTCTAGGATCTCGGAAAGTAAGCACGTGGAAGCAACTGAATGCTGTTAAGCGAGGTATCAAAGATGGCGCGTGTCGTTAAAGTTGTTAAGGTGAGAATTTGTAGCATTTATCTTCCTTACATGAGACAGAGAAAGTTGTCTTTGAACGATTATAGGACTTAATCTAAAGCAAAAGTACCGTAATGACGTAGCGAAATGTGGAAGAAAATTCACTGCGGTTAGGTTATGTTTGTTCTGGTACATTATTTTGGAAACGTGAAATCATCTCCAAACAAAATTTTCATAACCCAAAGCCCGTAGGACTCGTATGTAAAGAAGTTGATTAACTTACCTTCTACCTCGCGGGATGCTGTACAACTGTTTGAAACCTATGTGAAATTCAGTATGCGGTGTATCATTCATATGATAATACACCATAACGTAGAACACATGCAATAGAAGCAAGTGTTAGTGCCCGCCGTTTCTTAAAGAGATTCTGAAAATGCAGAAAATGCCTCCATGTTAACTTACCATATTTGTGGAATCACGTGTGGGAATAATTGCATGTTGTAAGGAGTTTGGCAAGATACAAATGTAACCGACAGGAACCAGTGCTTTTGGAACCTTCAGAGTGTTGATATTCGTCACTGACATGTCAAAACTAAAAGCATGTGGCATATGTAATTGTTAATCAGAAGTTAGTGCAGATGTGTTTATGTAAAGATATCTAACAGAGAAGAACTACAACGTAACCCATTTTGTTGAGATTAGGATGAATGTTTCTTTTACTCCAGCTCTGCCAGTCATTGTACAGCTTTCTAAATTTTCTGGAAAAGATCTCCATGCAAAGTGGTCAGTACTTTTATGGGACACTGGGCACCTCCATTTTGCCACTCATAAGTGAATGTAACTATTTCAACAAAGCATGTATGCATGTGAACGTGCTTGTGTCTTGATTTGCTACTGACCAGTACGTAGCGCCCAGGTAGAGAATATATGGAACTCTATATTCATGAATATTACTGCCCTGTGGAATATGATGCCATGTAGTCTGGTTAGGAAATTAGTCATTGAGGGACAGTCCTTTCTCCATCTTCAGTGTAAATAAGTGAAGAACTGACTGTGAGTACCAAAAATCATAATATCCATATTTCCTGTGTACTTCCAACTTGAGGTATTTAGTCACTGGGATAAAATAACCTCAACCATTATGATTCTATCAACATTTAATATTAACATTAAGTTCTGTTTCACTTTTGGACACTATGAAACTCATGGTTCACATTCAAAAAACTATTCACATCTTAAGAGTTTAACAGATGCCTGTTAATGTTATACAGTTCTTCCCCAGTTTTGTCACCATACATTACCAGTGAAACTTCGAGTACCTAATGGGCCTGGGATATTACCTGACCTCCCAAGTTCAGATAAATTCATTTTCGTAAGTGATTAATCATAATTACAGCTTCTGCAGCATGAAGGTTTCAAGCAGCCACAAAAATGCCTGTTCCATGTGACAGCATGTTGTCAAAAAGTACAATCTGGACGATACAGGAAATCACCAAAGGGTGACAAACCTCTTACGTATGAAATGGCTAATCCACCACATTACATTGCTCATAGAAAATCATGGAACTCTTGGAATACATGTATGTATACCTGAAACCCAGTATATGTTAATTTCATTGGTATCTGTTCAGGTAGTGTATATATATATATATATATATGAGGGTGAGCTGAAAAGTAGTGTTGTGATTTTTATATGGATATACATATTTGAATGAAACAATAACAGGTAACTTTCTTAAACTTCACTGCTCATTTCTGTACATTTATTTCTCCATACAATCACCTTTGCAGTCGACAAACATTTTTCAACATTCAAGTAGTTTTGTAAGTCCTTCACAGTAGAATTGTGCATCGTGATGACAGAACCACAACTTAACTGCTGTCTTTACTTCATCATCCAACACAGTGTGACATCCTCTTAAGATGTTTTTTTCAGATTGGGAAAGAGATGAAAATCTAGAAGTGCCAAGTCACAGCTACCAGTATTTGGTGGGCGGTCCAGAACAGTGAAACCAACATGCAGTAATCTCTGCAGTTGTTGTTGCACTTGTGTGCACTCGAGCATTATCATGCTGAAGGAACATTGGCTTGAAGTGAGGACGAACTCCCCGAAGTCATGCTTTCACCTTTCCTAGTGTTTCACAGTACTGTTTGGAGTTAATAATTGTGCCAGTAGGCATGAATTCTGAATGCACCATGGCTCTTATGTTCTGGAAACCTCTGGGTGTGATTTTGCCGCAGACACTGTAGTCTTTAATTATTTTTTCATTGCTGGTGATATTTTGTGATGGAACTCCATTGTCTGTTGACTGTATCCTGCTGTCAGGTTTGGAATGAAATATCAAACTTTCATCTCCTATGACAGTACTGTTTAAGAATTTATCATTTTCATGTTCATAGTGGAGAGGAAACTGTTGGGTAATGCCCACCTGCTTCTGTTCCAGTTTAAAAATGAGCACTTATCTGAAATTATTGCCTGCAATTGCTTATGTGAAATGCTTGTTTTTTCTGCTAGTTCCTGCTGAGAAACATGGTGATTTTCTTGAACTCGTTCCTTTCCATCAACTAACTGTCCCTTGCTGATGAATGTTGATGGGAGTGACATTTTCTGCAGTGAGGAACTCGGAGCCTTCTAATGGCAGAACTTTAAAACTTGGTCATGCTGTGCAGGAGGGTCTAACAAATTTAACGTAGTTCAATTTGTTCTTTTATGTTTTTATCTCTGAAATAAAAAAAAAAAATTAGGAGCAGGTACATGGCCCATCAACATAGACGAGACAGTTATGAATGTATGGAAAAATTTCTCTGCTGAGGGATTGTATCTGTACAATTAATCGTCTTCATACAAAAAATTTTAAGACCACATTATAAATCTTAAACTTACAATTGCTCTATATAATTAGTTCTGGAATTTTGGTAGATCTTGTCACTGTGTACTCTTTACATTTGACATGTATTATGATTACACTGTTAAATTATGTAACACAACATTTTATCATTACAGGCAATATAATTAATTGGTCAGTGTATGTGTGTGTGTGTGTATACATATGTTTATACATTGAAAAATTTTAAGTATTTATATATTGCAGTTGGTATACATTCTTTAGTCATGCCACAATCTTAATTGTATTTCAGCTAATCTTGAAGGTGGCTTGCGGCCAGCAGAAACTGCTGTAGAAGATGTCTTCATTCGGAAATTCATGACTGGTACATGGCATGATTTATTTGAATCTGAAGTCATCATAAAACGCCAGCACAACATCATTCGAATTGCAGGTATTATTCGTCAAGGTATCAGTGCAAGGAAGATGTACTTCCTTATTGGTTATTGTGAAGAATTGCTCAGTTTTTGGCTTCAGTGTCCAGTGAAACTTGAATTACAGACAGTAGCAGAAAAAAAAATTGTTACTTTCAAATATATTTAATGACTTTAAACATGTTTCTGGTAGCCATTGATACAATGTTACTGTTAAGTGTCAGTTTTTTTAATGAGACATATCTATAGTGGTATTTGGTATGTATCTTGCATAATCCACTGTATGCATTATGAATAAAGTAAAAGTATCACGCACATACACTATAAATGAAAGTATATATTATGTACCATAATTCAAGTGACCAGAATGTGAGGAGGATATTTTTAGTGCAAAGCATTGATTGGAAGTACTGACACTGTGCTGAAGTCTTTAAGAATTCTGAGCTGATGTGGTAATGATGAATAGAAGTTCTTTAATTGAAACTTGTATGTTGCAAGTGTCATCAACACCTTCACCACCAGGGTATAGCATACTGTTTTTCTTTTATGTCATGCCAGGTCAAGTGATAAGATTCATATTCACAGAGCAGATTATGTTAAAAACTATGAGTGAACAAAAATAAACACCAACAGGTGTGTGATTGGGGTGGGGTATAGTGGCCACTCTAGGCTGTGGAATACAAGGGGGCAGAAAAAACGATTGATTTTTATTTTTTGCACTCAAGAAATTTTAAATTATTGATCCAAGTAAATGGAAATTACACAAATGATGGTGACTTTTTCAAAGGTCAGAATATCTGTTAGAGGCAGCCATTGTGATTCTGCACCCCAAGTGCCAAAAAACTTAGCTATAGTACTGAACACCGTAGTTGTTTGGCTTGTGTAGTCCTGTGCACAAGGTCAAACCATTTGATCTATCTGAAACTACTAACTGTGGATCAGATCTGCTGCAAAGAAGCTTCAAACAATTTACTCAAATTTCATACAAAGTAAAAATTTTGAAACATTTTAAATAAACTGTATTAATATTAACAATTCTGCCAACATCTGGACTGATTGCTGCAACCACTTGGGTAACAGTTTGTAACTTTACTGTGTCCATGCATTCAGCACTGTAATTTCACTCAAATGAAGATACAAAAAGATGATTTTTGTTTTGGAAGACTAATTGAAGTGATGAATAAAAGGGGGGAATGATGAACAACACTGGCATTACCACATTTTATCATGAATATAAATAAATAAATATGCAACTCAGATGCTAAGATCATGTTTGATTACCAGTGGTATTTGGTCTTAGCATCTCATCAACGTAAAAGCAAGGTCCCTTTCTGGGCCAGGAAGGCATATAAAGGAAGCAAAGGCATAGCACCATTACTTCTTAAGCGCAGCACAACTTTGTAAGTGTAGGTGAGTGGTCAGCTTCATGCCTGGCCCTTTAGCCTTGGCAGAGAACTCTGGTACACACTGAGATGCTGGGTTGGCCCCAGAGCTGGTTTGGGCATTTTGGAGGAGAGAAAAATCTCTTCCCCTACTGGGATTTGAACCCTGGATTATCCAATCAGTAGCCTCGTCACCACCCTTTACCCTGGCTCCAGCCTGTCACTAACACTCACTAAAAAGGTGTTATGTTTACTTCTATGTAGACATTGAGGAGAACATGATACTTAAAACAAGCCTGACATGAGAAAAGGGAACAAGATAGGCATTATATATATATACCATGTAATGTAACATGGCACATATGAGGTAACCACTGTTGCAATGGCTGTGCAACAGTGCCTTCTATATGCATTGCTGAGTTACATTTCACTTTCAGCAATATAAAAATACAGACTGTTGCACCAAAATTTCCTTTATGGCAAATCTGGAGCTATGTCAGCAGAATGAATATACTGTAGTGGTTTACTGACTTCTTTGTCACACTCAGGTTGTATAGCATCACAATGTAACTAAGTGGGATACAATGATAACTTCTTTATTTCACTATACATTTCCATTTCAATGAATGTACAGTGATTAAAAAAAAAGTATGTGAAGCATGAGACAAAGATGTGAGAAATAGATGCAACATTGACAGGCCATTCTTTTAATACATAACATTACAGTACATGATATATGCAAAATCCAATTAGGCATCAGAATATTTGTTATTTGTACTTTTAGGATGAAAAATTTATGACGGCACAGTTATATTTGGTATTGTCACTATCACACAGTTAGAAAGGCTCAATAATGTTCTTAGACATCTTTTTTTCTTTGAGCCTGCAGTGTAAAATAATATATGACTGCACACATTCCAATTTACACTGCCTAATGACATCACCAATTAATAATGATCAGTAGAATTGCACATGAAAATTACTGACCTTAATTGGATTTTGCAATTGGCAATACAGTATTTTAAAAATAGTTTTGTACCAATTCCACAACCACTTTGGAACTGGAGTGTATTTAATTATACCATTATAAGACCCCAAAAATCTTCAAATATTGTTTTAATTATTTGCAAATGTTAAACTGGAATGTATTCTGGATGCAGATACTCTAGATTGCCCATTTATGTGTAAGTTAGATATTAATTCCAATAACTTAAAGCCAGATAACAGCCAAGTAAAGGGAAGGAAAAGGATTGCCACTACAACTGATGTTCTGTAATGGCACCACAGGTATTGATGTTATTGACACAAGAACTATACAAATACCTAAGTAGTAATTAATCCTGAAGGCAATTAGTTACATAGTATCAGTCATTCTAATTACTGTATACTTATGAAGAGTATGTCCAGCTATTAATGTTATATTTGTGTGGACAATTATATAAATTAAAACTTGAAGCAACATAATAATGTGAGTGAAGACCTTGTTAAAGAACAATGCATATTTGTGTGGCTAGCTAATTACATTTTGTGGACCCCACTGTCAAATTTAAATTGATTGTGGTATTCACTCTAAATGAGAGTAGCCGAGTCAACAATTAAAGAAGCTACCTACTTTGCTGTGACACAGAGTGGCTGTGGGTATAACCTGAACACAACATGCAAACTAGGATATGTTTAAATAAAAACGGTTCTGAATTTTGACAGCTTCTTTCTCATGCTGGTTTTCTACGATGTGCATCTTTGCACTGGGCCGAGATCATCACCATAAAGTTATGGGCTTCTTAGCCTATGACAAGGACAGTGTCCAAAATACCAGTCACATCCATTACAAGACACCATCATCAGAATCCTTTGCTGGTGAATGTCTAATTGTACCTGAATATTAAAAGTGTCATGTGGAGTCTACTGGTTTCTCATGAAGATTTCAAGGAATTTTTGTATTGTATTATGCTTGTATGATAGCTGTGTTTTCATTGCTTTGCTATTATTCCAAGTACGTTCCTTCATTAAATCCACACTTTTCACGGATTTTAAAGTGGCAATTGAGTACGCCTATACTATATTAGTTTTCTAATGGGCTAAATGGATTTTAGTTCAAAACTTTTGTTCATTCTCTGTTTACATTTCAGGGCTAGCAACATTTATCACACAGAAGTTTTAAACTAAAAACAAAGATATTAGAAAAGTGTCTGAAGACACTTTCACAAGAATCAGTAATTGTACATATGCACATACATACAAACAACACTCCTAGTTTACATATGTACTACCAGGTGTCCATTTGCCAGACTATTAAGTATCACATTTCAGAAGATCACACCATAACCTTAGTATCCAATACAGTGAAAACCTCAAATCTCACACACTCATGCAGGAAGCCAGTTGGGTCAAAATATTAGGGTGTATAATAAAATAACAATAAACTGTAATATAAAAATTACATCTCAAATTTATGCATTATTCATTTCTTGGCCATACTTTTCCATAAGTGAATTACATATTATTATTGTCATATTGTTGTCACTTGTTAAAATTTTTATTTGCATAATGTAGCAAAAGAAATTTGGTCAGTAACTGTTATTACTGAGTAAATATCTGTTAAGTGAGAATATAACATTCTTTCAGTCAGTGGATCATGTTTATAAAGAACACCACAGATTCAAATATAGAACCCGATACAAATATTTTTTAAATTGCCTTCAGGTATTCTGTCTAGTGCTATTCAGTAAAAGTAGCATTTACCAGAGCAAAAGGAAAAATGTAATTCATAACCAAATGAATTATATAAAATGAGCTTTGTGTTAGAACACTTTAGACAATGGTACTAGACAGATGCGAGATGTGGAGCAGTTTTGTTGCATAATGTACAGTACAGGATCATACATTCCAGACTGAAACTTAAAGTGTTAACCACACAAGTCTTTACATTTGTAATAATTAAGCTCCATTATTACAGTTTTTAAGGAAGAAAATAAAGTGTCAATATTGACATAACAGAATGAGTTGCACCTACATGCATCTTGCACCATTCAGGGCATTGTTTCTTTCACTAGTATGGAACAATATATTCAAAGTACTATGCCATGCCTAATTCCAATAATCCCATACCTATCTTCTGTGGATGACCAGATACTGTGTTAAAACATTTGGCACTATATAAATTGAACTGCCTGAAGGGCAAAATCATGTATCAGGATATGTGATATTCTGAAATCAAAATGATGAAATATCTACCTACAAGTGAGACAGCAGACTTGGTTAGTCAATTGTTCAGTTCAGAGAAGGCCTACACTGCACAGCGTTTTCAAATAAGTTCACTTCAAATGGTCACTATGAAAGATTCTGACATGAAAAGTAACACAGCAGTAAATGCAGGTTGTGTGTGTGTGTGTGTGTGTGTGTGTGTGTGGGGGGGGGGGGGGGGGCTTCGGGGAGTTTTGGGAGGAACCATCTATATGAACACCTCTTCCAAGAAAAAAAAAAAAAAAAAATAATCTGCCCCCCTAAAAAGTTGTGGCAAAAAAAAAATAATAGA
>Ga0123353_10010942_pt1 | contig 12722 bp, 10 predicted proteins | sample TergutLab28metaG_3_FD_92763 | JGI IMG/M metagenome (GOLD analysis project Ga0123353, IMG submission 92763) | Labiotermes labralis P3 segment gut microbial communities from Petit-Saut dam, French Guiana - Lab288 P3 | ecosystem: Host-associated > Arthropoda: Insects > Digestive system > Gut ...
GATGCGTGCCGAAAACTGCATAGCAACTGGAGGAGGGCACTTTGAACAGTTACTGTAAAGCAGGCACTGTATTTTAGTACAGGCAATTAGTAGGCTTATACTAAAATCCGCAGTCAATAATGGCAAATCAGTACTTCAAAACCGCTGGATAGTCATGTGCCATGTAAAGTGTTCGGAACCCTAAAGACAATTATGACATTAGTGGGAGTGTTTATGTAGATGAATTGAATGGCTTTATGTGACTCAGATGCTAATTAGATGTTAAGTACAGATATTAACATTACAGAAACCACAAATTGCTGTCAGTTTTAATACGTATTTAGTAATCAATAAGTGTGTAACAGCTGTCATACTTTCAAACTTCTCTCGCCATTATCTCCGTAACCGTTCAACTTCGATATAGGTGTTTTGGGTTATTTCGGATTACTTTAACTTAAGGAACATTCTCCCGAAGTCTGGCACATTCCCCCCGGGACACCCTGTATATATATATATATATATATATATAAAATGCTATTTAATCCATATACCAGTAATAAAAGGCGTCTGTGTATTTGCCTGTAGCAGGCATAGCCAATCAGAAAATAAAAACAGACGCTTGAAATTTTGGCAGTAATTTTAGAATGATTATTGTCGTGCCACATTTAATAAACATCAGGGAATACGCTTCGGTCAGCAACGCAGACTTGTACTTTGCCAATCGAAACTTTCGGACTGTAGGCGCGAATATTCAGTCAAATTGTGACTGAGTGGCGTCTTGTACGGCTATTTTTCTTTATAATAAAAGAAGATGCTTGTCTCTGGCACTGATTACTTATTATAAAACGTAGTTGGAAGCTTGAAATTTTGGTAGTAGTTTTGGGACGACTATGAGATATGCTGTGCCAAATAAAAACAAGAGCATCGTAACTATGCTTCGGTCGGAATTTTAGCGTCGCACTTTGCTGAAAGTACGTGTATATACGAAGCTGTATCCTAGGAAATTCTCAAATTGCTAGCATGGGCATTCAGTGAAATTTTTATTTCAGGCCTTCCGTCTAGGGCTAGGAATTCTCTATGTATTAAAATGAAATTGCCTCCGCAGGGAAGGATCCTGTGACTGTACCTATTTACAAAATTATGAAAAACATGGTTATGATAAACCTGGCTGATCCCGGTGGCCGAGAAGTGAAAGGCGTAGGTCTGCGGTCGTTAATGTGCTTTGATTGTGGCTTCCAATCCCGCCGAGGGCACGGATGTTTTGTCTCTTATGTATGTTGTGTGTGGGGACCGCGATGGCACAGTGGTTAAGGTGCTGTGGTACAAATAGGAACGTCGCTGTTTCTATCCCAGCTGGTGTCATTGGCATTTTTCATTGACATAAAATCCCTCCGATCCGACCCTGGGGTCGACTCAGCCTCTAACAGGAATGAGTACCAGGAGCATTTCCTGGGGGTAAAGGCGGTCGGAGCGTAAGGCTGACAACCTTACCACGATCATGTGCCGCTGTCATGAAATCTGGGAACCTTAAATGCCTGGAACTCTCTGGTCCACTCCAGGCCTGTAAAGGAACTGCTTTACCTTTCATATATATTGTGTCGTACAGGTACAGGCCTTTGTGATGGGCCGATACCTAGTCCTGCCGAATGTGTGTCTGTGTGTGTGTGTGTGTGTGTCACTGAGTGTGATCAGGTACAACAATAAACATACACACACAACGAATAGGTACAAGAGGTCAAAAATAAAAAAAAAACCTGATGGCACTAATATAAGCATATCACTGACATAGTAGATTCCAGCGGTCGCGCGGTTTAAGGTGTTAAGTCTGCAGCCACTCGACTGCTGGAATCGCGGGTTCGAATTGGTTTGCTTCGAGACGTGGTGGAGTACGGTTGTGCTTACGCAAGGAGTGAGCCGGCCGAGTAGCCAGCCTTGAAGCAGTGAGCGTGAGGGAGCCGTGATACAACAACAACAACAACAACCTAAAGTTGCGAAGGCAGTAATCATGATGAACGACAACAAACGACCGCTGTGTCTTCGACCAACACAGCCCCGTGTGTCGGCGTACGACATACATGAGTGGGTCGAAGAAACACTGCGCTTACAAGAGAATAAAGTAGTGATTATCCAAATTGGTGGAGCACGGCGACATGTTTGTATAAAATTCCGTGATCCGCAGAGGATGCAGGCAATACTGACAGCGACTCGGGGACAGGAGGTTTTTCGGCCTGATAACGGAGAAATCTCCAAAGTTCGAATCGATGCAGTCGGGTTAGGTATGCGACGCGTAAAGGTGGCGAACGTACCTCCAGAAGTGGCAGACAGGACTTTGAAAATGGTGCTGGGTGCGTATGGAGAAATACGAGATATTCAAGTTATAACATGGTGAAATGCCTACCGCCATCCGGTTGTCAATGGAATACGAGTGGTAAGCATGAGACTGATCCAGCATATCCTTTCGTATATGGTGGTGGCCGGGCACAGAATACTGATATCATACAAGGGGCAGCCGACAACTTGCTTCGGTTGCAATGAACCGGGTCATCTACACACTGCGTGCCCGTACAGGCGACGGAGGCGAGTAGAGGACAGACCGGCGACAACGACGTCATGGGCGGAAGTGGCGGCGAAGGGGGCCATTCTGCCCCCCCCCCCCGACAATACTAGATAGGGATACAGATGCGGCAGCACTCGAACGTATGGATGCAGAGACACTGCACGCAACTGATAGCACCCCCCACCCCCGGGGTAGAAGATAGGTAGGCCGGAGGGGAGAGGATGTCGATCACCGCAATAGAGGAGATACGGGTGCAGGAAACCATAAAGGACACAGTGGGCGACATACCACAGCAGGACGGGAAGCGAGGACGCAGTGCCGACCATGCCCCTTCGCCCAGGGAGGGGGTGGAGGCCAGAACGGAGATCTATGAAGAGCGGCAACCAGTGAGGCGATAGTCCGGCGGTGGGGAGAGCAGACCGACCATCAGGAAGAATATGGACGTGGAAGGGGGTACACTGGGGTGGAGCACAAGCGGGGCCGAAGAATGACAACCAGTGGCCGGGGATGAGATGCAAAAGACAACTGCTGCGACCGGTCCCAAAAAGGCAAAATACTGAAAATATACAAGCAGGAAAACACACCCCCTGTGCATCGGAGTAGATCGAGAACTACGGGAACTACTCTTCATTGAGAACGAGGCGCCCCACTTTGATAATACTCGCGATGCCCAATAGCTATAAAACCGCGACCCTCAACATTAATGGCCTCGCTACGACACCCTGGATAGCGATGTTGGAAGATTTTTTACACAAACACGAAATAGATATTATTTTTCTAGAAAAAGTCACGAGGCCCGTCTTTGATGATATCCGAGGTTTCGTAGCACACACCAACATAGGCACTATTGGGCGGGGTACGGTAATCCTGACACGCGACAACATACAGCTCACGAACATAGTATGTCTCCAGGCTGGGAGGGGAATGGCGACGATGTTCAAAATGTAACCCTAGTGGACATCTATGCACCATCTGGCGCAGAGAGACGGAGGGAAAGGGAATGGCTCTTCTCGAGAGACCTCCCATACCTACTACAAGACATCAAATATGGACACCACGAGACACCAAAACTACACACGGCGCTGCAAGGGCGCGCCACGTATACACACTAAACCAGTAGGGGGCTTCGCGGATTGATAGGATATACGCGTCCCGTAATCTAAGCGGCAACAAACGGGTGCGGAAAAGAGATTCGCCGCGTTTACTGACCACCTAGCAGTGGTGCTATTATTAGCTCTCATTGTCACCACCACGCGGCGCAGACGCAGCTATTAGAAGATGAATACGGCATTACTGCGTGATAAAAGTTTCCAGAGACAAATGCGGAAACGTTGGGCAGAATGGGCCAAACAAACTACAAATTACCCCACCATGGTGACGTGGTGGGAAAAGGATGCGAAAGTGTACATCAAGAAAGTTTTAATCCGGGAAGGGACTGACAGGCGACGGAAGAAGAGAGATGGGAAACTTCTATTACGCCTGTCTTTATGACATACTGCAGTATCCGCTCCAACACGCGGAAAGGAGGGCAGCGATTAATTGTCTAAAAGCTACGGTTGTACACCTACATACTGACAGGTTGGCACGACGATAGATTGAGTTATGAACCCAAGACATATTCCAGGAGGAAGGGATGTCCCTCCTCCACCTGATAATTGGAGACAGCGGAGGGCGCCGAGAGCTATCTCGGAGGTGCAGGATCAGGATTACGGAATACAGACATCAGGAAGGGATATCGTGCGTGTGTTCAGTGATTACATACGAAGCAAATATCGTCCAATGCAATTAGACGAGGAATGAGTTAGGACAATGGTAGAGGCGGGACGCGGCCGTTTGTCTGATGGAGTGAGACGCTGGAATTGCCAACTACCGCCGAAAAGCTGAAAGCAGCGGCGTTCGAAGGGGACGGAAAAAATCTCCCGGCAGGGACGGTATAGGGCTCGAGCTCTTCAAAGTACTTTGGGAAAACATAACATGTGACATGAGAAAACTGTTTAGTAACATGTTCAGGGACCGGCAACTGTTAGGTTGACCGAAACAAAGAGTCGTCGTATGTATTCCGAAAATCGTGAGGCCCAACACACCCGAGGATTATAGACCTATAACACCGCTCAACACGAATTACAAAATACTATCGATACTGAAAGCCGCCCGTTTGAGGCCCATCCTTGCGGAACTGCTCCATCCTAGCCACTATTGTGGCGTGTCAGGAAACACGATCTTGGACGCGGTGGCCACAGTACGGAATGCCACTGAATACGCGGAAACGACACGGAGCCCATTATGTGTGGTATCCTTGGACTTCAAACAGGCCTTTGATCGGACCTCGTACACATACCTCCTGACAGTCATGCGTAGCTATGGTTTCGATGCGGGATTCATAGAACATATTGAGATGATGTACTAAAATGCCACTTCGGTTCTACAAGTCAATGGAAAACTATCTGCTACCATTCACATCCAATGTGGAGTGCGGCAGGGTTGTTTCCTCAGTATGATATTCGCCCTATATCTGAAACCTTTGTGATGCTACCTGGATGACCGACTACAGGGACTCCGCGCACATTGAAGGCAGAAGAAGACAACAGTGATCACATACTCTGATGATGTCTATCTTGGTGACTTCGTTGGAGGACGTGAGAACGGTCCGTGACTCCATTGCATGCTACGAGAAGGCGACTGGCGCCACTTTGAATGTTGCGAAATTGCGCGCATTAATTGTGGGCACTTGGGACACATCGTGCGATATAATGGGCGTACCCTATAATGAGGAAATAACGATTCTTTGCGTCAAAATGATGAACACCGTGAAGCATTCGGCGCTGGCCAGTTGGACTAGAGTGACGTCCGTGGTACGCAATCAGGCACGAAAGGCGTATAGCAGAGAAGTCAACATAGCACAACGTATAACATATGTACATGTCTATATGCTCGCAAAATTATGGTAGACTGCGCAAGTGCTACAGCCCCCCAGTGAGTGCCTCCGGCAAATTGTATCGGCCATAGTGTGGTTTATATGGCAGGGCACCATATTCAGGTACCGTTACCAACACTGAAGAAACGTAAAGATGACAGTGGATGGGGCCTGGTAGAGGTGAATACCAAATGCTGCGCACTGCTGATAACACGGATCTGGCTTCCGGGACAACGAGAGGGACCATGCTGGAGGCATGGCAGCAGCACTGGAAGCTGAATGTGAAGGGAGAAAATCGCCCCCGTGTAAGGCACACTCGCCACACCCTCGAATACCTTCGTACCTACCTCCAGGAAATGGCGTACCTAGAACCCTACGAACAGGGTGAGCGCCCTCGAACATTGCGTAGGAGAGTGTCCTGGACATTACGAGGGATGTTGGTGGGCAACACGCCGCGCATAATACGCATCATGAAACTCCATCCTTCCGCAGACTGGGAGAGAATATAGATAACCTGCATGAATGTTGAGCGACGGAGGCAGTAAAAATGTACTGTTATGTAGTGATACAGGACATTCTGCCTACCAATGAACGATTACATAAGATTCGCCTGCTCGACTCATCACTGTGCAGCCACTGCGGAGAACCGGATACTGTCCAACATAGAGTAACAGTATGTGAAGAGGAGGCGCGGATCTGGCAATGGACTAAACGACGCATAGCATGGATACTGCGAATCGACCCGGCCCATATACCCCCTGACTGGACAACGAGACCCGTTCCAGCTATGGCCGCCTAAGCGACACCGGGCCGTGTTATGGATACTGGCGCAAATGGTGTGGTACAGAATCAACGAAGTTCGAGCATGCGCTGAGCAAGATCACAGCGACTTCCTTCGACGGACCGGCCGGAAGGGATATCAGGTCCAACGTCGATGACAGACGTAAGTCGGGAACTATCTCGAGATCCTATGACTTCTCGTCAACCACGAGAAGGCGACACCGGGGAGCGGCAGCACTGAAGTGGCAGTGGTAGAGTTGGTTGGCGAAGGCAGGGGGTGGTAGCGGCCGCTGACCCATGTAAGTATGGTGCGTGTACCGTAGGGGCATAATGGCATACGAGCTGTAAAAGGACAATGTCCACGTACGTGGAGGACTCCCAACTAAGGTAAGCAGTGGAGATGGACGAAGAGGAGGAATGTTCGCAGCCTCGCAGGAGCTGGTGGAGCATTTGGGGGAGTAACAGTACCATACGTGGCCCTCAGGCGTGCAGAACGAATCTTTTGTGCAGAACAAAGTGCTGGGGTAAAGCAGTGCGTGTTCGGTGTACCATGAGAGTAGTGTACTGTACAAGCGACGAAGTGGATCGACAGGTGCTGTTGTGTGGTGGAGTGATTAATGTCACTTGCCTTACGGATGCAATGAGTGTCGGGACGATGTTGACAGCCTTTGTGACAGCATTGTGTTGAAATGTACACAGTGTAGCTGAATAAAATGTATGTTCGGAAAAAAAAATCCCGCTGACGGCATGGATGTTCGTCCACTTTTGTTTGTAGCTACCTCTGTGCCGAGACGAGTTGATTATTCTTACAGGCGATATCTACGCACTGAATGTGTCTAACTGCATGTGATCTACGTGGTATAAACCCCAAAACAGGTGGGCTAGATCCGATTTTGGCTGTAGCGCCACAGGAGTATCATTGTTATCAACAACATTCAAAATCCTATACAAGAATATCCTGTGAAGGTTTCAGTCCGTATGCCGCAGAAATTGTTGGGATCACATATGTGAATTTCGATGCACAAACTCAACTACTGATCAGATATTCTCTATTCGTCAGATACTTATGAAAAATGTGAAAATAATGAGGAAGCACTGCAGCTGTTTACAGGCTTACAGCACACCTATAATTTGGTTATGAGAAAGAATTTGTGTAAAATTCTCAATTGTTGTGGTATCCCCACAAATAAAAACAAGGTTAATCACAATGTCTTTAGTTGTATCTTACAGTAAAGTCAAGATTTCCTTCCCTGAGAAACATATTATGGGAGCTGCATACTTTTTCCTTCCACTTTTCGAGCATCACGCGTTAAGGCTCGAAGACCTGTGTCGAGCTGTGAAACAATTCTGATGACCCAATCCACTGAAGGGTCCCAGCGATGTATTATTCTTGGGGCGATCCCGCAAATTTGCGAAACCCCGAAAAACAAGGGATGAGTTTACCTTAAAGGTGTGGCATATGTAATTTTAATTTCATACTTTAATATTAAAACCGCAGGCATTTTCAAGTTCATACTTTAATATTATAATCTATATCTTCCCGAGTTAATACTTTACTGTTTGTGACTAAATCTATTTACAAGATAATACTGTAACAGTGAGACCAAACGTAGCCTACATTATCTTTATCGTTGCACCGTGCATTTTGTAGATTCATTTAATTAACAAACCAACTAATGCATACATATATTACTCAAAATTCTAAAACTTTTACATTAAAACGCTCCTACATGTTTCTATCATAAAATAATCCCCAGGGAGCATACACTGTTCCTTGCTAAAGTTAAAGTTTAAAAACACTTAGTGATTAACTACGTACGATCCACCCACAACATACGACATGCTGCCACAGCACCAAGTTAACATAACGAAGTTAATCACTAAGTGTTTTTAAACTTTAACTTTAGCAAGGAACAGTGTATGCTCCCTGGGGATTATTTTATGATCGAAACATGTAGGAGCGTTTTAAAGTAAAAGTTTTAGAATTTTGAGTAATATATGTGTGCATTAGTTGGTGTGTTAATTAAATGAAGTCGTCCACATTCTTCCAAGTCGTCAGCTCTTCCCCTAGGTCCTTCCAAGAAAATGAACAGCACGAATGTTACAAACTTGTGATTTAATTAAAAACACTGTCAGTCGCTGCCCAATGTTAGGATAAGTAGTGAATAATAAAAATAAAAAAAAAGAAAGTATGAGGATCCCGAAACTTTCTTAGAAACAACCTGCGAAATCGGAGAAAAATATGTCATAATTGCAAGACTGCGAACGTATATGTGGAGCTTGGACCGGCAACGTACATGCAGTAGCTACAGCCACTGTACCAAGAAATTCCTTCTTCCAGCACTTGTAGTGCAGTCAGTAGGCTCGCTGAGCTCTTACCGCCGTGCTGATAAGTTCTTAGCGCGACTTACTTCCCGATGTCGTAGGACGGAATCGATAGTGTCGTTGGAAGCTAATATGCTGCTCAGATCAAATAATATGTGCTTGCTGCAGATTCTCGAGAAACTTAAGAGGGATGAAAGGCTACTTACATGTTTAATTTTCACGTAAGAATTATCAATTCGGGCTAAGAACTTATCAGCACCCCTGTATAATACGTTTCGTGTTTTACTGAGCCAGTTGCGATAAGTCAATTTTCGCTCATTTCTGCAGGATATTTTCACGCCTTCTCTCATCCGAACAGAAGAAACACCGGCTGGTTACAACTGCCCAGACTAGACACAGCATCCGCCTCTAACTAGTTACCTTCCACGACTTCGAAGGTCTATTAATAACTACTCGGAAGTGACTGAACCTTCTGCACATAACGAGGCTAGGAGCTGACCATTTATACCTACACAGTACAGGCCTTTATTGTGGTAAGACATTTTATGCTTGACTGGGAATATGTGTGTGTTATTTGTGGAATGCGGCTAGGAATTAATTTCAATCTCTGACGTGTGGCGTTAATCGTCCACCTCGAAGCATCATTCAACAACACGTGACAGCTGAAAACGGAATAGGGAAGAAAGGAGGGAGCGAGAAAATACAAAATTTTATAAAACACTCAAAGAGGAACTTTGTGAATTTCCGAAAGATTTTAACATCTTAACATCACAATGACAATGGGACAGGTCTTCCTATGAGCATTGCGGTTTCCCCCTGTCAGTATCACCCTATCATTTCTACATACTCATCTCAATCTTCATGCTGCAATTTTCAAAACGACAAGCAGGCGAAGCCTTGTTTGTCTTCCAGCAAAGTAAAGCTCCTTCGGATATCGGGGATTATTGGAGAGAATGTGGGAAAGAGCACACCAAGGAAACTGGACACCTCAACGCAACCGCCATTTCCAAGAAGCGTCGCCCATTTTGAGCTGAAATTCAGTTGCCCGATCAGCAACCGCACACTGAGGAAGCGGGCTAGTTGCTCGCATCATCCTTGTATGACTGAATAGCAGTAGCAATTTTTCAATGCTGTGCACTTAATTTCTGCAATGTCTCTGACAGCTGACAGTTGTGCAGTGAACGACGGGAGTGCAGAGCGCAAAATACTAGAAACGGAGTAAAACTGATAACTGGTATCAGCACGGCTAAATAATCGATGACAGCAAACATAGCATATAAAATCTGAGCAGCATATCAACAAAGTAAATCCACCTTATCATACGCAATAGGTATTTGTACTAAACAAGAGAAAAATCGATAACCAAGACCAGTGGCAAGCCAATTACTCGAATCAGTACGTGGACATTTACCCAATAAATTTTAACGTTTAATTTTCAATTGTTACTTTCATTTTAAAATCCAGGCCGTAAGGTAAATTTCTGAGGAATTTGAGCATCACAGTATTTACACAACCGTCTAACTACATGCTACAATATCATAAATTACAATACTGTTGTAACAGATATGTTGTAATATTTGAGAATCCCTCATATAAAAACACTTTACCTTATTTTCAAGATTTTGTAGAAGAACGCCTGACGATGATCTTTTCCGATCGAAACATGTAGCATTTGAAAGAAACAATAACGTATTGTGTTAGACGGAATAGTCTTACCTCTGTGATTAATTGTACACAACTTGATGGAGATCATTACAGTGTGCCCATTCCTTCTTCCGTGACAATGTAAGTTCGCGTGCATACATTGTTTCTAAAGAATTTAACCAGGATCCGAACTCTTTAAGTCATTTCATAGAATGAGCATTGAAAGCTTTTCTTTGTTAGCGGAACGGGAACTCAAGTACTAAATGACACAAATTTTCGTACGGCTGTGTCAGCAGAGGGAAGAATACAGATTATTCTGAGGTAAGGAATATATATACACTGGTTGCTACAGATATTCCACCTATATGTAAACAAATAACACATTGCTGTGTGATAATGGGTTTTCTACACTGCCGTTCCTCTGTTGTTACGGTGTATGTCATGCATGATTATGAAATACGGGTGCCCTTCATTGTTATTACTATTATCATCATCATCATCATCATCATCATCATCATTAATTCTGTCTCCAGTAACTTTAAAATAAAAGAGAGTTATTCCGCTCTTCTTTAAGAGAGTTCATCGCAGATGTTGAAAGTTTGTGCCAACCCAATGGATGATCTCCTTCGCTTTCTGTATTGTCTAATATCTCATCAATCATTTTTACAAATCCTGTTTTAAAAATACGCTTTCGCTTCGCATTCTTCATTTTCATGTCAGCAAGCAGACTACGCAAAATTCCCCGTCTGGGTCTGGGGTGTTTCCCAGAGAATGTTGTTTCATGTATTCCATGAATCATTTATCAACAGCAGGGGGTACGCGGTGGCACAGTTGGTTGAGGAACTGCGCTACAAGTCGGAAGGTCGCGAGTTCGATTTTCGATGGTGTCAATGGAATTTTTCATTGACATAATCCTTCTAGCCGCACTATGACCCTAGGGTTGACTCAGCCTCTAAAAGAAATGAGTTCCTGGAATATTTCCTGGGGGGGGGGGGTAAAAGTGGCTGGTGGGTGGGGCTGATAACCTAACCACCTTCATGTGCCGATTGTCTTGAAATCTGCAAGCCTCAACCTCTTACACCGAACCCTCTGGGCCTGTCCAGGCCTGTAATGGGATTGCTTTGCCTTTATTTACCAACAGGAACTTCCTTCGCGAAGTAACCTCTGCTTATAATCACTACGGTTGCTTTCACGAAAAGAAGCCTCGCTGATTTATTCTTAACGCATGTAGAAGCAATTCCACCTCAGTGGGGTTACGTCAGTTGAAAACAGGTGACAATTATGCAGTATGAGAACTCTCATAACTGATAAGTTGTAAGCAACAAATGTCATAATATTTTTTGCCTTAATTAGCTTACTCTTTACCGTGATTGTATTATAAGTTTTACTCAGAAAATACTATGCCTCTTACATGTCATGCGGAAATCTATCCCGCGCCAAATCCACTCCGGACATAAATCAGGTGGCTCTTGACATAAAGGCCTGGCTACTGCTCTGTTAACGGTACAAAAGCAAAATTAGTGGCTTCATCGACCTTTTGTGTCAAATGAAAACGCATAAAATAAATCACACAAAGGAAACTAGACCACTAAAGCGCAACGCATCTTTGGTGAAGATTGCCTTGTTCAGTTTCGTGGCAGAGGAGTTTCTTCGTCTTCCTCGAGTGGCGTTGCAGTTCCGCTGCAGTTTTCTCGGTGTGCGCAGCACAATTCAGTTCCACGTGTTCAACTCGGATTGGCACAAATTCTTGGAAACTGCTGTTTGGTGTTTGGTGTTCGCTCGCCCTTACTTTCACATTTTTCAGACTTCCCGTTTAATGGCGCCACGCTTCTCATCTTCGTCACGTAAGCAGTTTGCAAGAAACGTTTACATAAAATTTGTGGGTATTATTATTTACGATTTACCTCTACAAGAAATATCATGTGTAAAACAAATACCAACCACGAACTGTATTAAACTAACGCATTTCTGAAATTTTGACATTATATTACAAATACATTATCCATCATAAATTTGTACCTAAGTTTTTGGTTAGCATTCCTGCTTCATTACTCGTTAATTCACATTTTCGGTCTTCACCCACAGGTCTGCTGCGCTGAAGATTCTTAGGGTTCCCTCCAATTCCTCCAACAAAATTTTGCAATTGTCAGGGACACAATAGCTTCCTTACACTTTCAGAGCAATTCACTACTTACTCACATTACCCGATTTGATGTTCTTTGAAATATGTGTAATTGAAAAGGCGTCGATAAACTAAACAAGAATAGATAATGATGTATTACATTTATGACTACTGATATTTCTAAATTTGTCCATCATGATTGTCCAAATATAATACAGTCTAAAAATTCAAAACTGTAAACAGCGTATCAAAAAGCGCATTTTCGTATTTTTGAATCACCACAAGCAAGAAAGTTAAAAAATATATATATCGTTCCCAACGTAATGTGTGCAAAGATGCATACATTGACAAATTAATCATTACACAAAGCACAGAGGATAAGGAGGAGGTGGTGGTTTCCC
>Ga0123353_10010945_pt1 | contig 12721 bp, 9 predicted proteins | sample TergutLab28metaG_3_FD_92763 | JGI IMG/M metagenome (GOLD analysis project Ga0123353, IMG submission 92763) | Labiotermes labralis P3 segment gut microbial communities from Petit-Saut dam, French Guiana - Lab288 P3 | ecosystem: Host-associated > Arthropoda: Insects > Digestive system > Gut ...
GAGCCGTTAAATCCTGAGGTGTATAACCAATGGCTTGCTGCAACAGGACTGAAATTGCACGAGGGTTATGGGCAAACAGAGTGTACCGTGGTATTCGCCACAACCCCTTGGTGCGAGCCAAAACCAGGCTCAATGGGGCTGCCCATGCCGCTAACCCGCTGCGCAATCCTTAACGCTGATGGCAAAGAATGCGAAGTAGGCGAGGAAGGCGAAATCTGTATGCCTGTGCCAGACAGAGCCCACAGACCGCTGGGTCTTTTCATGGGTTATTACAAAGACGAACAGTTGACTCAAAAAGTACTGCATGACGGTATCTACCACACAGGCGATATGGCCTGGCGCGATGAGAACGGTTACGTATGGTTTTGCGGCCGCAACGACGACATTATAAAAAGCTCGGGCTACCGCATCGGCCCGTTCGAGGTAGAGAGCGCGCTGATTGAACATCCATCAGTGCTTGAGGCTGCCGTTACAGGCGTACCCGACCCTGACAGAGGTTTTAATGTTAAGGCAACCATTGTGCTGGCCAAAGGCTACACACCTTCGGAAGAACTTAAGAAAGAACTCCAGAACCATGTGAAGAAAGTGACAGCACCTTACAAATATCCGCGCATTGTTGAGTTTGTTAACGAGCTGCCAAAGACAATTAGCGGGAAAATCAAGCGCAGAGAACTGCGCGATGCTGACGCCGCAAAAACCACTGTGAATAGCTAACAGCGATTTGGAGGGAATTAGATGAAACTAGCGTTTTCCACATTGGCCTGCCCCAATTGGAGCTGGCAGGATATTGTGTCCGCCGCAAAAGACTCCGGATTTGATGGGATAGAAGTGCGCGGCCTCGGGGAGGAAATATTTGCCGTGCGCGCGCAGCCATTCGCAGAAGAAGAGCTTCCTTCCACTATTAAGAAACTCCACGCGTTGCGTCTATCCGTTCCATGTTTTTCCTCTGCCTGTTGTCTTAAGCTCAAAGAGCGTGAGCATGAGAATCTTGCTGAGATTACCGAGTACATCAAACTGGCAGGCATGCTTGCGACACCATATGTGCGCATTTTGGCTGACATAGCACCAGCCCCAACAGGCGATGAGATTGACGACACACTCATCGTATCTCAGCTTAAAAAACTTGTCCCCATCGCCGAAAGGCATGGCGTCACGCTGTTAGTTGAAACCAATGGCGTATTCAGTAACACAGTGCGATTGTATCGCTTGCTTGAGCAAGTAGGCAGCGACGCCGTGGCCGCGCTATGGGATATACACCACCCTTATCGATTCGCCGCCGAAACAGCTGAGAAGACCGTTCAGAATCTTGGCACATATATCAAATATGTGCATGTTAAAGATTCTATAGTGGATCATAACGGCAATATTCAATACCGCATGATGGGTGAGGGTGATTTACCCATTGATGAAATGATGCTGGCGCTTCGCAGTATCAACTATGAAGGCTTTGTATCGCTTGAATGGGTTAAGCGCTGGAGCGAAGATTTGGAAGACCCGGGGGTCGTTATTCCGCATTTTACGAACTATATGGCACGATATACCAAAAAGCCGCTTGTGCGCACGCCACTATTCAACAATAAAACAAACACCGGCAAGTATATTTGGGAAAAGGAAACTCTAATTGATCTGACTTTTCCGCAACTTCTGGATCGTATCGTTGAGGAATTCCCTGATCAATACGCTTTCCGCTACACGGTACTGGATTATACCCGCACCTATGCGGAGTTCCGTGATGACGTGGATAGTTTTGCTCGGGCATTAATCTCTCTTGGGGTAAAGAAGGGCGATAAGGTTGCTATCTGGGCTACAAATATACCTGAGTGGTATATCACATTTTGGGCAACCACAAAAATCGGCGCCATCCTTGTCACGGTAAACACAGCCTATAAAATTCACGAGGCCGAGTACCTTCTACGTCAAAGTGACACTCATACGCTTGTAATGATTGAGAGCCATAAAGACTCAAACTATCTCAAAATTATAAGAGAGATTTGCCCCGAACTCGCGATACAGGAAAAAGGCAGAGCATTGCACGTCAAACGCTTGCCATTTCTGCGCAATGTGATTACCGTCGGATTCTCAGAAGCTGGATGCTTGACATTCGATGAAGCGCTGGAAAATGCAGTTAAAACGCCTATCGAAATGGTATATCAGCGCATGGCCATGCAAAGCAGTCATGACGTTTGCAATATGCAGTATACCTCAGGCACCACGGGCTTTCCTAAAGGTGTTATGTTAACTCATTACAATGTGGTAAATAACGGCAAGAATATTGGCGACCGTATGGATTTTTCTACGGCAGACAGCATCCTGATCCACGTGCCCATGTTCCACTGCTTTGGCATGGTATTAGCTATGACAGCAGCTGTTACCCACGGCACAACAATGTGCCCTATACCAGCTTTCTCTCCGCGTTTGGCGCTTGAGGCTATCAACAAAGAGAAAATTACGGTATGCCATGGCGTACCGACAATGTTTATTGCCATGTTAGGGCACGAAGATTTCGCCAAGACGGACTTCTCTAACATGCGCACGGGCATTATGGCTGGCAGTCCCTGCCCCGTGAAAGTGATGCGTGACGTAATCGACAAAATGCATATGCCGGAGATTACGATTGTATTCGGACAGACAGAGAGCAGCCCTGGATGTACCATGAGTAGCGCAGACGATCCGATAGAGGTTAAAGTCAACACCGTGGGTCGCTCGCTGCCTGGTATAGAGTGTAAAATTGTTGACCCGCAAACAGGCCTAGAACTGCCCGATAACGTAGACGGCGAGTTCGTTGCGCGAGGTTATAACATCATGAAGGGCTATTACAAAATGCCTGTAGCCACGGCAAACACTATTGATGAAGACGGATGGCTGCACACAGGAGACCTTTCCCGTAGGTTGCCGGACGGCAATTTCAAGATTACTGGCCGCATAAAAGATATGATTATCCGCGGCGGCGAGAATATCTATCCCAAAGAAATCGAGGATTTCCTGTATACGCACGATAAGGTAAAAGACGTGCAGGTAATCGGTGTGCCGGATAAACAGTATGGCGAAGAAATCCTGGCATGTATTATCCTGAAAGACACCGCGGAAGCCACTGAAGAAGAAATAAAGGGATATGTCAGAGATCATATGGCAAAGCAGAAAACTCCTAAATATGTGCGATTTGTCACGGAGTTTCCTATGAATGCCGCAGGTAAAATCTTGAAGTACAAAATGGTAGAAGAAGCTATTAAACTGCTGGGGCTCGAGGAAGCCAGCAAAATCGAAACGGCTTAAGATTTAATCGCTATGCTTGACACTCGCTTCAACGCAGCGCCCACCGTAATAGGCAGTTTGCCGCATAAGGATCCTCAGGCAGCCTGCGCTCTTATAGCGCGCTATCTGACCGAAATCCCTGCATGGCCGCAGCTGCCTAAGCGCGCTTTCGAAGAAGACATGACCGTACAATTCACAGAAAGATTCCCCGGCATAACAGTTGATGCGGACCGCATATTCATAAAACAAGACCTCTCTTTTGACACAGCTCTTGAGGCGCTATACTCTGCCTATATAGAGAACAATTATTCCGCTATGTCTGTAAGTCCTGCCTATGCAGCCGGACTGCACGCTTTTCTCAATCTTGAGCAATTGAACTCATTAGTAGTCAAAGGACAGGTGCCAGGACCGTTGTCTTTCGGACTAACGCTCAAAGACGAAGAAAATATGAGCCTTTTACACAATGAAGTGTTGCTTGACGCCGGCGCGCGTTTTTTGCGCCTAAAAGCTGCTTGGCAAGAAAATGCATTGCGGCGTTTGAACAAGAACACTATCATATTTATTGACGAGCCTGTGATGGCATCATACGGCTCCGCTTTCTTCTTGATATCAAAAGATAAAGTGTTGGAGTTACTGCAGGAAGTATTACATGGTATTTCCGGACTGCGCGGAATACATTGCTGCGGCAATACCGATTGGTCAGTGCTGCTTGACACCGACACGCACATAATCAGTTTTGATGCATACAATTTCACAGGTTCGCTCGCACTTTATCCCGAGGCTGTTAAGGCCTTACTACTGCGCGGCGGAGCTGTTGCTTGGGGCATCATACCTAACACAGAAGAAGCTCTCCTGAAAGAAAGCATCTCAAGCCTAAAGGATCGTCTCGAAGAAGCAATGGCTCCATTCACGCGTCACGGAGTCCGCTTCCAGCAATTGATAGAACAATCCTTGCTCACCCCAAGCTGCGGATTAGCCGGGCTATCCGAAGAAGGCGCCGAAACGGTGCTTGACAGGCTGGTTAATCTCTCAGTTCGCATGCGCAATCGTACATATTAGACAGTATCCTCACGAGCTGAATAAGGAGACGCCATATGATACATCAGACGCAAAGTGGGTGTCGTTTGAAGTGCTTTTATCTAGTCAGCGTGGTCAAGGTATAGCACAATATAACCGCCGATTTCCTGCCGGTCATTCAAATCAAGCGTGTTGCTACGTGGCTGAATGCCTTTGCATAATCTCGCGCGGATACTGTCTAGTAGTTTATTTTTGAATTATATGCAAAATAGAATATTTTTATCTATAATGTGCTATAATATAGATATTGCTTCTGCACACAATGCAGGCATTGCATAAAATAAACTAAAATAATATTGAAAGGTGTATCTCTATGCCAAGGTGCAAAAAATGCAACTCAGATCGTGTTACAAAAAGCGGGAAGGCAAACGGCAAACAGCGTTTTTACTGCAAAGGATGCGGATGCCATTTTACCGATGGCGACGGCAGGACTAACGAGCGCGTCACTATCAAAAAAGCCATGTGTGTTGTTCTGCACACATTAGGCAAAGCTTCATTCCGTACGCTGGCTAGAGTATTCAATACATCTCCATCGCTAACATATCGATGGGTCGATGAAGCCGGATGCAAATCACACAGCCATGATATAAAAGGCACTACAAAACAAATGACTTTTGACGAACTCTGCAAATTTATCAAAACTACGGAAGCGAGCTTTGATACCTCCAAACCATTGACCGTCGCATCGGGAGAACTCTGGCAGGGATATCCTGCAATCGTAATACTGCAGCAATCAGCCGATTCTAAAGTAAAATAAAACTATTGCGACAGCAGTACCAAACGCCGTAAAAAGTGCCATATGGTAACTTTGTTACCATATGGCACTTTTTACGGGCTCAATAGTCGGCGCGCGCAATACGCTATAGTTCGCACCGAGTTTCTCCACCCAAGCATTGCGATGAGTCACTGCATGCGTAATATTGGGCTTATACGAAGGCTATGCACTATGCATTATCAAATGAAGTAGGCTATACTATGTTTAATTCGCTTCGTTCAAGAAGAGGAGGCTCGGCATGACAAGCGCTGGTAATGAAGAGTTGTTCGAAAATGTATGGCAGGTTGCTGTAACCAATATTGATAATATCACAGCTGATCCTGAAGACCGGCGTTTTCTTAAATCATTAGCCATGGGCGGCAGTGTCGCCGCAGAATCACTGGTCGCAACAAGCCCCGCCATCCGGCAATACTGGGGCGACGGCAACCAGCAAGCAGCTATGAAGCTCAGCCTGCTCTTATCACTTGTGATGCTAAGCCAGCTTTATCTATGGGTAAGCCAAAACCCCCCAAAAAAGAAGTCTTCTATGCTGCCAAAAGAAATCACCGCTTCGCGCGTATTTCATATTTTCGGCGGCGATCCGGAAGAAGCCATGCAAGATTTCTTTCATTTCGATGATCAATTCATATACGACGTGGAGAATCATAAGCACCTCATCCATACATGCAGTTTATTGCTGGCGCGCTGCAGTGAAATAATCGGACATAAGTGCGTTGACTGGAGTAAAGTCGAATGGCCGGTTGTGGAACTGACACATCTAACCAAAGGCGCCATCGCTGACAGTACGCCCATGCGTAGCAAGGCAGACATTGACGCCATGCAGAACAGTATTGACGCCGGCGCACAAGCCGTCACAAGCTATTACAGCGGAGGCTAAGTTTGAAAGCGGATCTGCCAGGCTTGGTATCAGCACTTTCGGACCCGCAGGTTTACCCGGAACACACCCAAGGCGTCACTTTTATACAAACGCAAATGTCCTGCGTTTTTCTGACAGATGAGCATGCCTATAAAATAAAAAAGCCTGTTAACCTTGGATACCTTGACTACACCACATTAAACCGGCGCCTCCACTTTTGCGAGCAAGAAATAATTCTTAACCAAAGGCTATGCCCCGGGGTATATCTAGAAGTAGTCGCTATTACTTTTGACGGCAAGACATACGCTTTAGGCGGCACAGGCAAGGCTATAGACTATGCCGTGAAAATGAAGCGCCTGCCGGATGAGCGGTTGTTAAATCATATGTTGCGGCAAAACGCTGTCACCTTGGAAATGATGGATGCCCTAGCTCGCAAGCTGGCTCAGTTTCACGAAGAAGCACAATCAAGCGATAAAATCGCGTCCTTTGGCAACAGCGCGTGCATAACCCAAAATACTGAGGAGAACTTCTCTCAAACAGAAATGTACATCGGACGAGTCCTGTCAAAAACACACTTTGAGCGCATCCGTGATTACACACGCGATTTCATACGTAAGCAGACGCCGCTTATACAAAAACGCGTGAGTGAACAGCGCATACGCGATTGTCACGGGGACCTACATGCACAGCACATATGTTTCTGGCATGACATATGCGTATTTGACTGCATTGAGTTCAATGAACGATTCCGTTATTGCGATGTAGCGTCTGAGGTGGCATTCCTAGCCATGGATCTTGAGCACAGCGGCAAGGCTGATATCAGTCGACATTTCATAAAACGGTATATCGCTTACAGCGGAGACGCCGACATTCCAGCTATGCTCAATTTTTACAAGTGCTACCGCGCTTATGTGCGCGGAAAAGTCGCCTGTTTTACGCTCGATGACCCGCTCGTTAATGGCACTGCTAAGCAAAACTCTATTGAAACAGCACAGAGTTATTTTGATATAGCACTGTCTTATTCCCGCAGCCGCCCTATGCTAATAGTAATGCTGGGAATGACCGGAAGCGGTAAAACAACTATGGCCGCAGCATTGGCAGGTCACTGCGGAGCTGTTCATTTATCATCCGATGTGACGCGCAAACACTTGGCCGGGATATCGCCTACCGAGCACCGTTACGATGAGCTAGATACTGGTTTATACTCACCTGGTTTTAACCGCAGAACATATGACGCTATCATCGCGCAGTCCGCCGAAATCTTAGAGGAAGGCACTTCCGTCGTGCTGGATGCTGCTTTCCTCAAGCACGCCGAACGAAAGAGGGCGCGCGCGATGGCTCAGCAAAAAGGCGCAGACATGTTGCTGGTAGAATGTCGCCTCAGCGAGCAGCTAACAAAAGAACGCTTGGAGCAGCGCACGTCGCAGGAAACAGCCTCTGACGGCAGGTGGGAAGTCTACTTAAAGCAGCTTGAGTGGATGGAGCCAGTTGAATCGGCAGCGCAACACGAGCACATTATTATTGACACATCCCTGGCGCTAGCGCAAAATATAAGACAAGTACTTCACAGGATTAATAACTTGTATGAGCATTGAATACGATATTAAATCTCCGTCTTTAGCCTCAGAAGGCCATCTGCGCATTGAATGGGCATCTCGCGAAATGCCGGTCCTAACGCAGATAAAGCAGCGCTTTCTCGAAGAGCGCCCTCTCGCCAATATTCGCATATCAGCCTGCCTGCATATTACCACAGAAACAGCTAACCTAGCATTGACACTAGCCGCAGGCGGAGCAGATCTAGTTCTATGCGCATCCAACCCGCTCTCGACACAAGATGACGTAGCAGCAGCATTGGTTGATACCGGCATACCAACTAATGCTATCAAGGACGAGGCCGATGATACGTATTACAAGCATATTGCTACAGCGTTAAAGCATAACCCGCACCTTACCATTGACGACGGGGCTGATCTGGTAACCACTATGCACACTCAACGCAGAGAATTGTTAAAAGACGTAATTGGCGGCACAGAAGAGACAACCACAGGCGTAGTACGCCTGCGCAGCATGGAGAAAGCAGGAAAGCTTAGCTATCCCATCATTGCAGTGAATGACGCCCAAACCAAATACTTGTTCGACAACCGCTATGGCACGGGGCAGAGCACTCTTGACGGAATTATCCGCGCAACTAATACTCTGCTTGCAGGGAAAACGCTTGTGGTAGCCGGTTACGGATGGTGCGGAAAAGGACTTGCGCTACGCGCTAAAGGTATGGGAGCGCGTGTCATTGTCACAGAGGTTGATCCGATTAAAGCATTGGAAGCCGCCATGGACGGTTGCAACGTCATGCCTATGGCACAGGCAGCTACTATGGGGGATTTATTCGTCACCGTCACCGGCAACAAACACGTAATAAACCACGAGGTCATGGCACGCTTAAAAGACGGCGCAATCTTATCCAACAGCGGACATTTCAACGTTGAAATAGACATACCATCGCTTGAGCAGCTCTCACGCAGTAAACGTTGCGTACGTCAATTCGTAGATGAATACACTCTGCAAGACGGGCGCGTGGTGTATCTGCTAGGAGACGGAAGGCTAATAAATTTAGCCGCCGCCGAAGGGCATCCGGCCAGCGTCATGGATATGAGCTTCGCCAATCAAGCGCTCTGTTTGGAGTATCTAGTAAAAAACCAAGGCTTGCTTGCGACCAAAGTATTTGAGGTGCCTGTAGAAATTGATAAAATCGTAGCGCGCCTTAAGCTGGCATCAATGGGCACTGATATTGATACGCTCACCAAAGAACAAGAACAATACCTCGCCGGCTGGGAAGAGGGAACCTAAGGAGCAGGATACATGACTCAAAATCTATGCGGCTCACACAAGTATTTCTTCACCTCAGAGTCAGTCACTGAGGGACACCCTGATAAAATATGCGACCAGATATCGGATGCCGTGCTGGACGATATACTAAAACACGACCCGCAGGCGCATGTCGCCTGTGAAACCGCTGTCACAAATGGGCTGGTATTCGTATTAGGAGAAATCACCACAACGGCTTACTCTGATATTTCGGACATAGTGCGCGCGGTTATCCGCGACATCGGTTACACCAAGCCGGAGTATGGTTTTGAATACCGCACATGCGGCGTTATGACATCTATCAACAAGCAATCCCCCAACATCGCTCAAGGCGTAAATGCATCAAACGAGGCAAAAACCGGCTCAGAAGACTCTCTTGACATTATAGGCGCCGGAGACCAAGGCATGATGGTTGGCTATGCCTGTAACGAAACCGCGGAGCTGATGCCTATGCCTATTGCCACGGCCCATAAATTGACCCGGCGTTTAGCCAATGTGCGCAAGGACGGAACTATCCCATATTTGCGCCCTGACGGCAAAAGCCAAGTCACGGTAGAATACTGCTGCGGTAAAATTAAACGCATCGATAGCGTTGTGATTGGCGCACAGCATGACAACGGCATAAGTCAAAGCCAAATAAAAGACGATATTTTGAAACATGTTATACGGCCTGTCATCGCACCGGAACTGCTTGATGCCGACACCAAATACTTTGTAAATGCGACCGGTATTTTTGAGCTTGGAGGACCTGTTTCTGATACCGGTTTCACCGGCCGTAAGTTATTAGTTGATACCTACGGCGGTATGGCGCGTCATGGCGGAGGCGCTTTCTCAGGCAAAGACCCAACAAAAGTAGATCGTTCAGCGGCGTATATGGCGCGTTACATTGCCAAGAATATGGTAGCCGCTGAACTGGCAGACAAGATGGAGATACAAATATCCTACGTAATCGGCGTAGCGCATCCGCTGTCGGTATCAATAGAGACTTTCGGCACGGAAAAAATAAGCCGGAATAAGCTGTGGGAGTTAGTGCAGCGGCATTTTGATCTGCGTCCGGCCGCTATAATCCAGACTTTTAACCTGCTCCGCCCCATCTATCGCCAGACAGCTTCTTACGGTCACTTCGGGCGCATTGATATTGATCTTCCATGGGAAAAAACCGACAAAGCCGATATATTGCGCAAAGAAGGTTTTAGCAGTTAAAATATCGGCTAATCCTGCTCCGGCGTCAAGGCCAAGGCTCGGTATAAAAATATTACTTTTGGCGCGTGAGGAACAGCATGGCTAGTAACACTATTAAATTTGGAACCGATGGCTGGCGCGCCATTATTGCTGAGGATTTCACATTCGCCAACGTGCGCATATGCGCTCAAGCGGTAGCCGACTATTTGCATGATACCGGGCTTGCTAAGCAGGGCATCGTCATCGGTTTTGACACGCGCTTCTCATCAGCCGACTTCGCTAGCGCCTCGGCTGAAGTGCTGGCGGGTAACAATATCAAGGTCTACCTAAGCGACAGTGCCGTGCCGACACCCGTTATAAGCCATGCAATTGTGCATCTTAAGGCAAGCGGGGGCATTGTCATCACAGCCAGCCACAATCCGGGCTCTTGGAACGGCTTGAAATACAAATCTCCCGACGGCGCAAGCGCTCCGACCAAAACAGTAGCTCAAATTGAAGAGCGCATTACTAAAGTCGAGACGCAAAACATACCATCTATAAAATTAAATGACGCTATTAGGCAAGGCTTGGTAACTATAAGCGACTTAAAGCCCGGTTACCGGCAACAGATTAACCGCTTGATTGACCTTGACACCATCCGCAACGCCGGATTCAAAGTATCCGTAGATTCGATGCATGGGGCAGGAAGCGGTTATTTCAAAATGCTGCTGACGGAAGGCGCCACATCTATCAGCGAAATCAAAGACACCGAGAATCCCGCTTTCCCAGGCATGAAACAGCCTGAGCCTATCGGCATCAATCTGACAGAGTTGAGTAACCATGTTAAATCTCACGGCGCTATTGTTGGTCTTGCCACTGACGGCGATGCCGACCGCTTAGGCGTAATGGATGAAAATGGCAATTACATCACTCAACTACAAGTGTATGCCCTGCTTGCGCTGTATTTCTTGGAAGTACGCCAAGAGCGCGGAGCTATCGTAAAAACGATTACCACAACCAATATGCTCAACCGATTGGGCGAACTGTATAAAGTACCCGTATTTGAAACATCGGTCGGGTTTAAATATGTTGCTCCCGTGATGCAGCGCGAAAACGCCATGATCGGCGGGGAAGAAAGTGGCGGTTATGGATTCCGCGGTCACGTTCCGGAACGTGACGGACTGCTTGCCGGACTGTATTTCTTAGATCTACTCGCGCGTACAAACAAAACACCGTCACAACTGCTGCATGATTTGCACAACAAAGTCGGGCATCACTACTACGACCGCTGCGATTTTTATTTCGCCCCCGAGGAACGCCAGCGTATTATTCAGCGCATGCAAAACGCCGCACCGGCAGTCATTAACGGTATCGTTGTACTGCGCAAAGAAACTGAAGACGGTTTCCGTTTTATGCTAACTGATGGCAGTTGGTTGTTAATACGCTTCTCAGGCACTGAGCCGTTGCTACGCATATATGCCGAAGGCCACAACTCCCAACAAGTGCGGAGCCTGCTTGATGCCGGAATGCAACTGTCAGGAGTAAAAGAGCACTAATGAACAACCATAACTTAGACGATTTAAGCATTTATCCAAGCCTAGACCCATCAAACATGCTGCGCCACCTGCATGACATCCCGGACTTATGTTCACGCGCATGGGAGCAAGTACAACATATTATGCTGCCGCAGGATTATCATCAAGTAGATAAGGTGGTTATGCTTGGCATGGGAGGCTCAGCTATCGGTTGTGATTTGTTAGCCGGCTTAATTGTAAATGAATGCCGCACGCCGATCTTTATTTGCCGAGAGTATACCCCGCCCGCATTTCTGGATGACAACACATTAGTAATCGCATCAAGCTACTCGGGCGCAACAGAAGAAACCTTGTCTGCTTTCAACCCACTCATTCATAGAAGTTGCAAGAAAATCGTGATGACATCAGGCGGGCGACTGGCTCAGTTAGCCAAAGAACACAGTATTCCTGCTTTCATACTAGATTACCAGTCCCCGCCACGCGCCGCTCTCTCCTTAAGCTTTCTGGCGCTTCTTGGTATATTCTGTAAACTTGGCCTCATTGACGATAAAAGCGCAGACTTGGCTGAATCCTGCAGTATACTGCGAGAGTACAGCCGGCAGCTTAATGAAAACATACCGGAAGAGCATAACCAAGCCAAACAATTAGCGCGATGTTTATACGGCAAAATGACCATCATATACGGAGCGGAACATCTTTCAGAAGTAGCAGGACGCTGGCGTCTGCAGATAAATGAAAATGCCAAAGCGTGGGCTTTCAACGCCACATTCCCTGAGTTAAACCACAATGCAACTACAGGATACGAGTTTCCGAAAGATATAAGCCGCAATACACATGTGGTGATGTTGCGCTGCTCAAACCTACACCCTCGTATACTGCTTCGCTACGATATCACAGGACACCTGCTTGATAATAAAAGCGTACAATATACCGTATTGGACGCCAGGGGAAAAAGCAGGCTCGCGCAAATGCTTAGCCTAATACTCGTCGGTGATTATGTCAGTTATTACCTTGCACTGTTATATGGGATTGACCCATACCCTATCAAAGCCGTGGACTTCCTAAGATCTGAGCTGGCTAAAACTTAGCTCGTTCTGGAAAATATTACGACGCAATTATAGATATGGCGCAGCATGAAACGGAGTCGAATAGTACAGCAAATTGATGTATTACTGCGGCACTAAATAGTTAGACATATTGGTA
>Ga0123353_10010947_pt1 | contig 12720 bp, 9 predicted proteins | sample TergutLab28metaG_3_FD_92763 | JGI IMG/M metagenome (GOLD analysis project Ga0123353, IMG submission 92763) | Labiotermes labralis P3 segment gut microbial communities from Petit-Saut dam, French Guiana - Lab288 P3 | ecosystem: Host-associated > Arthropoda: Insects > Digestive system > Gut ...
CAGGAGGATGTCCTGCACGCGACGGCCGTACGCGTCTACGGTCTGCACGGTTGACAGCGCCCGGCGCATCCGGCTTCGATGAGTCTATCTATCGATAGACGATAAAAGTGCGTACCATAGAGCGAACCACCCCACAGAGCAGGATTGGGAGTCATGGCATCGAACGCGTCGGCTGAGTTCGTCTCCACGCTCGCCACCAACAAGGACCGGTTCCGTAAGACCCTGATCTCGGACCAGGTGTACGGGCTCCTCCGCCAGTCCATCGTCGACGGCGAACTCGGGCCGAACGACCGCGTGGTCGAGTCGGAGATCGCCCGGCGGCTGGGGGTCAGCCAGGCACCGGTGCGCGAGGCGGTCAAGCAACTGGCCCGTGAGGGCCTCCTGATGCACGTGCCGCGCCGCGGCCACTTCGTCGTGGAGATCTCCTCCCAGGACGCCGAGTACGCCCGCCAGGTGCGCGAGCCGCTGGAACGGCTGGCCGCCCGGCTGGCCACCGAGCACATCACCGAGCAGCAGTTGCAGGAGCTCGACGACCTGGTCGCGCAGATGCACGACGCCGTCGCCACCAACGACGTCAGCCGGTTCCGTGACGCCGACATCGAGTTCCACACCCTGATCAGCCAGAGCGCCGGCAACCCGTTCCTGGCCCGCATGTGGGAGGTCATCGAGCCGAGCCTGCGGACGCTGCGGGCCATCGCCGACCCGCTGTTCGAGGGCGACTGGCACGCCATGGCCGACGAGCACGGCCGCCTGGTGGGCCTGCTGCGCGGCGGTGACGCCGACCTGGCCGCGGAGGCGTTCGCCGACCACGCGGCCGGCCGCGGCCCGGTGCCCGACGGCCGCGCGGCGAAGAAGCCGGCCAAGCCCGCCGCCGCCCGCGGGAAGGACCAGAGCTGACGGCGGCCGCCGCCCAGCACCGCGTGCCCGAGCCGGAACTCCGGCTCGGGCACACGTGGTTCTGCCGCTACCTGCGGGCACCGGCCGTCCACTTCGGAGCCCCGTACTGGTAGGCGCCCAGGCTCGGGACCGCGTCCGTCGAGCCGTCGTTGACGCCCGGCAGCGGGATCGCCTGGTTGCGGGCGGGCGACGCCTCGGTCAGCCGGTAGTCGTGGTGCGCCGCGTCGACGAACAGCGGGTCGACGGCGGGATCGAGGTTGTTCGACATCACCAGCCCGCCGGCGGTGGCACCGTCCGCGCCCTTGATCTCACCGATGTTGTCGTAGATCTTCGTCCCGGTCGACTGGTCAGGTCCCTTGACGTAGAACAGCGTCATGCCGCCGGTGTTGTTGTACACGCCGTTGTCGTGCGAGCCGGTCCCCAGGCCGTTCAGCATCACCGTGCCCTGGATGTTGTTCCAGCCGACGTTGTTCGCGATCACCAGGTTGCTCTGGCCGTTGTCCGCGTAGACGCCGGCGACCGCGAACGCGGTGACGCCCGGGGTCGGCGTGCCGTCGTGCAGCAGGTTGTGGTCGACGGAGGAGCCCATCATGTCCGCTCCGCAGCAGGTGTAGATGCCGGCGGTGTCCAGGCTGAGCCGGGCGTACTGGGAGATGTCGTTGTACGCGATCCGGTCCTTGTCCGGGGTCAGCCCGGCGTTCGTGCCCCACTGGAGGTTGATGCCGCTGCGGCCGACCCGGTAGATCGTGTTGTTCATGACCGTCTGGGAGTTGCCCATGACGGCGATGCCCGCCGCGTAGGTGCCCATGTAGTCCACGTCGTGGACGATGTTGTCGGTGGCGGTGTTGTTCTGCCCGGCCAGCGCGATGCCGTTGCCCGCGCTCAGCGACAGGTCGCTGCCGACGATCCTGTTGTCCGTCCCGTTCAGGACGATGCCGGTGTCGGCGACGCCGCGGGTCACGCTGGAGCCGCAGTCCGTGGTGCCGCGCGTGATGTCGGTGTAGTGCGACAGGTAGCTGCCGGTCAGCGAGTCCAGCGTGTCGTGGGTGCTGGCCGCTCCCGTCGTGATCGTCGAGGCGAACAGGCCGATCCCGACGACCGAGGTGTACGAGGCGTTCGTCAGGTCGAACGCGAGCTGCCGGGTCTTCGCCTCGACGGTGTGCTGCGCCGGGCTGTCCTCGCTGTACAGGTACAGGCGGTGCGCCGCGGCGTCGTAGAACCACTCGCCGGGGTTCGCCAGCTCGCCGATCTTGCCGGACAGGGCGTAGCGGGTGTCGGTCGGCACGACCTTGTGGACGCACGGCGGGGCGGCGGACAGCGTCACCGAGCCGGCGTCGGAGCTCGCCACGGTGGTGGTGGCCGACACGTACCAGTAGCCGGTCAGGGCCCGCGCGCCGTTCCAGTACCCGGCGGGCCGGGTCAGGGCGGGGTCGACGATGGTGGCGTCCGCGCTGCCCGCGCCGGCGTGCTCGATCGACGGGTTCAGCAGGTCCAGGCCCGGGTAGGGCCACTGCGCCTCGATGTCCATCGCCTTGTCCGTGAACACCTGCACCGTGGTCGGGTCGCCGCCGAGGTCGGCGTCGGTGCTCCAGACGTGGCCGGCGCCGACCGCGGCGCTGAACGGCGAGCCGGCCGCGTACGGGTCGTTCGCGGCGATCGCCGTGACGTCGGCACCGGTTACCTGCTTCCAGCCGGTGAGGGCGGACGCGCCGCTGACCGTCACGTGGGCGCCGGCGGCCGCGCGGTAGGTGATCGGGAGGCCCGAGCTGCCCGAGTGCGCCGGTACGACCGTCTCCGGGTAGGTGCCCGACATGATCTCGCAGGTGTCGCCCGCGACCATCACGTCGGCGCACTTCTGGAGGTGCTGGAACGGCTTGGCGGTGCTGAGCCCGTCGAAGACGTCCTTGCCGGACGGCGAGACGTAGTAGGTCCTGGCGCCCTCGGCCCCGTGCTTGTGGCCGTGGGCGCTGCCCGCGGGGGCGGCCGCGACCACGGACAAGGCGGCGACCGCGGCGGTCGCCGCGGACAGCAGGCCCCGCCTCGTCCGTGCCTGCGATCTGTTCAGCATTCCACTGTCCTTTCTCCTGACCCGAGAAACGGCAACCGGCGGGGCGGGGCTATCCCTTGACCGCACCGACGGTGAGACCGCTGATGATGTGGCGCTGCATGTAGAGGAAGAAGATGACGACGGGTGCCACGGCGAGCAGCAGGTTGGGGAAGACCTTCGTCATGTCGGTCGAGTACTGGCTGATCCCGGCGTAGATCGCCGTCGTCACCGTGTAGTGCCCGGACGACGGGCTCAGCAGGATCTGCGGGCTGATGAAGTCGTTCCAGATACCGATGGAGTTGAGGATCAGCACGGTCACCACGGCGGGACGCATCAGCGGGAAGATGATGGTCCAGAACGTCCGGTACCGGCCCGCGCCGTCGATGGTCGCCGCCTGGTCGATGTCCACCGGGATGGTGCGGATGAAGCCGACGAACAGGAAGATGCTCACCGGCAGCGTCGACGCCACGTCGTGCGCGATCAGGCCGGTGACGGTGTTGGCGAGCCCGAGGTCGCGGAGCACGTAGATCACCGGGATGATCACCGCCGCGCCCGGGATGAACGTGCCGGCGAGGAAGTACAGCATCACCAGCTGGGTGCGCCGCTTCATGCTCCGTGCGATCGCGTACGCGGCCGGGCCGGCGAACACGATGCACAGCACGTCCACGGCCACGACGAGGAACAGGGTGAACCCATAGCCGCCGATGACGTTGTACTGCGGGCTGTGGATCGCCGCCGACAGGTGCGCGAACGTCATCCGGCCCGGCACCAGCGAGAACGGGTTGTTGAGGATGTCGTCCTGCGACTTGAAACTGTTGACCACCAGCAGGTACAGGGGCACGGCCATGACCACGAACAGCACGGTCAGCAGCACCCAGCGCACCGGGGAGCGCGCCTCCCGCCGCTCCGCCTGCGAGAGACCGCCCGCGGCGGCCGGTGTCCTGACGCTCCTTGCCTTCTTTTCCCTGGGATCCGCCTCCAGCACGGCCATCACCGCCTCCTAACCTGTCGCAGCTTGATCTTGGCGGTTGCGCAGTGCCGTCACCGCGAGGGCCAGCACGGCCGACACGACCATCAGGAACACCGCCTGAGCGGTCGCGTAACCGACCTTGGTGCTCTCGAAGGAGCGGGCCAGAATGAGGTACGAGAACGTCTGGGTCGATCCGGCGGGACCGCCGCCGGTGAGGCTGACGACGATGTCGTAGGCGCGGATCAGCCCGACCAGGTTCAGCACCGTCGCGATGGTCACCACCGGCGCGATCATCGGGACGACCACCCGCAGGTTGGTCTGCCGCCGGTTCGCGCCGTCGATCGCGGCGGCCTCCAGCAGTTCGGCCGGCACCGTCTGCAACGCCGCCACGAACAGCACCACGTTGAAGCCGAACCCGGCCCACACGATGACGGCGATCAGCGAGTACAGGGCCATGTTCTCGTCGAAGAGGAACCCGACGGGACCGACGCCGAACTTGCCCAGCGTGTTGTTGATCGCGCCGTTGGTGCCGAGGATCGCCGCCCACAGGTAGCCGAGGATCAGCGCGCTGATCACGTGCGGGAAGTACGCCACCGCGCGGAAGAACGAGTTGCCGCGCGAACGCCCCTTGAGGATCAGCGCGTACACCAGGCCCAGCCCCACTTCGCACACGGTGCCGACGGCGGCGATGAGCGCCGTCACGTACCAGGACTTGGTGGAGTTGGGGTCGTCGAACAGGTGCCGGTAGTTGTCCAGGCCGATGAAGTCGGCGGAGGAGAAGCCGTTCCAGTTCGTCAGGCTCAGATAGATCGCGACGCCGACCGGCACGACGGTCAGCACCGTGTAGAGCACCACCGCCGGGCCCATCATGGCCAGGGTCACGGCGCCCTCCCGCAACCGGGTGGCCCGGCGGCTCGGCGCGGGCCGCCCCGGGCGGGGGGCAGCGCCGGAGCGCTGCCCCCGCCGAGTCAGTTCTGCGAGTTCCACCACTTGTCCAATCCGGACGCCGCGCTCGACGCGGACGTACCCGAGAACAGCGACTGGATCGTCGTGTTGAGCTGGTCGCTGTAGCCGGCGATCGGCTGGTGCGGGCCCGCCTTGACGATCACCGAGGGCGCCTTGTCCAGGATCTGCTGCACCGCGGTGCCGAGGCTGGACATCGGGTAGGTGAAGCCCTGCCGCAGGTTGCCGTCGGCGGCGAGCTGGCTCTTGACCGCCTCGGGGTCGGTGACCAGCCACTTCACGAAGTCGATCGCCGCCGCCTTGTGCTTGGAGCGGTTGACCACGACGTACGGGTCGGAGATGTTGCCGAACTGGCCGGACGGGTAGGCGCCGTCGGTCGGCATGGTGAACACGCCGATCCCGTCGCTCTTCTTGGCCTGGTCCGCGGCGGGCACGAAGTACGAACCCATGATGTACATCGCCGACTTGCCGTTCAGGAAGTCCGTCTGGCCGTCCGGGTAGGTCAGGCCCAGCGCGCTCTTCTTCAGGTAGCCCGCGTCGATCCAGCTCTTGTACTGCTGGAGGTAGGACGCGTACCCGCTGTCGGCGAAGGTGACCTTGCCGTCCTTGCGCTTGACCGTCCAGTCGGGGTCGGCGGTCATGACACCGGCGTCGGCCATCATCGAGAACTGGGCGCCCGTCACCCACTGGCCGGCCGTCTGCAGCGGGGTGTAGCCGGCGGACTTCAGCTTGGCCATCGCGTCGGTGAACTGGGCGAGGGTCTTGATGCCCGTCGCGTCCACACCGGCCTTGGTGAACGCGGCCTTGTTGTAGAAGACCAGCGACTGGATCTGCTCGCCGACGCCGACCAGATACCGCTTGCCGTTGATCGCGTACTGGTCGGCCAGCGGGGTCTTGGCCGTCCAGGGCTGGTCGGTGAGGTCGGTGTAGAGGTCCGCGTCCTCCGCGGTCGGCGTGATCTGCTGGGCGATGTCCGGTGGGTCGCCCGCGGCGAGGTCCTGCGTCAGCTTGGCGTTCGCCGAGATCGTGCCGGTCAGCTCCAGCTTGATCGTCGTGCCGGGGTGCGCCTTCTCGTACGTGTCGAAAAGGGTGTTCCAGTACTGCTCGGTGAGGTTCGGCGTGATGTTGACGATGACGCGGAGGGTCGTGCCCCCGGCCGAACTCCCGGAATCGCCGCCACCACAGGCCGCGGCCGATGCCATTACCAGAGGGGCCGCGGCGAAAGCGCAGGTGCGGCGCCAGATCTTTCTCATTCGGGACACGCTCCGTTGCGTAGTCAGGAACACGGACAGCCGAGATCGCACAGGACGTCGGCAGGTTCGTCGTGTTGACGGCTTGATCGCTTGCTGGGGGAACCGCTGGTCGGCGCTTCCCGTGGGACCACCGCCCGTCGTCCGGCGGGCGGTGGTCGTCACTGCGGCCAGGGGGGCGCCGTCCGTCGTAACCGCCCGGCCGGCCCGGGGTGCGGTGCCGGTGTCAGGTCCGGACCGCACGGCCGCGAGGTGCCGGTCCACCGTCCCTGGTGGAGTCGCATGGACCTTCACCTCCAAGAATTATCGTCTATCGATTAATGATGCTAGGTGTGCCGCCCCGCATGTTCAAGAGTCGTGCGGCAAGCCCTTGCGTTCAGTCCGACCGGCGCCAACGCACGGCGATGCGACCGGAGTCGGCGGGCTCCAGGACGGTCAGCGTCACCCGGGTGAGCCGGTCTCCCCAGCTCTCCCTGAGCAGCGGGTCGTCCAGTTCCCGCACCTCGACCCACGCGGCGGCGACCTCCGGGTCCCACTCCATGCGCAGGCCGGCGCCCCTGTCCGCGGTCACGGTCGCCCACCCCCTGCCCGACTCGACGTGCCCGGCCAGGACATGGCGGATCATCAGCGGTCCGTCCCGCGGCCCCTGCCAGCGGTCCTCGACGACGACCTGGGCCGGCTCGCCGCCGGCGGCGCGTTCGAGCCGCAACTCCCGCTCCCAGCGGGCCACCAGCCCCCGCGGATAGGCGCCGCTCACCTCGGCGTGCAGCGCGGCGCCCGCCTCGTCGAGCCGTACGGTCACGTCGCGGGCGCCGTGTCGGGCGCCGGGGACCTGTCCTCCGCCGGGCTCGGGCACGTTGTGCCAGGCGCTCTGGAACGGCCAGGCCGCGTACCGGTCCGGCCCGAAGGTCCGCGCGGTGTAGACGGGCCGCCCGACGTCCACCACCAGCGGCCGCCCGTCCACCGCCACCCAGTACGAGCCGACGTCCAGGTGGTTGTGGTGCTCGCCGTTGTGCCCGGCCTTCGCCGCCAGCGCCAGCCCGGACGGGCTGCCCGCGGACTCCCGCGCCACCAGGACCTGAAGGCGGGGGAGCCAGCAGGCGCCGGCCAGCCAGGGCGCCTCCGCCCCGGCCTCCGCAGCTGCCGGTGCGCCGGTGACGGCGCGGCACCACCGTCCGTCCGCCAGCGCGGACAGCGACCGGCCGAGGCCGCCGGTGGCGGCGATGCCGCCCGCGTCCCGGGCCGCGGCGACCGCGTGCGCGGCCGTCTCCGGCTGGCCGAGCCGTTCGCCCCAGCGGAACACCACCTGCCACGGCCGCCCGCCGCCCAACCGGGCAGGCGCGTCACCGACGTTGACGTAGTGGTCCGCACCGAAGTGCATGCGCTGCGGGTAGCGCAGCAGCGGTGCGAGCAGCGGCAGGTCGCGGGCGTCGAGACCGGCGCCGCCGGCGTCCGCGAGCTGGTCCAGCACCTCCAGCACGCGGCACGCGCCGGCGAACCAGTAGGCGATGCCCTCGTCGATCCCGCCGTCGTCGGGCAGCGCGACGAGGTAGTGGTCCAGGTCGCGGACGGCCAGCCGGACCAGCCGGGCGCGCCTGCCGTCGTCGTCGCACAGCAGCAGCGCCGACGTCACGACCGCGCTGACGATCCAGGGGTTCCAGTTGTTGGCGCTGCCGTCGGCGCCGATCCAGTGCCAGTCCCGGATCCGCTCGTACGGCGCGAGCACCCGGCGGTCCACCTCGCGGCGCAACCGGCGGCGCAGGCCGGGCATCCTCCGGTCGAGGTGCGGCCCGAGCGCCCGGTCCGCCCACGCGAACAGCGAGGCGATCTCCGCCGCGCCCAGGTCGAGGAACGGCTGGTCCGGATCGGGCACGAGCTCCCCGCGTGAGGCCGTGAAGCGGTCGTGCGGCGCCCAGCACCAGGTGCTCGCCTCGGCGAAGGCGACCAGCCCGTCGGCGGCGGCGTCGAGATGCGGGCACCCTCCGGGCGCCGTCGCGTCCGCCGCCTCACCGGTGAGCACGGCGGCCAGCGCCAGCAGCGTCACCCGCTCGCGCAGCGCCCTGGCCTGCCCCTCGTAGGCGCCGCGGTCGCCGTCGCGGAAGGTCCTGGCCCAGGCCGACGCGGCCGGCACCGGTGCCGGCCGGTCCAGTTCGGCCGCGGCCTGGGCCAGGACCTCGGCGCGCACCGCCTCGGGAACGGCGTCCCACACGGCGCGGTCGGTCACGTCAGGGACGCCGCACCGCGCGGCCGGAGCGTCCGACAGCAGCTTCGCGAGCGCGTCGGCGCCGGAGGGCCCCGGGTCCTGTGCCGGGTCCGGGAGCGCGTCCAGCACCGGGGCCAGACGCGCGGACAGAGGGCCGCTCACCGTGCTCGACCCCCTTCTTCCAGGACGAGTTCGATCACCGGGAGCAGGACGTCGGGGCGGGCGACCGGCACGGTCAGCGTGAGCGTGTCCGCGGAACGGCCGGGCGGGGCGAGGTTGTTGTGCTCGTGCTGCGTCCCGTCGATCCGCTGGAAGCGGACCTCGGATCCGTCGTGCAGGAACTGCGCGTAGCGCACCCGTCCCGCCAGGCCGGGCAGATGGAGGTGCTTGAGCGGCCACGTCGGCAGGTGCAGGTAGAGGCGGTTCCCGGCCTGGGTGTAGAAGGCGTGGGCGGGTGCCTCGTACGCGCTCGGGCCGGCACCGTGCACGGACCGGGCGTGCAGCTCCATCCAGCCGCCGATCTGGCGCAGGGTGTCCCGGGCCCGCGGGTCCAGCGCGCCCCGGCCGGTCGGGCCGACGTTGAGCAGCATGTTGCCGCCGCAGGCCACCGACTGCACCAGCATCCGGACCAGCAGGCCGGGGTCCTTGTAGTCGTGGTTGTCCCGGTCGTAGCCCCACGACCCGTTGAGGGTGTGGCAGGCCTCCCACATGACCGGCACGCCGTCCCGCTCCAGCGGCTCGTCCGGCTGGTACTGCTCGGGGGTCACGTAGTCGCCGGGGATGCCGAGCCGGTCGTTGACGACGATGCCCGGCTGCAACTCCCGTACGGTCGCGAGCAGTTCCTCAGACCCCCACTCGGCGGCCCCCATCCCGGGGTAGGTGAAGTCGAAGAACAGCAGGTCGATGCGGCCGTACCCGGTCAGCAACTCCCGTACCTGGGCGTGCAGATAGTCGCAGTACAGCGCCAGGTCCCGGGGTTCCGCCTCTGCCGGTGTCCCGCGCAGCGGGTGATGGCGGTCCACCGGGAAGTGCGGATGGTGCCAGTCGAGCAGCGAGTGGTACAGCCCCACCCGCAGGCCCTCCGCCCGCATCGCCTCGGCGAACTCGGCCACCAGGTCCCGGCCGGCCGCGTGCACCGACGTGTAGTCCGTCAGCGAGGAGCCGAACAGGCAGAAGCCGTCGTGGTGCTTCGTGGTCAGGACGGCGTACCGCATGCCGGCCTCGCGCGCCGCCCGCGCCAGCTTCCCCGCGTCGAACAGGTCCGGGTCGAAGTGCTCCAGGTAACGGTCGTACGCCTCCTGCGACATGGACTCCCGGCTGCGCACCCACTCGTGCCGCGCCGCGAGGCTGTAGAGCCCGAAATGGACGAACAGTCCGAAGCGCGCGGCCTCGAACCACCCGGTGGACGGCGTGGGCACGGAAGTCTCCTGTGGTTGACAGCTGTTGGTGGTCGGCTGTTATCTACCATCGATAGGCGATAATGTCACTGATGGTTGCGCGCGGAGCTGTGCGCGGAAAGGCGTGGCGATGAGCCCGACAGGGGATCAGGGAGCGCCGGGGGCGGGGGACATGCCCACCTACGAGTCGATGCGGGCGCCGGTCCACACCGCGTCCTACGTCCGGCCGACCGAGCGCATGCTCACGGCGCTGAAGGGGGTGAGCGCCGCGACCGCCTGCGCGAAGCTGCACCAGTCCGGCATCACCCGGACCTTCATCGACGGTCCGGTGCCGCTGCACAGGGAACCGGACGTCACGGTCATCGGCGGTGCCGTGACCCTCCAGTTCCTGCCGCAGCGCGAGGACGTCTTCTCCGGCGCCGCGCAGGAGGACGCCGAACGCAAGACCGCCCTGTGGGGCGTGCTGGAGTCCATACAGCCGGGCGACGTCCTCGTCGTGTCCGCGTACGGGAGCCACTTCACGGGCTGCCTCGGCGACATGCTGGTGCGCTACTTCAAGCTGCGCGGGGGCGCGGGCATCGTGGTCGACGGGCGGGTACGGGACGCGGCCCGCATCCGCGCGCTCGGCGTTCCCGTCTGGTGCACGGGCGTGACGCCGCACTACGCCTCGCAGACGGAGCTGTTCCCGTCCGCGTTCAACGTGCCGGTGGGCGTCGGCGGCGTCCTGGTGACGCCGGGGGACCTGATCGTCGCCGACGAGGACGGGGCCGTCGTGGTGCCGCAGGACCAGGCGGTCCCGCTCAGCGAGGACTCGCTGGCCCACCAGGACCGCGAGGCGTTCGCCCGCCGCCGCCTCGACGAGGGCGGGCGGCTGTCGGACTACTACCCGCTCACCGGCGCGGGCCTGTCGGAGTACCTGGCGGCGCAGGGGGCGACGCCCCAGGGGGCGGACCAAGCCGCGGGATGAGCCGGCACCCGCGGTGGGCGCGAGGTCCTGCAACGGACGGAGGCGTCCACCCCCGATCCGTCCGGGCGCCCCGGAAGCGGACGGATCGGGGGTGGACGCCTCTGCCGTACCGCGCGAGGCGCGGGAATCCGGACGCGGCGCCGGAGGTCAGGCGGGTCCTGGCGTCACGGACGCACGACGCCGACGGACTCCGCCGGGCCGGCGGCGGGCTGTTCCGCGCCGACCAGCTTCTGCCAGGCGGCGGCCAGGCAGGCGTGTCCTTCCGGCGTCAGGTGCACGCCGTCCCGGGCGATCGCGGCGGGGCTGCCCGCCTCGCGGGCCGCCTGGTTGAGCAGCCCGTCGGCCGCGAGCAGTGCCGCGTCGAAGTCGGCGGCGAGCCGGCGGACCACGGAGATCCGCCCGTCGAGGTCCTCGCGCCAGGTCCACTGGGCGTCCTCGACGGGCACGAGGAACGGCTCGACGAGCACCAGGCGCGCGCCGGCCGAGCGGGCCTGGTCGAGGATGACGCGGTAGTCCCGCTCGTAGTCCTCGATCGTCGTGATGTCGTCGGAGTCGTAGCGCCGCCAGGTGTCGTTGATGCCGATCATCACGGACAGCACGTCGGGAGCGAGGTCGAGGGCGTCCTGCTGCCAGCGGACCCGCAGATCGCGGACGCGGTTGCCGCTGATCCCGCGGTTGAGGACCTGCCGGCCGGAGCCGGCCGCCGCCAGATTTCCGGCGATCAGGCTGACATAGCCGGTGCCCAGACTGAAACCGTCCTCGCGGTCCCGCCCCGCGTCGGTGATGCTGTCGCCCTGGAACAGCACACGGACGGAATCGTCAAGCCGTACGGACATCGTCTCTCCTCGAAAGCGTATTTCCCGCGCCGGCGGTCCGGCGCGTGCTCGCCGTATCTCTTTCGGGTGGGGTACGCATCGAACGGCGCCGTCCGCTCACGACCGGCCGCACCTGCGGGAACTCCCCCTGGCTGCCGCGGAAACGCGCGGCGGCCGACGTGAATGCTACACCGCGGGATGCGGCCGGAACAATGATTCCGGGCACGGCAAAGGGGGTTTGAGGGGACGGGCAGAAGCGGTCCCGGTATTGAATTCCGGCCCGCCGAAAACGGGCGGCCAGGATCCGGTCCTGTGCCGGTCCGGAATTCGGCGCGGGTGCGGGTGCGGAATTGGCGGGCGCGTTTTCGGCGACGGTGAAGGCGCCGGCATATCCGTGGCGACGGCGACGGCGACGGCGACGGCGACGGCGACCGTCCGGGCCGGGTCCGTGGGACCCTCGACCATGACCAGTTCCGTGGGGAAACGGCCTGCCGTGCGGGCCGGGGCCGTGCCGGCGGCCGCGGTCGCGCTGGCCCTCGGCCTGCTCAGCGGGTGCGGCGGCGGCGCGGCGCCCGCCGGGCACTCCGCGGCGACGGGCAGGGAGCCGGCGACCCCGTCCGCCTCCGTTCCGGGCTCCGTCTCCGCCTCTGCTTCTGCCTCGGCCGCCCCCGCGTTCCGGGAGCTGGAGCGCCGCTACGGCGCGACGATCGGCCTGTTCGTCCTCGACACCGGCACGGGCCGCTCGGTCACCTACCGGGCCGACCGCCGGTTCGCGACCTGCTCGACCGTGAAGGCCCTCGCCGCCGCGGCGCTGCTGCGCAAGGACACCGACGCGGACCTCGACCGCACCCTCACCTACACCCGCGCCGATCTCCTCGACTACGCCCCCGTCACCTCCCGGCACGTCGCCGAGGGCATGCCGATGCGCGACGTGCTGGCCGCCGCCCTCCAGTACAGCGACAACACCGCGGAGAACCTGGTGCTGCGGGAACTCGGCGGCCCCGCGGGCCTGCAGAAGGCCGTCAGGGAGTTCGGCGACACCACGACCCGCGTGGACCGGACCGAGCCCACCCTCAACGAAGCGGCTCCCGGCGACCTCCGCGACACCAGCACGGCACGCGCCCTCGGAACGGACCTGCGCGCCCTGCTCCTCGGGACCGCCCTTCCCGCCGCCGGTCGCGCCCGGCTCATGGACTGGATGCTGCACAACA
>Ga0123353_10010949_pt1 | contig 12719 bp, 10 predicted proteins | sample TergutLab28metaG_3_FD_92763 | JGI IMG/M metagenome (GOLD analysis project Ga0123353, IMG submission 92763) | Labiotermes labralis P3 segment gut microbial communities from Petit-Saut dam, French Guiana - Lab288 P3 | ecosystem: Host-associated > Arthropoda: Insects > Digestive system > Gut ...
CGGTCGTCATACAGGTCTATTACGTCCTTGTATTTTGGCATTTCATACCTCCATATCGTATAATCCACCGAAACGGGACGAACCCGCTCCGTTCCCCCTGCAGTCTCCGTAAACGCCTTGTTGGATATAAAATGTGCGTATTTTAGGGAAAAGTATACAATTGTTACATCCATCTGCGCGCTCGCATTATATAAAGGACACGTCCAATCACCAAAACGTGACAATCGTTAACTTTGTTTTCTGACCGCGGAAAGCCTCGGTCCTTCGCGTTCCGGATCCATGGTAGAGACCTCAAGACCGGGTATTATCATCCTCACGGAAGGCACTCCGACCTCGGGTCTTGTGATGTCAACGGCAATAACTTTATCGAATCCGCACTCCATGAGACGCTCTAAAACTACTTCGATATCATCGAGCACATAGGGTGTATCCATCCGTTCCATGGAGGACAGTTTGACAGTGCTACTCATTTTTGAGTACCACACTCTGTTCGCTTTTTTCACTTTCTCGTAACCCATTTCCCGGCTCACGCGCTGAAGCTGTGCGTTGATCTTGGAACCGTGTTTGTGCGTCGTCCTGCTCTGCGCAACTTCGGTCAGCGCACGAACGGCCGCTATCTCGGGATTCAGGTGTGTTCCCACCCCGATGGTCAGGAGTTCGGGGTCCTTCGTTGCAACGTCATCCGCGGCCGCTCCGATGGTCGGTATGCCTATGTCGCTTGTCAGATCCTTAAGATATATCTCCACACCCTTATCGTTGAACTTCTCTATCAATCGAGCACAAAGCGAACCTTCGTCCACTATGACGTCGGCTTTAGCTCTTTCACGATATTCGCATATGGACCACGCGTCCCTCTCTATGAGTTCCAGAGAAGCGTGCAATATGGCCTCCTCCATGGTGTTGCCCGACGCGATCCCGTTGGTATGGAATCTGAATAATTGAAAATCGCCGTCGGGGAAATAAGGATGATACACAGCGCATGCGGGCACCCATATCTCCTCTCCTCTGAACATCTCATATCCGGGGCACCAGGCTATCATCTCATTCTTGAAATCCGATGTGCGCAGCGGAAGTATCATCTCCGCCGGATCAAGTGTTAAACCATTCTCCGAAGCCTCTTCGTAAGTTCCGTACACTATCGTGTCCGTATCCCGTAATTCGGCGCTGTACCTCTCCATCGCTTCCATCACCGCGGACGCTTTGGCCTGTTCGGGCGTCGGTCCCTTCCCGTTGTAGAATTTTGCCTTACCGTGCGCGGTGTTCTTCCTGGATATTGAGAACACCGGGATACCGATGTTGTCCTTCGTGGTTATATCCTCAAGAGGCTCCAGACCGGCTTTTGAAAGTAACGGAATAACTCGTTCCAGCGTTTCGGCCGGAAGCATCGTCCTTATCCCCGTGTCCGCCGATGCCTTTGGGCAGCGCTGTAATTCCATGGTATCACTTCTGACTCTCTTTGTAAAGTTTCAGATCGGCGTTCTCGTCGACGACCATCCGTTCCACTATGATATCAACTTCAACGTTCTTGATGCTCATCATCTTCAGCACCTGCGTCTGTATCATCTCGTATAGATCGTCAACGCTCCTGGTGTATAATTCCACAATAAGATTGTGATCGCCGAACGACTTGTATATGTGGCGTACGCCCTCGTATTTCTTCAACTCCTCTATCACCACGGAAACGGGAGAACCCACGACCTGCAGGTACAGCAGCGACTTCATGATATTGAGTTTGGAAGGGTCTATCTCCAGGGAGTGGTTCACTATCACTTTATCCTCTTCCAGCCTGGCGATCCTTCTGCTGATCGTCGCCTTATCCCTTCCGAGGGCGTTGCCTATCGACCCCATGGATGTTCTCGAATCCTTTCTCAATGTTTCGAGGATCTCGACATCCTTGGCATCTATCTCTTCCGTCATGGGTCCTCAGCAAGCGTTCAACGAATATAAAAAGTGCTAATCACCCTTTTCTGTTCACGCGCTGCAACGCGTCCGTTGCGTATCTTTCCAATGTCCTCACCATATCGGATATCAATGATCCGGGGATGCCTATCATCAATTCATCCGTTTTCAGGTCGGTGTTGTTCCTGCAGCCGAGGCACCCTACCGAAAGGTTCGGGGCGTTGGTGACAAATGGTATTGAAGTAACGTCAAGACAGGCGGACTGGAATGCTGACGTTACGTACGTGACGCGACCGCCGGTGTGCGCCGTGTACAATGGAGCGAACCAGTATATGCGCTCCGGTATATCGACGAATATAACGACATCGGGTTCGAAATTCGCATCTTTAAGCGGACATACGACGGTTCCGATGATCTTATCGGGAACGATCGTTCCTGCGCCTATCGTTCTTTTGACAGCTTCGGCGGTATCCATCACACCCATGGTGAAATGGAACTCCCCGGATGCTACGTTCTCGGGCATCGGCGCCATTCCCAGGAATGCCGCTCCCGTTGGGCATACGTGCATTGATACGGGCATCATGAACTTCTCGCCGTACCTTGCACGCATGACCGTCTGACAGTGTGTGATCGGTTTCTCAGGGGTCGAATATCCCGATGGGAATTCTTCCCCCGGTTTCACCAGTTTCACGGCCACCGGTTCCGACCTGAGTTCGAGGACATCCCTGAACTTCCTTGAGAACTCTTTATTCTCGGCCAGTATATCATTCATTACCGGCCTCACTTCGTAATATGTGATAAAGTTTGCCTGCTAACCGATTTGAATGTTCAAAGTGAAAGATGAATAAAATGTTTAGAAACGCGGTTCCAGATCCGTGAAGTGGTACACTTTTTCAGGACAGTTCATGTCGCACGCTCTGCACGCCGTTCCGAGACACAGGTCTGAACGGACGCGTATCTCCGGACCGGAGTCGGTCTTGTACACATTCAACGCCTTCTCCGGACAATTCTTCTCGCACTTCTTGCAGCCTGTGCATCCCCGGAACCTGCCGTACATTATCATTCCGACCTCTTCCAGCGAATAGAATCCTCTCCCGATCTCCGGAATGTCACTCTTAACCGTTCTCACGACCTTGGACGGTACCTTGATCTCCGGCAGCGATGCAAGGCCGCTCGCGACTATAAGATCATTATACATATCCATGGACATTCCCTCGGTCCAGTAAGCAAGTTCAAGGACATACATGTCCTCGAATGTCTTCGACGTTGCGAACATAATATGATTGGCGGATATCGAATCCGCGACACTCTGCATTCGATCCAACGTTCTGGGATCGCTCAGCAGTTCGTGCGCCATCATCAGGGACGTGTTCCCTAATTGGTACACTTCATCCAAACGCCTCGGTATCATGCCGCATATCTGTGCTTTGACCGGATCGACGTACGTACCGGACGCGCCGGCCATGTACATTATCTTGATATCCTCGTCATTAAGACCGACATCATGTATCAGCGTCCTGTGACCCGCTCTTATGGCACCCATCGCCTTTCCAGCTTCCTGTACGTCGCGTTCCGAGAAGCTTATGCCGTTCATCAGATGTATCTGGTTGTCCGGAGTTGCTATCTCCGGAAGCTTTATCAGACCGGACTTGAGGCCCATGGCCATTGATGATACCACTCCCGTTCCTGTTATCCCTTTTGCGTGATAATCCAGTATCTTCACTTCCCTGCCTGTCGCAGGGTCAACTTTCGAGGCGGCAAGCGGTATCAGCTTATCGTTCAACACTAAATTCTCCCACAATCCGTCGTCGGCTATGTTCACATCGGATATCGCGCCGGGCGACGCAAGGACGCCGTATCTTATCGATTGGCCCTCCATGGCCGGACCCGCTGCGGCGCTTCCCGAATAGAGTTCGCCGTCATAGTACAACCCCATTTCGGCATTCGTACCGTAATCGGTGACCATGCATATCTCCTTCTTATCGAGCATGCCGGACCTGATTATCATTGCCAACGCATCAGCACCTATCTCATGTCTTATGGCGGGAGGTATTATCACTTCCGCCTCAGGGTTCACGCTCATAACTCCGATATCACCGGCATTCCTCGTATGACCTCTTCTGCTCGGCGCTATAACGCCTAAGTTATCAAGTCGGTTCTTGCCTGCGAATGCTAGGTCTCTGACCTCGATGTTCTCGAACAATGAAAGTTGGATCGGGTTGCCGCATATCGCTATTTTATTGATATCTTTCACTTTGTCCTCGCCGTGCAGCTTTATCAGGTCGTCCACGGTCTTCATTATTATCTTATGCCCGATCTCAGAGCCGGATGTCATCCAGAAATGAAGATGATCCATTATGTTCGCTCCGGGCAGCGGGTGCCTGACCGTCACTGCGGTCGACAATATCTTTCCGCCGTTATCCAGATCGACCAGATGAGACCTGAAACCGCTGGTCCCGAGGTCGAGTGCTATTCCGTATGATGCCATTTGAACGCCTCTGCCCGCGAATGATGATACAACGATATAATGCTTTCATGCATACGAAAAGGACCATACGAAAGAAAAGTTAAAGGGAAAAGGTTTGGTGAATGCACGATTATTTGTCTTTGACCGCTTTCACAAGTGCGAGAAGGTTCTCGTTCTTTATGAGCGCTGACAGACCGCATCCGGGTGCGACAACATCGAAACCGGCTTCTTTAACGATCCTTCCGTGTTTGTAGCAGTCCTCGGGGGTTCCCTGGAGTAACGGGTTGACGACACCGACGTTACCTACGAGCGCGACCCTCTTGTTGACCTTCTTGACGCCCACTTTGGGGTCGACCTTCTCTTCTATCGAGAGACCGGTGACGCCGGTTGCGATCATGTTGTCAAGTATCGGTTCGGTGTTACCGCAGATGTGCAGTACTGATGAAGCGCCCTTGACGGATGCGAGGCTTGCCTTGACGAATGCTCCCGCATATTCGTCGAACATGTCCGGTGACAGAAGATCGGTGGATGCCGACGGTTCGGACATCTGGATGATGTCTGCGCCCGCATCGGCGAGTGCTTGTGTGTATGCTTTGCAGATCGGGTTGACCGCTCCTACCCATTTAAGGACCTCTTCCGGGGCCATCATGATACCGAAAACGAGGTTCTCGGTGCTTACAAGGTGTCCCGCGAGTGTGAACGGACCGGTGTTACCCGCTATTACCGCGTAATCCTTACCGTGCGATTCTTTCAGGAGTTTTATTCCTTCAAGGACCGCTGCCGGCCTTCCGCTCTTCAGGAATTCCGCCGGATCCATGAGGTTCGGTTCGTCGTATTCGCCGGCCATCGGGTCGAAGTGGAACGGATGTTTCTTCAACATCGGCGTTCTGTCCTGCTTTCCGGGGTCCACTGCGCATCCCAGCCTCTCCGCCTCTGCCGTAAGGCAGAACGGTGCTCTGACCGCTTCGAATCCCAGGATGTCCGCCTGGCCCGCGCCTAACTTTGCCATTGCCTTCGGGTTGGAGTGTGCCTCCGGCCAGAAGACGCCCAGCGCTTCCATCTGGCCGATGGTCGCGCTCTGTGTGAAGACCGCCACCGGCGGCCTGTCAAGTTTCTCTTTCCTCATTGCTGCGAGTACTCTTTCTCTTGGAGTCATTGACATGATATTATCTCCCTGTGGGGCATGAATGAAATCAAGTTATTTAATATATGCGCGCTGCTCACGAAGACTTCGGGTCACCCGTCACGCGTACCGTTACTTCCGCGAAGTTTATCGTCCTCGCCAGTACCTCGTCCTCCCAGTTGCCGTATGCGCCTTCCGTAGAGAAATGCGCCTTCTGCCTGCTCACCGCTTTTATGTTGACCGCGCCGGATCTTTTCACCTTCTCCGTAAGATACGTGGTAAGACTGCGCGTTGCCGCGGAAACGGCCGACTCGAAGCGATCGTAATAGACCATGCCCATGAATGGTATGGATGCGGAGAACCGGTAATCCAATGTGGGGGCAACGGTTGCGGTCAGTGATTCCGATATCTTACTTGTCACCGCCCCGACGGCGTTGCATACGTCGAAATGCTCGGGGAATATCACATCCGTACCGAATCTCTTCCCTATGTCGCCCATCAGTGCTTCGGCGGGTGCTCCCACGCCTATTATCGGATGTTTGAGCTTCGGTATCATATCCAGAGGCATGCCTCTTCTCAGTGACGTCATCTTCTTCATCAGTTTCTTAGAACCGTCATCCAGCCATCCTTCCATCTCATCGTCCAGCATCTTCGTCATCAGCGCTTCGGAGATCTTCATCTTTATCTCTTCGAACATAGCGGCTGCTGCCTGTTTCGTCGTCATTCCGAGTTTTTCGGCGATCGCGTGCACACCGGCTTCCGCACCTTTCGAGTCGCCGTAGTTGAATTTCTTCATGTACACCATTATGTCGGTCGGCGTGAGAGAACATGCCTCCAGGACGCCTTTCTTCGTCAATGCCGATAATTCATCGGAGATCATCCACAATCCGTTCGTTGCGTCGCGTATACTGAGCGATGTCATCGGACCTTTGCCTTTCATCCCTTTGTAAACCCTTTTCTCTTTTTCCGTCATTGACGACGTGTCCGCGTTGTCATCGGCGATGTAATAATCGATCAGATCGTTGAACATTATCACTTCGACCACTTCCGGATATCGGGATGCGAGGACACATAACGGCGTCACCCTGTCCGGGCCTATCTTGAACCTCAGGTCCTTCAGCGATATCCTTGAATCGCCTCCCAGCGCGATCGTGTACATATCCACCGCTTTCACCCTCGTCCTCCATTTGCCGACGTTCGCGCCTTCTTCCTGTATCATCGGGAACCCTTCGTCCATCACGGCGATGTCGGTGGATGTTCCCCCCACATCGATTATCACACAGTTCTCGATCCCGGACAGAGTGGTCCCTCCCACCGAGCTTGCGGCGGGACCGGACAATATCGTCTCGACCGGGTACATCTTCGCCAGATCGAGATCCATAACGGACCCGTCGCCTTTGTATGCCATTATCGGTGCCTTTATTCCTTTATCGTGGAACGTCTTCTTCACGTCGTCGAAGAATTTACTTACTACTGAGATGAGTTTCGCATTGAGGACCGTGGTCTCCGTCCTCACATCTATCCCTAAGGTCGCCGAAAGTTCGTGACCGGCCACCGTCGGAAGTCCGGTCATCTCCGACGCCATCTCTTTTACTTTGTCCTCTTGCGAGGTGTTCATCGTTGAGAATAATCCCGATATCGCGATCGCGTCCACTCCTTTACTGACCTTCTTTATCGCCTTCCGAACCTCTTTCTCATCCAGCTGCGTCACCGCGCGGCCGCGGCTGTCGAACCCTCCTTTGATGAATACCTGCGCCTTCTCACCGAAGTGCACCGGCCCCATCGGGTCCCAGCCTATCAATATCAGACCGACCTCACCACCTTCCCCTTCGAGTATGGAGTTCGTCGCCAGCGTTGTCGATATTCCGACAAGCGAGATATCTTCGGGCTTTATGTCGCATGCATCGAATACCGCATCCACGGAAGCGTGCAGCCCTATTGAAAGATCATCGTGCGTGGTGCTCGATTTCCTCTTCGCTATGACCGAATTATCATCGAGATCGACTATCACCGCATCGGTGAACGTCCCTCCCGTATCGATGCCGAGACCGTACCTGGCTATGGATACTTCATCGTTCATCGTATCCTCCGGACGATCCGGTTCAATGAGGCCGAGACCCTGGATCAATTTCCCGAGGTATCCGGAGACCTTCTCCCTTTTCTTCAGTTCCGAATTATATCTCGTTGTCTGATAGTACACGTAATACGAATTACCGGATCTTTTGACGTCGAAGCATTTCCTTCCTTTCGCTTTCTCGTCGTCTATCCACTGTATCACCCATTCATCGAATTCGGATCTGCGGGTCATGTCCGATGTATTACCGTATACATATTTAAAACGTATACCGTATAACTTTCAGATGCGGAACATGTTCCGAAAGCTGTATCCTATCCCTTTATGACGGTTCTTGGCCCATTCCGGTATCTTGAAACGGTGAAGACGTTTGTGTGTCTCCGATCTTCCGTCATGGCAATACGCACACACTAGGATCACATCCTTTCCGGCGATCTCGCGCCCAAGTCTTCTGTAAGCGTCGGTGCTTGTGTGGTGACCAACTTTGTTCCTGTCGGAGATATCGCAGCGGCATGATGCACATCTGCCCTTCTGCATCTCATAGCATTCTCTTTTGATCATATAGAAATGACGGGAACCCGTGTACTGATGATACGACTCGTTATCCGATACGATGAATCGTTCTCCCGTCGTATTGCATACGATGCGGAGCTTACTTCTCCACGTAATGATATTCAGGAACCCATCCAGAACGTCTCCCATCTTCCCACCCCGTTCGCCTATTCCCTTCTCCGGCACAGACTCAATATCATTGAATCAGGAGAGAAGAATGAAAATAGGGATAAAGTAAAAGGTTTTGATGCTCAGCAAGGTATTCTTGTTCAGATACCGAGGAACTTCGCTGCGAGCTTGGATGCTGCGACCGCGTCGTATGTCCATCCGTCTGCGCCGATCTGCGTTGCGAATTCCTGTGAGGTTGCGCCGCCGCCGATCATGAGCTTCACTTTCGTGGTCATGCCCTCTTCTTTGATGACCTTGACCGTCTCTTTCATTCCCTCGAGTGTCGGGGTCATGAGTGTCGACTCTGCGATGAGCTCCGCTTTTTCCTTCTTTGCCGTTGCGATTATGTCCTTTATCGGTACATCCTTACCGAGATCCAGGACGGTGAGTCCGAGACCGGTCAGCATCGCTTTGACGATGTTCTTTCCGATGTCGTGCACATCTCCCTCGACAACTGCGATCACGACCGTTCCCTTCGCCTTTCCGCCGTCTCCTTTCAGGAGCGGGAGTACAAGGTTGAGACCCTGGTAGAGTGTGTTCGCCGACAAAAGAACCTGGGGCAGGAAGTACTGCTTGGATTCGTATTTGTCACCGACGATGGCCATTGCCTTTGAGAGACCCTCGAAGATGATCTCTTTGGCTCCGATACCCGAGTCCAGACATTTCTGGGTCGCGTCCTTTGCCTCTTTGATCTTACCGCTGACAACTATGTTGATAAGTGCGTCTAATTCTGCGCTCATTTTAACTTCCTCCATCTATCTACATGTTAGATGTTAAGGGTTCGTATTGAAAGAGAGTAAATAAAGGATTTTATGGTTGGATGATATATCCGATTAAATATCCTTAATTATAGTTAACATATGTTAATCGACCCTCGCCGATACTGCGGCGCACGGCGTGCATATAATACACACGGGGTCTGCGCCTCTTTTTTCCGGTTTTCACTGTGTTTTTGCCGAAAATGTCATATAAAAATATTTCTATTGTACCCTGAATGCGTTCCGCACGCAACAGCATCATAATTCCATGTCTTTTATGTCCCCGAGACGGCCCAGTTTCATCATCCCGATGTCGGAAACACCGTACACGTATGCTTTATCGGTCTCCGCGTTCCTGCATGCGGCGGACATGAACTCCTCCGACGATATGTCATTACCCGATGAGAAAGGACTGAACGGCGGTATGACGATCACGCCCGGTTCTTCCATATACAGAAAACATTGAAGTTTCAGGCTTCCGCTCATGGCGCCGGATATCCTTACCGACGGATGCTCATGAGCTATTATAACGGGTCGTTCACCTGAATCGATGTGTCCGTGCTCCAGTCTGAAACCGGCGATGTCAACGTGATCGAGAACTTCAAGACCAAGCTCGGAGATTATGTTCTGCAGGAAATTGTCATGATTTCCCCTTACGACGATCACTTCGGCCGCTTCCGTGAGCATCCCGATCGTTCTGATCACTTCGAGCCTGCATTCGTACGGTGCTCTTGCGAACTCGTGTTTTATATCACCCAGCAGAACGATCCTCTTCGGTTCGTACCTGCATATTATCCTGTTCAGCGAATCCCTTATCGAATCTGTGTTTATCCTCGGTAGATAGATCCCCTCACCTTCAAGCGCCCTCTCATATCCCAGGTGAAGGTCCCCTATGATAACGGTAGGTCCTTCATCGAGTACGAGACATCTGTCGTTGGATGCCCTCACGCCCGGTATTATCTCAACGGAATCCACATCCCGTGAATCACATGGGATGATTTAACAGCCTCGCTTCCGCCCGCTGATCGCCGTTTTGGAATCCGCACCTGATTCTTACCGTCTTTCCGTGGTCGCACTCAGGGAGCGATAGGATTTTTTATTTGCCGGGATATGTGTCGAACGGAAGCTGATGCGTATTGTGCGGGAACGAAGAACATTCGAGACTGGAACGCGATGCCGGAAGAGCGGCATCGGCGATAACGGCGGCGGATGATGTTCTCGTCGTTGCGCACATAGACGCAGACGGCATATGCGCGGCATCGATAGCATCAAGGACGCTTGACCGTCTCGGAAAAAAGCACGATGTGCTTTTCGTCAAGAAACTGGATGATGATGCGCTGGCCGCCGTGAACGGAAGCGAAGCATCGCTCGTTTGGCTGGTGGACCTCGGAAGCGGTTATCTTTCGTCGATAACCAGGAAGAAGGTCGTGGTCGCCGATCATCATGTTCCCGATCCGAAGTGGATGTCCGGTCAAACTTCGTTATTCGATTTCTCCGGTCTTGTGCATGTGAACCCGCATAACTGCGGGATGGACGGATCGGGAGAGATAAGCGGCGCCGGGGTGACGTACATGATATCGAAGCTCGTCGATCCTTCCAACGTCGATCTTGCGTACCTTGCGATCGTCGGTGCAAGCGGGGATGTCCAGGATCAGGCGGAATCCAAGTTCGTAGGATACAACAGAACGATATTGCAAGATGCCGTCGATAACTGTGATATGGAGATCGTTGACGACGTCAGACTGTTCGGACGCGAGACGAGACCTCTTACGCAATTCCTGCAATTTTGCAACGATCCGGTCCTCCCTGGGCTTACATCGGATAACGCCGGATGTCTCGATCTATACGCCGGTCTACGGATAGATCTTAAGGATAACGGCAGGTGGAGGACGTGGAACTGCCTGAGCGATGATGAGAAGGATGCCGTGAAGATAACGCTGATAGAACTTATCGAGAGGGCCGGCGGCAACGCCGAGAGGCTTATGGGTGAGGTTTATACACTTCCGAAGTTCGAAAAAGGTACGGAACTGAGGGATGCGAAAGAATATGCCACGCTGCTCAACTCATGCGGCCGTTATGATGACGCTGCAACGGGTATGCGCATCTGCCTCGGCGATAAGAGCGCGCTTGCCGACGCAGCCAAGAACCGCAGCGAGCATCGTAAACAACTTTCCATCGCGATGAATTACATAAAACAGAATAACGTCATACGCGTCCGCAGATTCGTCCAACACTTCCACGGGGGCGACGAGATACGCGACACGATAATCGGGATAGCCGCAGGTATGATACTGGGATCCGACGGTGTCCGCAATGATATTCCGATAATAGCGTTCGCGAATGCGGATGACGGCGTCAAAGTGTCGGCCAGAGCGGATAAGTCGCTGGCGGCTAAGGGGCTCGATCTGTCCATCGCCGTTAAAACCGCCGCGGAAAAGGTGGGCGGGTTCGGAGGCGGTCATAACGTTGCCGCGGGAGCGACGATACCCGCAGGTAAAGAATACGAATTCATTCACATCATCGAATCGATCATCGCGGCGCAGATCACTTGAGTAACGTGTACAGAACTGCTTTCTGTGCGTGCAAACGATTCTCGGCCTGATCGAACACCACGCTCTGTTTACCGTCGATGACATCCGCCGTTATCTCTTCGCCGCGGTGCGCCGGAAGGCAATGCATCACGATGCAGTCCTTCTTCGCAACGGACAGCAGATCGGCGTTGACCTGATATTTACGGAATATGCGAAGCGCATCATCCTGCGATAACGTGTCGCCCATGGATATCCACGTGTCGGTGTAAAGAACATCGGCATCCTTGCACGCTTCCAGCGGCTCCACGTTGGCCGATATCCTGCAGCCGTTCTCATCCGCTATCCTGGACGCTTTCAACATTATCTCGGCGTTCGGCATGCGCACCGCCGGACATGCGACCACCATATCTATCCCCAATACGGCGCACGCATACATCAATGAGTTACAAACGTTGTTCCCGTCACCGAGATAAACGAACTTGAGACCTTTCAGCTTACCTTTCTTCTCTTTTATCGTCACCATGTCCGCAAGAGCCTGACACGGATGTTCCAGATTGTCGAGGCCGCTTATCACCGGCACCGTCGCGTGAAGTCCCAATTCATCCATTATCTTGTAGTCATACGCACGGTACATTATACCGTGGACCATGCGGCTCAGCACTTTGGCGGTATCTTCCACCGTTTCACCGCGTCCGAGCTGCATCTCCGATGACGCTATGTACAACGGATTACCGCCGAGCTCGCTTATGGCGACGCCGAACGAGATCCTTGTGCGTGTGCTCGGTTTCTCGAATATCATCGCTAATGTCTTACCTTTCAGCGTATCCTCATGCTGATAACGCTCCTTTTTGAGCTTTATCGCCAGATCGATCAGCTTCGGCATATCGTCCTTCATATCGAGTACAGAGATCAGATCCCTCTTCGTCATGCCACCTGCCACTTAATCGTATATATTAATCTTTTCGCCCGCCGATGTACAGATTCACGGTAAATGTGTATGACGTTAACTGTTCCCGGTACCTTTCGGACGGAAAACTTTTATCTACAACGACGCGATGGAGCGGGCACACATGGCCGGGATGGGGTAGCTTGGTTATCCTAGGGGACTGTGGATCCCTTGACTCGGGTTCAAATCTCGGTCCCGGCC
>Ga0123353_10010950_pt1 | contig 12718 bp, 11 predicted proteins | sample TergutLab28metaG_3_FD_92763 | JGI IMG/M metagenome (GOLD analysis project Ga0123353, IMG submission 92763) | Labiotermes labralis P3 segment gut microbial communities from Petit-Saut dam, French Guiana - Lab288 P3 | ecosystem: Host-associated > Arthropoda: Insects > Digestive system > Gut ...
CGCTTTGGTATGGACGGCGTTCATGTGGCGGCCGAGATGGGCGGCCATGCTGAAGGATTTGTTGCAAAGTTCGCAGGCGAACGGTTCCTTTTTGGCTGCCTTCTTGGCCTTGGGCGTGTCTTTGCTCTTCGCCGCGGGCCTGGAGGTGACCTTGTTGAGGGGCTTGCCGATGTGGACGTGGCCACGATGAATTCTCAGCGCGCGTTCATTCTTAAAGGTTTTGCCACACGTTTCGCATTTCGCGTCACCCGTCTGAATCACTTCGTCTGTCATTTCTGGCCTCACAAATATTCCACAGACAGCCACGGTCTGCAGATGCCTTGCGAACTCTGTGTTTTTGTGGCTATTTTCAGGAGTCCAATCTCCTGCTGTACGTGTGATTTTCCAGATCGTGTGCCGGGTGTCAAGTAAAGTCTTGCCCATCTACGAAAGTCTGTCGGGCCTGATTCCGATAGCAATAATTAAGGAAAAGGATAATCACTGGCCGATGGCCATTACAGCGAGGCTGTTGGCCGACAAGCAGTTGGTTAACCTCTATGAAAAACTGGCGGCATTGTGCAAGAATGTCTGCGAGACCGGCAGCGTCAAGGCGACGAAATCACGGCGAAAGGCCAGCGTGAAAAAGCCCGCCGCGAAGAAACCCGCTGCAAAGGAAACTGTCGCGAAGAAGCCCACTGCAATGAAACTCGGCACAAAGAAGCCCGGTGCGATGAAACCTGCTGCGAAGAAAGCCGTCGCAAAGAAGCCCGCGGCGAAGAAAAAGCCTGGCAAAAAATCGTAACGAACTTCTCGCATGCGAGGGCACGTTGCGGAAACCACCGTCACGCGCTAAACAATCGAACGTTGCCGCCACGTTCAAAAACCTCCGTAACCCGGCCAACGACGCGGCCGGGTTTCTTTTTACAACCTGCGTGGCCGGTGGCCGTTACCGGAATGAGTCATTGAACGAGCTTGGCCGAAGGCTTGTCTCTCGTCCGCGCGTCATTTATGATTCGCGGCGTATTCGAATTGCACAAACACGATTGCCTGGAGTTCAACGATGTGGCATACAGCGGCTGGAGATCGGGTTCTGGAAGGCGCGGAAGCGCAGATATTTGCCTTTTGTACTAACATCATGATGCGACGTGAGTGGTTTAGAAAAGAATTTGACCGCTTCGGCATTCCCATGTTCGATGCCCTGACGTCTCCGCAGCGGATCGCGATGCTTCACCAGGTCACGCAGGCTCTCTTTCGGCCTGAGGTGCCCGCACCGAAACTCACGGCCGCGTTGGAGGCCACTGTGGCGGCCGTCCTTCGGAAGATATACTCGCTCCTGAGGGCGGAAGTGGTGATTGTTCCCCATCCACACAACAAGACTGTACTTCGGTCGCTCGTGGCCAAGGCATGTCGGGAAATGGTTAAAAACGACGATCCAGACGACGCCCCAGATGACGATCCAGACGATGAGCCTGACGATGATTCAGGCGGCCGTAAAGTGCCGAATGCTTCCTGCAGAGACATGGATGAGTGGGATTTCTGCGTGTATGAACTCCTGCGCGATGCCATCCTTTGGGACGACGATTGCCTCAGCGAAGGCAACCTCGATCTTCCACCCAGGCAGAACAATTATGCGAGGAAAGAGAAGCACATCGCCCCGGACTACTTCCAGGCGGTCGCGCATAACCCATCCGAGCAGCAGGTGGACACCCTTTGTGCCGAACTTGATGTATTATGCTCAACGGTCTACAAGACCGGCAGCGCCGAGGCGGCCGCGCCGAGGCGAAAGGCCAGTGCGAAGAAGCCTGTCGCAAAGAAGCTCGCTGCAAAGATATCCAGTGTGAAGAAAGCCACCGTGAAGAAACCAGGCGCAAAGAAACCGGGTGGGGCGAAAGCCGTCGCGAAGAAGCCCGCCGCGAAAAAGAAAAAACCCGGAAACAACAAATCGTAACGCATCGCATTGTGCGTGGGGCACGTTACAGGAACGAGTCACGCGGCGAACAATCGAACATCGCCGCCACGTTTGAAAACCTCTGCGGGGCCGGGCCACCACGAACTCGGCGCATTCACTTTTCAACCTGCGCCAACGTGACGCGTTCTGGCCGCGGCCACGGACGATGTCTGCCGTCGAACGCAGGCAGATTCATCGCCGAAAACTGGCCTTTTGTGGGCGAAAACCATGTTTTTTGTGGCCTGGAAAAGGGCGCATCTTGGGGGCCACCTTGGCCACCTTCACGGAAAGTGTCGTTCTCGGTGTTACTCTCGGTGTCCTTCCCGGTGCCGTTCTCGGTGACGTCCTGGGTGCCGTTCTTTTGAAATATGTCGTTTTTGTTGCGGTTTTCATGTGTTTTCTTTCCCGCAAAAGGTGACCTTCTTGGGGACCAGTTTCACGGGAAAGTGACCAACTTGGTGACCTGCCGCAGTCCGGCGGAGTTCGAGATTCGGCGCGAAACTCCGCCGTTGTCGAAAAACGGCGTTCAGTCGTCCCCGTCATAACTCGCGGTGGGGTCGCGAGATGTGTGTCTGATTGTCGGAAAAAGACACCGCCGATGCGTTCTAGTTCTCCAGAACGCACCGGCGGTATGTTAAGCGGGCGATGAGACTTGAACTCACGACATTCACGTTGGCAACGTGACGCTCTACCACTGAGCTACGCCCGCGATTTTCCTTGTTATCGCCTATGACGGCAATTGGACAGTCAACCCGTATCGGCTATGCGACAACCGACGGACGATCCATCGCCGCCCTCGATTCATCGCCACCCTCGATCCATCGCCACCTTCAACTTATCGCCACCGTCTGTCCATTGGGGCCGTCTGTCCGTTACCGCCACCTATCCGTATATTGCCGGGGCGACAACTGGATAGTCGATCATAACGTTGGCGGCGAAGGTGTCAAGCGTTTTTTTCTTCCGGAGATTGTTGTTTTTGTTTCGGCTTGGTTTTTTTGTCCCGGAGATCTACGGTTCCGGCAGACAGGATGGTTGCCGAGAAGGTGTCGGGCATCAGGCGTCGGCGTTGGGAGCATCGCGGCAAATCCTGCCAGTTTCGTGGCTTTTCATGGTGGATACGTTGGAAATCGCGTCGAAGTTTGCTCATTTCCCGCGCAGGGTGCCGGTTTGGCGGGGTGAACGACCTTCTTTTCTGGCATTGTGCTCACAACATCAGAATGACCCAAACCATGCGGCTGGATTTCCTGAAAGGCTGGACGTCCCAAACTCCGGAAGGGGCGTCTTGGGGTGCCCAGTGCCCGTACTCGGGCATGCCCTGGATTTCCGGGCGTTTTTTGTGTGTATCATCGTACTTGACTCCACTGGCCGCAAGTCAAGCCACCATGCAAACACGGACTCGAACGACTCGCACGTTCCCGTGTACGCGTCGTTCGATATCGCATTCGCACGACGGCTTGACTTGCGGCCCGTGGCGCCAGGCACAGGATGCGAAAAAACAACCGCTACCCCAGGGCGAGCCCGAGTACGGGCACTGGGCACCCCAAGACGCCGCTGCCGGGGCTTGGAACGTTTCGCCGTAGTTTTCGAATCAGCCGTGATAGAAACTCCCGGCCTCCCATGCAACATAACGCTCATAATCGCAACCAATAAAACCATGCCAGAAAAAACCCTCGTGTCCCCTTTTGCGAGACAGACTGGAATGGCGCACCACGTATCGCGGTGGACACGAACATCGAACACCGTGTGTGGTAGTCGTCTTGCAAGGAAGGACACGAGAGAAAAAACGATGTCACTCACAATTGGCGGGCGCTGGCGGGGTGGCCCTGCTGTGTTACACCGTGGAACGGGCCTGCCGATAGGCCTGTTTTACAGCGCAAAACAGCAGGGCCAACCCGCCCGCGCCCGCCACACACGATTCTCGTGCAAAATATGGGGCAATTTGATGCGTTTGCCTTGGATTTAGAGGCTGATCCCTTGTTTTCCACGTCAGCCATGTTACAGTCTCAACAACGGATGGTGAGAAAATGGCACAACCTCCAAAATGTTCCGTCACGGCTGAACGACGAATCTCTTGTCATCAGTCACGTGTCACCGGCCGCTTGCCTCGACTCCACGCCCGTGCTCTGTCGCGGTTGAGGTTCGCAACTCTTGTCGCTTGTCGCGTGTCACTGGTCGCGGCCCTTCTGGTCCTGCCGGGGTGCAAACTGACAACCGCCATTGACTCGTTTCGCAACGGTGAGGCGGTGGCGGCGGACCAGCGGACGCTGTTTTATGGGCCCGACGTGCTCGCCAGGCCGGGCGAGCCGGTGGAGTTGGTCGCAAGGCTTCGAAAGCCCAAATCGTTCCGCGGTTTGGCCGAGGTCGTCGTGGCGTTCGAGCAGGACGGCCGGCGGCTGGGCATCGCCGTCACGGACAAGGACGGTTTCGCGAGGCTGGCGTACACCGTGTCCGACACGCCCGGCGACACGACCATCACCCTCGCGCCCGTGGCGGCCCCGGACAAACTGCGGAAGGACAACCGCGATGTCCTCCAGGTCCGCTACGAGCTTCTGGTCGCGGTCCGGCGGCCTCACGAACGGTTCCTCGTCGTGGACCTCGACCACACCGTCGTGGACGCGGGCGCGTTCGTGGTGGTCACGGGCGAGCCGCCCGCGATGGCCGACGCCGCCGAGGTCCTGCGGCGGCTGAGCGGGAGGGACGGGTACAGCCTCATCTACCTCACGCAGAGGCCGGCCGCCCTGACGCGAAAAAGCAAGCTCTGGTTGAACGCCAACGGGTTTCCGCCGGGCGTGCTCATCACGACCGACCGCACGAAAGAGGCGTTGGGCGACACGGCCACGGTGAAAACGCGATACCTGCGGGAACTCAAGGCGCGGTGGGAGGGAATCGCCGTCGGCGTGGGCGACCGCGAGGGCGACGGACTGGCCTACCTCGCCAACGAGATGCGGGCGTACGTGATCCCCGACCTGGCCCGGACCGACGACGACAAGGACGCCGACGAAAAACGGACCCGCGCCGCCGCCATGCTCCGACGACTGCCCGACGACCCCAACATCCAAGCCGTCCGAAACTGGCGACAAATCGAACAATCCATCACCCAGGGCAAACGATTCCCCGTCGCCGAACTCGCGGCGGAGTTGGACCCGTGAGCGTTTTTTCTCCTGTCCGTCTTTGCATGACCGCTACCATATATGGTGCCCGATGTTCGCGGCAATCACCACATATGGCGTGCCCGCCCAATCAGTCTCGCAGAAGGGGGACACGAGGCGTTTTTTACGTCCGCCGCCGCAGCATCGCCAGGCCGCCCATCGCCAGCAGGGCCAGCGTCACGGGTTCGGGAATGGCCGGAGGAATGGGGACGGCGAACAGTTCAATCTCGCACAGCGCGCCATTGCCGGTCCGCAACGGCGCTTCGACGCGGATGTAGCGGGCCAGGACCGGTTCATCGAACGTGATGATGGACGTGTTGAACGCGCCCCATGTTTCCGTGTCCGGGTCCCACGTCGTATAGGCTGTTTTCCACTTCGTGTCTTCGTCGATCTCCTCGTCGTCCGTGTACAGGAACGCAATACCGCTCCAACTCTGGCTGGGGTACATGCTGGCGGAAAAACCGGCCAGGGCGTACAGATCGTTCAACGGCAGGGCGAAATGGTTGGGCAGGGTAGCGGTGGAGTTGGGGTCCTCCTGAACGAGGTAGGTCAATGGATTGCCGTCCACCGCCTTGTTCGGGTCGTCGTTTCCATACCGCCACCCATTTCGGTACAGCGAGCCGGCTGGGACCGAACCGATTCCGCCCGCGTCCGGATTCGCGGGGTCCAGTCGGAACGACAGCAGGTTGTAGCCGCTGGTCAGGCCAATTTCCGCGTCGGATTTTGGCCTGGCGATGGCCTCGGCCACGCGAATGTAGTTGTTGGGCATGCCGCAAAAATCGATCTGGACGTACTTATACGCGTCGGCGCCGGCGACGTTCACGGTGTATTCATAGAACCCACTCACCGTCGGGGCGGCTGTGCCGTCCAGCCACCCGCCCGTGGCGGGGTTGACCGTCAACAGCGTCCACGTGTTCATGTCCGCGGGATCGTTAAACGCCCACACCCGGTACAGATTGGACTTCTCCAACGTGTAGTACGCGAGCGAACCGATGCTCTGCGCGTCGGCCAGCGTCATCCGCAACGAAACCTCGTTGGTCGCGTAGTTCGACCCGCCCGCGAAATCGTACTGCGCGTGGTTGGCGCCGCCGTCGATGGCCCGCAAGTCCTGATGTTTGGCCACCCACGCGTCATTGTCGGGCAGGAACCATTGCGCCGCCGAGTCAAACGCCAGCACGCCCGTCTGCTTGTAGGCGTCCATGTCGACGTGCCGGAACAGGTTCACGTACGACGGCGTCAACGTCTGCGCCGCCGCCGAACCCGCCGTCACGACCACGCCAACCACCACCAGCCACACGAATGTTCGATTGGTGTTCATTGTCCGATCCTTTCCCTCACGCGAATTCATGAAAATACGATCAATCACAGCGAGGTCCGCGACACGGCCGCGGAGAGTACATGCACCATTACGTTTATACCACGATTTACCCTCGTGACAAGCGGGAAATGACGGAGCAAGAATTGGTCGGCGGTGCGATGATGACGCGGTGGTAGCAGAAACGTGAATGGCTTCTTGGCGCACAGGCCACGTTTTCCTCGCTGTATTTCTGTTGAGGGCGGCTGTTGCGATGCCGTAAGATACGAGCATGGTGGCCGTTGCGATGTGACGTGTCGGGTGTCCGCCTGTGGATGTATCTTATCCGAAGGAGTTGCACGTGCCTGTTCTAAAGCATCATCAAACGTACCCGGACTGGTGTGAGGTCAGGAACCATGAGAAAATACACATCACGCGTGAAACGCCACATGTAGTATATCGGAAAAACATGAAAAAGGCCGTGGTTGCGTTACATGGCTGCTGTCGGATCGAATGCAGCCAAACCGTTACGCATCTGTCCACAGGGGAATATTTCCTGACCGCCGAGGATGAATTTTCCATAATGGCCGCGGATTGTAACGCGTGTGACGTCATGCTCAATGCGGTGTATTTCGAGACCACCCTGGAGGGGGCGATGCGAGACGGGCATTTGTGGGAGCATTCGCACGGAAAAGCGGTTCCGGCTGTGGAAAGGGTATAGAACCTGACATGAAAACAAATCGATTAGGCCGGACGGGTTATGAAGTTGGCGTGCTCGGGTTGGGCTGTTACCAATTCACCGGCGAGTTCGGGGTACAGCCTGACGCGTCGCGGAAGATTATGGATTTCGCGATGCGGTCGGAGATTAACTTTTTCGACACGGCGCAGATGTATGGATACGGCGAAAGCGAGGAGATCGTCGGCAGAGGACTGACGGACTATCCGGCCAAAAAGGCGATTGTTTCCACCAAGATTGGCTACCTTCACGACCGAACGGTTGCCCGCTGCCGTGGCATGAACGCCTATACCGACCCGGCCGAAATCAAACGGGCGACCAAACATAGCTTGTGGCTGCTTCGCCGGGATTTCGTCGAAATCCTCATGATTCACGAGCCCGCGATCAACGACTGGTGGGGATTCGACTACGACACGGGCGACTGCGTGGCGTTGTCCGTTCTGGAGGAACTGAAGAAAGAGGGCGTGATCGGGCACATCGGGATTGGCTGTTGGAACACGAATGTCCTCGCGAGGCTTGTGAATACCGGCCGGATTGACGTGGCGTTGTCCGCCGGCGGCGTGACATTGCTGAAAAAAACAATGTTCGACGAACTGGTGCCTGCGGCAAAAAAACACGACGTCGGACTGATCGTCGGTGGGTGCTTTGGACAGAACAACCCGTATCTACTCAAAAAAGACCGCGAGGCCCTTAACCAGTTGCTGCAAGGTCCCGATTCACCCAGTCAGCCCAGTCAGGACGCCGTGGTGATGCGCCGCAAACTGCTCGCCCTGTACGACCTGGCCGACGAACTCGGCGTGTCCATGTCCGAACTGACCATCCGATATCTATTGTCCTTGCCTGACATTCACGTCCACATCCCCGGCGCGAGGGAGGTTTCCCATTTGGCCGAAAACCTCGCCGCCGCGAACAAGGGCCCGTTCGACGACGATCTCGTGGAAAAAATCACGGAAATTCAAGGATTGTAGAAAAAACATGGTGATCCCGCTGTACAACGTGAAGGTCAGCCTGGCCCTAGACGACAAAGACATCCAAACGATAACGGTGAAGGTGAACCGAAAATAACCGCCACCGGCAAACGCGCCATGAGGTCACGAACAGGCGTGACGCAAACAGCGGCGGTGATTGGCCGTGATCGGATTGGCGGAAATTTGGTGACTCGTGCAAGTAGGAAAGATGCTGTAAACAGCAAAGGCGTTGCATAAACGGCCGACCTCCGAGCCATCCTTCGTCGCCCGGAGGTCAGCAAGGTAAATCGTAAAAACAGTGCCGGAATCTTACACGGCAAGACCGAGTCACGGGCCGGGATCCGAAGGCGCATCCGGGACCGCCTTGGCCATAGCGACGATCCCGACCTTGATCGCTTCCGGCAGCGATTCCCACACCGCCAGCACAGCAGCAAGGTGCGGATCGACCGCCGCTACGCTCGCCGCCCACACGGTGAGTTTCGCGGTAAGCGTGTCCGGCGATGATTCGCAAGTATCCGACTTGTCGATGCTTACGCAATTATCGCAACATATTTCGACCACGCTCGACGCGCCTGAAGACTGAGGACCGAGGACTGAAGACTACTCCGCGTACCCGCGCGGATGGGCGCGGTGCCACATCCACGCGTGACGGACCATGTCCTTGAGGTCGGGAAATCGCGGCCTCCAGCCGAGTTCCTGCTTCGCCCGCAGACTCGACGCCACCAGCCTCGCCGGGTCGCCCACGCGGCGCGGCGCCAACTCGGCCGCGATCGGCCTGCCCGTCACCTCGCGACAGGTTTGAACCACCTGCCGGACGCTGAACCCCTCCCCATTGCCCAGATTGTACACCTTCACCCGCCCCGCCTGGGCCGCCGTCACGGCCAGCACGTGGGCGTCGGCCAAATCGCACACGTGAATGTAATCGCGAACGCACGTTCCGTCGGGCGTGTCGTAATCGTCCCCGAACATCATCACCCGCTCCCGACGCCCCATCGCCGCCTCCAGCACCAGCGGAATCAAATGCGTCTCCGGCGAATGCGCCTCGCCGATGTCGCCGTCCGGATGGGCCCCAGCCACGTTGAAATACCGCAGCGACACAACCCCCATCCCGTACGCCGCCGCGTAGGCCTGAAGCATGTACTCCATGCAGAGCTTGCTCGCGCCGTACGGATTGATCGGACACAGCGGTGAATCCTCGACAATGGGCGTCACCGGCGGCATGCCGTACACCGCCGCGGTGGAACTGAACACCAGCCGGGCGACCCCGGCGTTCCGCATCGCCTCCAGCAGCGCCAGCCCGTTGGCGGTATTGTTGCGGAAATACGCGCCCGGATCGCGAACGCTCTGCCCCACCTCGATAAACGCCGCCAGGTGAATGACGGCCTCGATGCGATGCTCGCGCAGAACCGCTTCCATCCTCCGCGAATCGCCCACGTCACCGACGATCAGCGGAACGCCCGCGACGGCCTGGGCGTGCCCGTTGGACAAATCGTCCACCACCACGCACCCATGCCCCGCCGCCCCCAACGCCCGAACCACGTGCGAACCAATGTACCCGGCGCCGCCGGTTAAGAGAACATTCATGGCCGCTTCCTTTTCGGCCGCAGGCTGTAGGCTGTAGGCTGTAGGCGCAGGGGTATGAAACATTTGACCTCATGTTTCATACGCCTGCGCCTACAGCCTACAGCCTACAGCCTGCGGCCTATTTGTTGTATTCCCTGGCGAAGGATTCGTTGATCGGTTTGACGAGCAGTTCGTTGAACCGTTCGTGGGACATCGCCTGCAACTGGAGGTTCTGCACGACTCTGCCGTTGCGGAGGGTGGCGGAAAAGATGATCACGTTGACGCCGGACTGGTGGTTGTCTTTCCCGTCGGCCAGCAGCAGCCGGTCCTCGACCGGCTGCATGGACGTGTACGGCACGTAAATGTAGCTGGGTTTTTCATCCGGTTTCGGTTTTCCGGGACATTGAATGTAGAGTTCGGGATCGTCGATTCCCTGCACACCGCTCATCAGGTCCTTGAGCGTCGGCGGGGGCATCTCGTTTCGAGCGGCGTAAAACTGGAGCAGTTCGCGAATGCCTTCGAGTTTCTTTACGCAGAACTCCTGGTTTCGCTTTTCCCGGGCGCTGGTCACGATAGGGCTGTACATGAGTCCCCCGGCAATTCCCGCCAGCACGAGCACGACCACCGTGGGCGGCGCCATCGCCTTGAACACCTGCACCGCCGAGGCCTTGAACATGGCGTAAAACACCGTAAACACCACCAGCAGCCCGACGGCGGCCCCGACGGTCAGGCCGACCGTCATCAGCGGCGTCATGGTGCTTGCACTCGACCCGCCGAGTTTCTCCAGCGTTGTGCAGATCAGCAGCGTCGCGCCAAATCCAAACCCGCCCGCCAGCGTCGCCAGCAACGTGGCCACCACGCCCTGACCCGGATGAAACCGCCTCGCCTCCGTCTGACGCCGAATGGACACGCCAATCCACCACCCGCCGCCGATCACCCACGCCAACGCCAGCGGAACAATCACGAACAGTTGCCAGATTTCCAGATAATCAGTTGCTGCGGCTAACACATGCGGCTCCATAAGGGGGACGCTCAAACCACGCGCCCACCGTACTGATACGACACCGGAGGGCGCCTTGATTATTTTTCGTCAAAAAAACGCCCGAACGTTACTACCGACGGTGTAGCGTACCATCGTAGGGCCATGGTTGGCAAGCCATGGTTGGCAAGACTTGCGAAATTCCACGGACTGAATTACTCTATCCGCAACGTACCCTTTTAACGAATGGAGAAATTTATGTCGTCGGCACGTAGCCTGGTCGCGGTGGAGTTGTTGTGTGAACGGTTGGCCGAACCTCTGGGCGTCGAGACGGCCAGGCCGGTGCTGAGTTGGCGGATTCGCGGCGACGGCCGGGGAGTGCGCCAAGGGGCGTACCGCGTGCTGGTGGCGTCCAGCGCGGAACTGTTGGCCAGGGACACGGGCGATTTGTGGGACAGCGGCCAGGTCGCCAGCGACCAGTCGCTCTTCATTCGCTACGCGGGCCGCCCGCTGGTCTCGCGGCAGCGGTGTTGGTGGAAGGCGGCGGTGTGGGACACCGACGGAAACGGCGGAAAATTTTCCGCGCCGGCCCGTTGGGAAATGGGCCTGCTCAGTCCGCGCGACTGGAAAGGCAACTGGCTGGCCGCCGGCGACCCGATCGCCAAGGACTTCCACGGCGCCGCCCCCGCGCCACACTTCCGCCGGGCGTTCACCCTCGCAGAAAAACCCGTCGCCGCCCGCGTGTACCTCTGCGGGCTGGGGTATCACGAACTCTATGTCAACGGCCAAAAAATGGGCGATGCCGTGCTCGAACCCGCCGTCACGCGGTTCGACCGCCGCAGCCTCTACGTCGTGCACGACGTCACCGAGTCCCTGCACGCGGGCGAAAACGTGCTGGGCGCGATCCTCGGAACGGGACTGTACGACTGCTTCACGAAGGACGTGTGGGAATTCAACACCGCCCCGTGGCGCGACCGGCCGAAAATGATCGCCCAACTCCACCTGGAGTTCGCCGACGGCCGGCAACAGGTCCTCTTCACCGACGGCCAATGGAAAACCTCCTCCGCGGGACCCATCACGTTCAACGCGATGCGTAACGGTGAGTTTTACGACGCCCGCCTGGAGATGCCCGGCTGGGCCGGTCCGGGATTCGACGACCGCGCGTGGAGGCCCGTGACGATCAGCCCCGGCGCGGGCGGCGAGTTGCGGTGGCAGTCGATGCCCCCCTGCCGCGTCATGGCGACGTTGCGGCCCAAGCGCCTCTGGCAGCCCCGGCCGGGCGTGTTCGTCGTCGACATGGGCCAGGCGTTTTCCGGTTGGGTGCGAATCCGCCCCACCGGTCCCGCCGGCACGGAAATCCGGCTGCGCTACGGCGAGCACGTCACCGAAGACGGCGATCTCAGCCAGGGGAACATCAACTGCTTCATCAAATCCGGCGAATGCCAGACCGACCGCTACACGCTCAAGGGCCCCGTGACGCGGGCATCTTGCCCGCGTTCGACTGGCCAGAGCGGAACATCGTGCCTTCCGGCTGACATGGGCGAGGGCGGGACGCCCGCGCCACAGGAATGCGAGTCCTGGGAACCGCGATTCACGTATCACGGGTTCCAGTACGTCGAGGTGGTCGGCTGGCCGGGCGAGTTGACGCTGGACGACATCGACGGCCGCGTGGTGCACACGGCCTTCGACACGGTGGGGTCGTTCGAGTGCTCCAACGCGATCGTCAACGGCATTCAGCACGGTGCGCAGTGGTCGACCAAGTGCAATTATCACGGCACGCCGACGGATTGTCCGCACCGCGAGAAGTGCGGCTGGACGGGCGACGCGTCGATCTCGGCCGAGCAGGTGCTGCTGAATTTCGACGTGTCGTCGTCATACGGAAAGTGGATGGACGATCTTCGCGACGCGCAGCGGCCCAGCGGCCAGATTCCGGGAATCGTGCCGTCGGCGGGGTGGGGGTACAACTGGGGCAGCGGTCCGGCGTGGGACAGCGTTTTGTCGCATCTGCCGTGGTACGTGTACGTGTACACCGGCGACGCGTCGCTGCTGGCGGAGAACTTCGACGCCCTTGAGCGTCACCAGTCGTATCTGGACTCGATGGC
>Ga0123353_10010952_pt1 | contig 12717 bp, 8 predicted proteins | sample TergutLab28metaG_3_FD_92763 | JGI IMG/M metagenome (GOLD analysis project Ga0123353, IMG submission 92763) | Labiotermes labralis P3 segment gut microbial communities from Petit-Saut dam, French Guiana - Lab288 P3 | ecosystem: Host-associated > Arthropoda: Insects > Digestive system > Gut ...
ATTGATATCCCGGTTCTCTATTTCTTCCGGAACATCGACTATTTCTTTTTCCCACCGGGCATACAGGATGGTTTTCTTATTGATCTTATCATGATAATGTTGGAATAATAATCATGATTATGCAGTAATATCCCATGGATATACTAAGAATTTTCGTTTGTGAACGAATTTACTTCGAAATGTACCAACATTTATCGATAAACGATAAATAATAGCTGAAAATTCGTTCACAACCGAAAAAAAATAGTAATTTGTCATTGTTTCGTTGCAAAATTGTCTGGTTATTGCTCGACCGAATTCTATGATTTGATAGTTATACAATTGTATCAAACCTTTCATGTCAAGGATTGATATCCCGGTTCTCTATTTCTTCCGGAACATCGACTATTTCTTTTTCCCACCGGGCATACAGGATGGTTTTCTTATTGATCTTAGTATTATTACTGATTTTAGTTCCTCCGGCTTTTTTAGTATACCAGCCCTTGAATACGAATCCTGTCCTCTCTACATTCGGAAGTGACTTCAACTTTTTCCCTAATTTGATTTTTTTAGTTATAGAGGATTTCCCTGAATATTTCTCCTTTGAGAATTCCCCTTTGTTTGTCTTGAAAATTACTTTGGCCGTGGTATATTTGTCATAGTTTTTTATATATTTCTCAAAGCTGATATCAAGCTTGTGTAAATTTTTTGCATCATCTACTCCAATATATCGTAAATGCCATGGTTCGTTGGCTACGCCGGTTTCACCGGAATACTTCCCCTGATACCTGTAAATAAATCCATATTTATGACAATTATCGAGCAACCATCTTTCAGGAGTTCCTTTTTTGGGATATGAATAGCTTTTCGAATTGCCGAGTCCGGTTATATCAATGGCCAACCCAGTTTGATGTTCGCTGGTTCCCGGAGCAGCGACCGTGACAAGTCCACTGCTGTTTCTGACTGCATTGTTTTGTCCTCCGCAGCTTTGCTTCTGTGTTGCATAAGACCTATATCCGCTGTATAGATAAAATTTGTGTCCGGCCTTCGTGTTTGCGCTTTTTAACATTTTGAGCAGTTGTTTTGCTGCGGTTTTCTCCATACGTATCTCTTCCCTTCTGGAAATATATTTTGAATCATATTCCGAAAGGTTTTTGATTTTCACTAATTTTTTGGGCACAAACTTAGAACTGATCTTGTTTTTCGGATTTACAAGCCGCAGATGAGGATCGCCCTTTTTTGCCTCAACCTCAGATGGCATAAGCAGAGCAACCGATAATATTAAAACGAGAACATATATGGTTTTTTTACTATTTTTTTCTATCATGATCCCATCACTTTTCAGACTAGCCATAACCGATATTAATGTCTGTCAACAAAACACTATATTCATCATACCACATCATAAAACTATATTGATATCAATTAATACTCAAGAGTTATACGGTTTTTGATATTATAGGGTTGTAATCCTATTTTACTCTATCCCATAACCAACTTACCGAAAAAACCGGGGCAATGAAAGTCCGGTTCGGGCAAATCGATTGGAGCCCAGGTGAGGTAATGCTCCACTTCCGTACAGTCGCCGCACTTATAATAATTACCTCTGTATTCTGCGCCACTCTCCGTATTGATGCCGCCGAAAACTTTACAAAGCAGATCAAGAGAAAGGAAATTCTCTACCCACCAGTATTCGCCATCTCTGCCGGTATCAATGGTAGGAACCGTCCCTGTTTTTTCATCTATTGCAATGCGGTCATAACGACTTGTTCCGACACTGCACTCAACAGTCCCCAGTGAGTTGGCTTCACAGCTGATGTATAGTTCGCCAGCGGCTGGGTCAAAATTCACAAAAATTTCCAAACAGCTATCTTTGCAAACAGGGTCACCGAAGTTTTGATAAGTTGACCTGGGAGCCCGTTCTTTTGCGTAGAGTCTGGTGTAAAATCCCTCATTTCGAACATATATCATCTTTGCAAAACAGTCAGGTGCATAACTCCCTCCCCACGGCTGTTGGTCGATTACCGCTTTCGGCACATCAGAAAAATCTTTTCTATCGAGAGTTTTTATAGTATATGTTTTCATAACCGACCCCCATATAAAAATAGACATATTTTTCTTATTTGAACAAACATATTTTTCATTCACATTTACTGACATATTTTGTGTACGTACAAGATAATAATAAAAATCTCCATTATTAATGTCAATGCTTTTCGAATATTACTACAGATGTATTTTTTAGTTAACTACATTGTCTGTCCTGCTTATACTAATTAGATAAACATGTTATAATAAGTTCACTGTATAGCAAAGTTCATATTATGAAAGGTGAATCAAAGTGCTAAAAAAATCATTTGCGATAATTGTATCATTTATGGTTATATTTTCGTTTATACCGATGACGGATTTAACCGTCGTTGCTGAAGAGGAATACTATGCTGAAGAAGAATACTTCATAGAAAACGAAGATAATGAAGAACAAGTTCTCGATGAAGCAACAGAGCCCCCGGATATGGACATCATTGTTGTACCAAACGATTTGCCTGATGTGGTGGAGGATGGATCATCAGATGAAACGAATGATACTGATTTGATATCCGGCAAAGCTCCTTTATCTGCTGAAGAGGTCATAAAACCATTGGCGGCCTTTAGCTGGAGCGGAACACCGCCTGCAACTGTATCAAGCGGGGATACAATAACCATAAGTGGCTCACCGACGGGAACATTGAATATTCCGGATGGCGCTACGGTTACGATCGATGGGACAGTTACAAACGCAACATCCGAAATAACACTTAACATTGGCGCAGGTGCCACTGTTATATGGAACGCAACATTACAGGGCTCATCTTCCACATATCTTCTGAATGTTACCGGTAGCGGAACATTTGATATGAATTCGAATACGATCGTTAATACAGGAGCCGGAGGTGCTGTAGAAGTCAACGGTGCAGGAGCAACAGTTACGGTCGGGTCAGGAGCAACTATATCGTCAGGTACAGGCGGAAACGGATTATTAGTAGCAACAAATGATGTATCCGTCAACGTAAATACCGGCGGTACAATAGAAAGCTTGCCTGGAAACACGAGTGCTGCGTTACAAATTGGAAGAGGCAGCAATAACAATATCACAGGAACAGTGATCAATGTTAACGGTGGCTCAGTTCTATCGACGGGAACAGGCGGATACGCAATCAACGATGGTGCCGGAACTGCAAGTGTAACCAACGATACAATAATAAATATTAACAACGGGATCGTCCAGGCTGGAACCGCGTGTGCGATACATTCAACAGGATCAAACTCCGTTGTGACCGTCAATGGAGGTACTGTATCTAATGCAGCAAACAATAATGCTAATCCTGCGATATATATGAATGCAGGAAACGGAAATAACATTTTTATAAATGGCGGAACTGTTGAGTCGACTTCAGCTGCCGGATATGCAGTTCAGACAGCTGGTAATGTGGTCATGACCGGAGGTACTGTTTCGTCAATAAACGGCCGTGCGATCAACCTCGTTGGCATGGGTTCGACAGCGACTATAAATGGCGGAATTGTGCAGGCAACCGGTACTGGTACTGCGATCAGCACTGCAACTACAGATCCCACAACTGTCGCTAATGCTTCTGTAGCCGTAAACGGAGGTACCGTAACAGCTGTTTCCGGTAATGCGATCAATGTAACAGGAGCCAACTCTTCCATAATTGTGAGTAGCGGTACGGTATCATCTGTAAGCGGCAATGCTATCAATGCGCCAACTGATGCTACAAACCTCGCAGTAACCGTAAATGGAACAGGGAAAGTATCATCAACTACAGGCTATGCAATAAGGGTTTTGGGTTCAGCAGCAGCTGTATTAGTTGATGCAAACAGTCAGGTTTCGGTCATGAAAACCGGTGCCGCGATTCAGTCAGGTGGGTCAATCACCATAAACGGAGGCTTTGTCTTTGCTTTTGGAACATCGGCAGGCACGGCTCTCGCCGCTCCAACTATCACACCTCCTACTGCATCGGCAGGCATGGTTGCAGTGTGGAATCAAGCTGCAGGGGTTATCTATTACTCACAGGGATCTCACAATGATTTGACTCCAATTATCGGGACATCAAGTAATCTGACTTGGTATTATACTCCGAATCAGGGAAGTGGAATTTCTTATGTCAACGGTACAACCGCTGGATTCTTTCCATTATCGCTAGTCACTGTTGTCAATGATAACGGTCTGATATTTGATACGCAGAATGGCTTGATGTACAGTAATATCAATGGCTCAGGAATACCTGGCGGTGCAAATATCCAGTTTTTCATAGGAAGCGGTACGGAATGGAGTGGAGTGCCGGGGACACTGTCTTTGAACGGATTCAGCTGGAATACCGGAGCGCCGGTTGCCCTGACGATATACGGAGGTCCGGCCACGATTCAGCTTACTGCTGGCACAAATAACAATTTCGCTTCTATTGGTACTCAGACTACAAGTTCTGCCGGGATACAATCCGATAGTAGTATCACTATACAGGGTGGTGGTTCTCTGAGTACAGCAGGAGGTAATAGCAGCACTTCAAGTAACGGAATCGATAGCAGTCAAATAAACATCATAAGCGGCACTATTGAAGCAATAGGGTCTACTGGTGCATTAAGCAGTGTTCCTAATCTTCCTATTGCGTATACCTACTGGACCAGCATTCCATTGAACGGAGGAACTGCTGTATATACCGGTACTCCCTCTTTTGGAACCCCACTTGTTTATGATCCTAATACGATGAACTATATAAGAATTTCTAGTGGACCTTTTGCGGTTATTGATAATGTTACTATATCTGGGTTAGCAGCAGACACCCCAATGTCTACACAGCAGGCGGACGCGACCATTTACGGTGCAGCACTGAGTACTTCCCTTGTAGGGCAGGACGTTTCGTCATGGTTCCCTAATCTGCCAGATGGAATAACCGTGACTGTTGATTCGGTAACAGTATCAGGCGATACCACCGAGCTAGTATTTAATTTCAGTGGTACACCTTTAGAAGCACTGGACTCAGCTATTGATTTAATTATCCCGGGAAGTGAGACAGGTGGTACTGATATCACTGTAATACCAAATCCCGATGCCAGATATGCAATTAAAAATACGTTTTATTTAATCGTCGTTGACGGATCCGGAAGCGACCGTTATTTAGCCGGAACAACCGTAAATATAACAGCAAATGCAGCACCGGCAGGAGAAGTATTTGATAAATGGGTCATCTCTATGGGTGACGGTAGTTTATTAAATGCATTTAATAAATCAACTACATATACCATGTCAGCCGGAAATGCAGTTGTGACTGCATTATATAAGCCGATACCTGTATTACAGGATCCACCGCCGAATAATCTAATTAAAAAGCCACCATCAGATCCAAATAATCCATTGAAAAAGCCGATAAATTCAACTGACAACCATGGGACAGAACCAAAAACAGGAGATGATGGATTAATGATAAATTTGGCGATATTCCTGATTCTTGCAGTAATGTGTATCATAAGTTGCGCTATGTGGCTACCCGAAAGAAAGGGCAAAATATGAAGGTCTATCCGATTTTGTTTAAAGGAGGTTCGTGATGGGTAAAAAAATACTTATTCTTGGTGTTGGTGCGCAAGGCTCAACTGTTGCCAGGAGAATGGACGAAGAAGCTTGTGTAAGTGAGATCATCTGTGCTGATTATGATAAGGATGCAGTCGATGCAATGGTCAAGGAACTTACCAAAGCCAAGGGGACAACTGTAGATGCACATAACCGTGAAGACATCATTTCTGCGGCAGATGGCGTGGATCTGATAGTCAACGGATTGCCTCTGGAGTGTCATCAAAACGTTCTAGAAGCGGCTCTTACCGTGAAAGCCGATTATCAGGATTTTGCTGCGACAACCGCTCTTCATGAAGAATGGGTTGAAAGCATAAGGATACTTTATGATGTTTATGGTCCAAAATTTGAAGCGATCGGAAAAACGGCGATAATAGGTACAGGTTCAGCTCCCGGGTTGATCTGTGTTGCGACCAGGCGTGCGGTAAGACATCTCGATAAATGCGATACGATAAATAATATAGTATATGAGGGAGTCGAGGCCAAAAGGTTCATTCCTTTTTGGTGGTCTCCGGTAACCGCTCTGAATGACATGAGCGAAGAAGCCTACGCTGTAAAAGATGGTGAGCTGATAAGAACTGAAGCCTTCGGACTGACAGTAGAAAGAGAATATGACTACATGGGTCTGGGAAGGCCGGTGCAGTTAGGTGAGCATTGTCATGATGAACCTGTACATTACTGGTTCAACAGAGAAAAATTCTTCAAAGGTGCAAAGAATATCAACTTCAAATACGGCGGAGCCGGTTTTGATTTTGCAAAACCTCTTTACAGAGCGGGACTTCTGGCTCATAATAAGGAATTGATCGACGGTCAACAGGTTATTCCATTTAATGTTGTTCTGCACCATATCCCTCCTGCTCCTAAGTATAAAGAGGAGATCCAGGCGATACTAGATGAAGGTCTGGTCATGGATACCGGCTGTATGGTCGTGGAGGCAATAGGCGAAAAAGATGGTGAAAATGTCATGGTAGAGACTCATGTCTTTGCTCCGGGACTGGAGGAATCCTTTAAGCTTGCAGGGATCACGGCGGAGATGTATCTGACAGGACAAGGGGGCTCGCTTTTCACAAAGATGCTTGTCAACGACAAATTCAATCAGCGCGGTCTCATATCATCTGATATGCTGACTGAGGAACAGGTGGATTATTATTTTGAATGTGCTACAGAATTAGGAATTACTATAGAAACCAATATAAAAAAGATATAATATAATAACTACAGGAAATAACAATTAAAGGAGAGTGATTTTATGTTTCCGAGAAAAGAAATCAAAGAGTATGCAAAAACAAAATTTAAGGCGTATTATTGGACGATGGTGGGGATTTGCTTTGTCGTCGAACTGATAATGTACGGTGCTTCAGCAATCACGTACGGTTTCGGGACTTTCTTCCTACAACCGCCCATGCTAGTCGGGATGTCTTTCTTTTGTTATCTCGTGTATCAGGGTGAAAAGCCAGAATTTGGAGAACTGTTCTCTTTTGGTTTTAATGATTACGGAAGGAAACTTGGCGGAATCTTATGGTCGTGGTTGTTTATAACCCTATGGACACTATTATTGATAGTACCGGGAATAATCAAAAGCTTTGCCTATGCCATGACTCCGTATCTTCTTGCTGAGTATCCGAATATCCCGGCTACTGAAGCTATTAAGGTTTCCATGAAGATAACAAATGGCAGAAAAGGTGATATATTCGTCATGTACCTGAGCTTCATAGGATGGCTGATATTGTCAGGGCTTACCTTCGGAATACTGTATATCTTTTATGTAGGACCTTACATGTATACCTCTTTTGCAGGCATGTACGATGTACTCAAAAAAGATGCTCTTGAATCCGGCAAAATAACGCTGGCAGATTTGGGTGTCAATCCTGTACAGAGTCCTGATGAACCGGACACAACGAACGATCAGCAGCCGGAAAACTAGATGAGCCGGGGACAACTAACGACCAGCAGCCGGAAAACTAATGGGTTAGGTATATTAACAGATAAATGAGAATAATAAATAATCCCGATGCAATCGAAAAATCCGCGATGGAGGGAGAGATCAGCAGACTTGCGATAGCCTTGATCGGCTATCTCTTCATAACCTCTGTTGTCTCTCTTGTCGTCATTTTTATTACCGGTGCCGATATAAACGGGATTGTTTTTCTGATATCATCATTAATCGGGCTGGCATTCATCAGTTTCATGTACAGGAGTGATTTGAATTTCCGTGATCTCTTTGAAGATACAAGGGAGATTCCTCCTATAGTATTTCTGAATGCGATCATCGTTGTCGTCGGTATCCAACCGGTATTTCAACTTATCGAACAGGGGATGGAACGCATTGCTCTGGGGTTCAACTACGAGCTCACTTTTTCTTCAATCGATCAGAGTGCAAAGAGCTCGTTTTTTATCATGTTCAATATAGTTATTGTTGGACCGATCGTTGAAGAAATTATTTTCAGAGGGCTTCTGCTAAGGAGTCTGGCCGGGTATGGCCGCAATTTTGCGATCGTAACGACATCAATACTTTTCGGCATGTATCATGCCAGCTTGGTTCAGAACGGATATGCATTTATTGTGGGGATCGTCCTTGCATATATCACCCTGCGCTATTCTCTCAAATGGGCAATTGTCATACATTGTACTAACAATATGCTGATGATGATAATTTTATTTATGAATGTTCCTCTGCTGCTGAATTACATTTTTTTGGGAGTGTTCTCATTATGGGGGTTGGTCATCCTCATTATCAAAAGAAAGAAATTATACAGATACTACAAAAAAGGAAGGTCGAAGAAAAATGCATACAAATACACATTTATTAACAGATATATTCTCGCCTTCCTTGTATTGACTATTATTCTAACAGTTTTGGATCTTAAACTTACTTCGATATACGACTAATTAATACGATTACTTGAATACTACAGCAGACCGTAGTCTTTCATTGTTTGATAAAAAATTACAGCAGACCGTAGTCTTTCATTGCACCCTTGAGTACATCCAAATTCTTCTCTTCCATCTGACATAGAGGGAGTCTGTATTCATATTCACATTTTCCCATGAGCCACAGTGCAGCTTTGATGGGTATGGGATTGACTTCGATGAAAACCGCATCAATCAATGCCTTCATATCAAGCTGAGCTTTTGTCGCACTTGCGATATCTCCGTTCAGATAATTTATCACCATATCATGAGTATCATTCGGCACTATATTGGCAACGGTCGATATGACCCCTTTACCTCCGAGAGATAACAGTGGCACTATCATATCATCATTTCCTGAATAAATATCAAAATCGTCAGAAGTAACTCTTGCTATTTCGGCGACCTGGGCTATGTTCCCGCTCGCTTCTTTTATGGCGGTGATATTGTTTATCTTTGAAAGCTCTGCACATACATCAGGAGTGATATTGACACCTGTTCTTGATGCAACAGAATAAAGAATTATCGGCAGAGTAGTCGAGTCAGCGATTGCGGAATAGTGTTGGATCAATCCTTTTTTTGACGCCTTGTTGTAGTAAGGTGTCACATGCAACAGTGCTTCAGCACCCATCCTCTCAGCTTCCTTGGAAAAATCGATAGCGTGCTGAGTTGAATTGCTTCCCACACCGGCGATAACGGGAATTTTCCCCGAGATCTTCTTTATAGTAAAGTCTATGGTTTTTAGATGCTCTTCGTCTGTCAGCGTCGATGCTTCTCCGGTTGTTCCGCATATTACGATTGCATCAGTTCCTTGTGCGACTTGCCAGTCAAGCAAATTTTCCAGTCTTTCAAAATCGATTTTACCATCTTTGAATGGAGTAATCAGTGCAACGCCGGATCCTTCAAATATTGACATAACTCACACATCCTTTCCGTTGTATAAGCATAATAATGATTTTAATTAAGTCATATACTATCAGAAAAGAATAGCGGTTACATTTATTTCAATTCTTTGTAATATAACTAATACCTGTGCGTAATAGTAGGGGACGGTTCCAGGGGACGGTTCCAGGGGACGGTTCCTGAGGAACCGTCCCCTAAGCACCCTAAGCACTTTGCAATTCAGTCTTTCAATTGAAAGAAACCCAAACCAGTCGGCGTGCATGCATGTTAATTAAACTCAATATTTTGGTCAAAACCACCCGATATAGTGTGATTTCCAGGGCCAAATCAAGTTGTGATGGACAAAACTATGGGGTTTAGTGTGAAAAATGGCATGAGAATCACACTATACTCGGGAATTTGCCCCCAAAAGAGAAATTTTCTTGCATACCAAAAAAAGTGGAGAGAATCTCGATTCTCCCTACTTTTGATATTCTTTATTGATTTTAGGGGATGGTTCCTCAGGAACCGTCCCCTTCCTTACCCCTCAGGAACCGTCCCCTGGAACCGTCCCCTACCTTATCCTAATTGATTTTCGCGATAGCTTCTGCTTTCAGTCTCGGTTCATCCTTTTTCAGTATTTTGCCGATAACAAGCAATACTATTCCTACTACTGCAGCGCCGATACATATTCCGAGAACGACATCGAGCATAGCATAGAAGTTGGAAAAGAGTCCGGATTCATATTCATATTCGTAATAGCCCGGAATCCAGAGATCTCCCGGATCTGCGTCTTCAGCCATTCTACTGGCTTCGCCGAACAGTTCGTTACCGGGAGCATCAGCAACCTGTAAATTATCTCTTCCGAATTCATCGATCATCTCATTTGCCCAGTCATCATCTTCTACTACACCATCGACAATGTCGCTTGGGGCTATCCAGTAACCTGCGTTTTCATCTTCTTCAAACCAGCTTAAGAAGAGTCGTCCGATTCCCGCTATTCCTCCGAATGCAAGATAGTAACCACCCATTCTGGTGAGATCTCCGAAGCCAAGTTTGGTACGTTTGTCGATTGGATATTCTTTAGGCTCCTTAACTGCAGAACCTTTCCATATCCATTTACAGATACAATATAAAACCGGGAATAACAATAGAATGCCGATGCCTGCGAGGAAGTAATCCATTCCGTTCAAATACATGAAACAGATGATAAAGAATACTATCAGAGCAACAAAGACTTTCCAACCCACATCTCCACCGGGAGCAGGGTATGGCACTTCTTCTTTGGGGATACGTCTTTTTAAAACAATGTAGGATGCTGTTACCAATGCGGCAACTATTATAGCAAAGAATGCATCAAAGAGTACCAGGAATGTAAATTCTATTGGATTCCCCGGAGTCCCCAGTAAAGCAGTAGTAGCGATCGTAACTACTATAAGACCGATAACCGGCATCCCTCTGTTCTTGCTCAGAATGGCTAGAGGTTTAGGTCCCATATTTTCATCAGCCAATATCATTGCAGTTCTGGAAGCTGCCAGCATACAGACGTTATAAATAGACAGGTTCCCCAGTATGGCAACAAATACAAATACCGCAGATAGAACCCCCGGCGCGACCGGTGATGTAGTTAAAACCGTTGCATATCCGACTCCACCCGGATCGATCGTCCAGTCATACCAATTCGGAACGGCTGCCAGACCTCCTGCTGTCGGAAGAACATATGTGAGGGCAATAAGCGGAATTGCAATGAGAACAGCTTTGGGAATAACTTGGTTCGCTCCCTTAACTTCTCCGCCTATCAACGATATTTCGTCATAACCACAGTACATCCAAATACCCAGTCCTAAAGTCATACCGAATGCCATTATCATCATTTTCGGAGAATCGGCATAATCGGGATTGACAAAAGGTTCAAAAGGACTTGACTGGAAGTTTGCAAAACCGACAACAGCAATGAGCAGGAACATGGCACCTACTAATACCGAGATGGTTGTACTTACCCAGCTTACTTCCTTTATACCAAGCACATTTACCAGGAAAAAGAGTAGAATTAAACCCAGCTTGAGTATATATGCCTGCATTTCGTTCAATTCGATTTCCTTACCGAGATAGGAAACAGCCAGTACGACATAGACGGTATTTGCGATCAGTCCCCATATAAAATTAACAAGAACCATTATTCCGAACCAGTACTCGCCCAGTGCCTCTTTTACCCACATGAGTTTCCCGCCTTCGACTGGTCTTGCGGATCCTAACTCCGCAACGAGATAGGAATATGGCAGTGCCCATACAAACGGCAGTACGATAAGCATTGCGAGGGTCAGCCCCGGCCCGCCTATTGGTATCATTTCTTCGATACCGAATGCCCCGGCACAACAGATACAATAGATAATGCCGACAACAGACATAACGCCTACCGGTTTCTCAAGGACATCCTTGGCGCCATACCGTTTCTTTGTTTCAATGCTGTCCATAAACAACATCACCTCTTTTCATTTTTTCATTTATAAATAGATAAAAAATAATATTAAGAACAGATTGATTATATCAGAGTTTCCTCTTCGATTCATCCATAATCTCCTGTATTATCTTAACCAGATTCGAATCAGGTGGCATTCTCTGTTCTGAATCCAGAATGGCCCTGACTTTTGTATGAGCATTATCCCAAAGACCGATGCGGCCTTTTGATTCCCAATCCTCGTAACTGCCTCTTTCCATAAGTTCAACACGACTAAATTCACTGCTCCTGAAAGAATTTCTTGTATTTTTCCTGGCGAGGAAATTCCCTCCCGGGCCAACTGCCCGTATATCTTCAAAAAAATCTTTTTCGGAGGATATATCGATTCCTTCACTCACCCGCTTACAGAGTTTCACGATCTCATGATCGATAACCATCTGTTCGAGTGACAATGTCATACTACATTCTGACATCCCGATACCTTGCATGAGCCCACCACCTCCGAGTATCAGAGGTAACGTAGTAAGCATTTTTTCGATGCCTGCCTGCATGTCAGGTAATTTTGCATCTGTTCCACACGCCGCCATGACTCCCGGGATTTTGTAAAACTCATACATTTCCTGCAAGGCGCTTAGCATCAGTACAGTTTCCGGCATTCCATCCAGAAACTCTCCTGTTTTCAGATCGACTGCTGACAGTCCTCCACCGAAAAGTACCGGACAGCCTTTGGAGCAAAGCTGAAACAAGACGATTGCAGACAGCTCTTCGGCGAGCGCCATCGCAATCTTAGAATACAAGCTCCCCGGACCGGTCGTTCCTGTTGCGGACATGGGATAAACCAGTATAGGTACATCGTATTCAGTTA
>Ga0123353_10010953_pt1 | contig 12717 bp, 24 predicted proteins | sample TergutLab28metaG_3_FD_92763 | JGI IMG/M metagenome (GOLD analysis project Ga0123353, IMG submission 92763) | Labiotermes labralis P3 segment gut microbial communities from Petit-Saut dam, French Guiana - Lab288 P3 | ecosystem: Host-associated > Arthropoda: Insects > Digestive system > Gut ...
ATAGAACGGATGAAAGCAGAGTGGCAAGCAAACGGGCAGTAGCTTTAAGCATCAGCAAAGAAGTTAGGGAAGAAATATATGAACGAGATTCTTGGGATGGTTGTCCATGTTGCGCGACATGTGGCAAGCCGGGGCGGCATGATATCTCACATATTCGTAAACGCTCTCATGGGGGCTTAGGAATCGCTCAGAATGCAATTAACCAGTGCCGGACATGCCACAGTACCATGGAACACGGAAAGCCGCAGGAACGGGCAGATTTGCTCAGACAAGCAATAGAATATTTGCAATACAGATATCCAGAGTGGGATGAAAATAAACTTGTATATACGAGAGGGTATTGATGAACTATCAAGTAATGCCAGCCCTGACAACAATAGAATATGAAGAACTAAAGGCTGATATTGCTGCTCGTGGCGTTATGGTTCCAATAGAATACGACGAGCTTGGAAATGTCATTGACGGACATCACAGACTGGCGATTTGCTCAGAATTGAATATAACAGATTACCCGCGTGTTATTCGCGTCGGGATGACAGACGATGAAAAGCGTACACATGCAAGAAACTTGAATATTGCGCGGCGTCACTTAACACAAGAACAACGGCGTTCTCTCGTCCGCGAGCAGCTTTCGGAAACACCGGAGAAGTCAGACAGACAGATCGCGGCAGGGTTAGGCATAAGTAATAAAACGGTTAGCACTGCTCGTAAAAATATGGTTGAAAAAGGTCAACTGTGTAATTTACACAGCTCAATGGGCGCTGATGGCAAAACGCGACCAAGAAAAACAGTCGCGGTTTTCAATCCAACGGCGCGTGAGGAAAAGGCGCTTAAAGATACAAATGTTATTGACTTTTTAGCAAGCGGAAAATCTAAGTCGGTTGTTACCGCTCACAGGAGAGCCGTACGCAAAGAAAAGGACTCTCGCAAAAATGCGCCGTTTACACTATCAGAAAGTGACTGCAAACTGATATGTGCTGATATTAAAAACGGATTGCCTGAGATCCCAGACAACAGCGTAGATTTCATCATTACGGATCCGCCATACCCGAAAAAGTATATCCCTCTTTATGAAACCCTTTCAAAGCTTGCGAGTCGTGTATTGGTAGATGGCGGATCTTTACTGTGCATGTGCGGGCAGAGTTACCTTGATGAAGTAATAAATATGCTTACTACCAACATGACATATCACTGGATGCTTTGTTACCTTACGCCCGGAGGACAAGCGCCTCAGCTATGGCAAAAAAACACACTGGCGTTTTGGAAACCGGTCATATGGTTGGTAAAAGGAAAGTATAAGGGTGATCTGATAGGCGATGTAATTAAAACACCACCAAACGAGAACGACAAGCGGTATCACGAATGGGGGCAGTCGATAGCCGGATTCGATGAAATTATCCAAAAATTTACATATCCGGGACAACTAATACTCGACCCGTTTTTGGGCGGTGGAACAACAGCTATCTGCGCGATTGAGTCCGGACGCCGCTTTATAGGAGCGGATGTATTGCAGGATTGTCTTGATGTGACGCAGTCAAGGATTTCGGAGGTGTTGAGTTATGCCAGACGTTAGCCAGGAACGGACAGGCTGGCGTGATGAAAACCTTTCGCGTAGACACCGGTGCTGGGGTTGGGATTGCCCAGCTGTTGATCTTGATTTTCTACTTTTAGAATACGACAAGGGTAAGGCGTCCGCATTAGTTGAATATAAGCATGAGCAGGCAGCAGAGCAATATGTAGGACACCCGACATATCAGGCTATGATCGATTTGGGAAATAGAGCAGGGATCCCAGTAATTGCATGTAGATATTCTGATGACTTTTCTAAATGGAAAGTTGTACCACTCAATAGCGCGGCAAAAAAATATATTCCAAAGCGCATAGAACTAAGCGAAATGGAATGGATAAAACTGCTGTATTTAATTCGCGGATACCAAGTGCCACAGGATGTTTTAGACGGATTGAGCTGTAAGATTTAATTGCAAGGGCGGTAGTTGCGTGAAATGACTAACGGGTGGATAAAGGTTCACCGTAAAGTGCAAGGGCACTGGCTATATAACAGAAAACCATTTGATTATTACCATGCATGGGAAGATATATTATTTTCCGTTACACATACATCGGCGAAGGTTCGAACAGGCAACAGAATCATAAATTTAAAGCCTGGACAGATGATAACCTCCCTGAGTAAGTTGACAGAAAAATGGGGCTGGGACAATCGCTCAAAAACAAGACGGTTTTTGGAGCTTTTAATAAGTGACGGCATGATAGAAATGGAGTGTAACACGAATGAAACACTGCTAACCGTTGCAAACTGGGCAAAATATCAAAGTGATGAAACACAAATGGAACACGGGCGAAACACGGATGAAACACGAATGAAACACCCTTACTATATAAATAAGAATATAAAGAATAATAAAGAATATATATATGCGATTTTTGAAGGTTATGAATTTTCAGAAAATGTTAAATCTACGATAAAGGACTGGCTCGAATATAAGAAAGAAAAAAAGCAACAATACAGACCGACCGGACTAAAGAACCTACTTTCACAAATAAGAAACAAGCTGAGAGATTACACAGAGGAACAAGTGATATTTGTAATTACTGAGAGTATGGCAAGTAATTATCAAGGTATAGTTTGGGATAAGTTAAAAAACTATCAAACTCAAGCGAAGCAAGTACAACCAGTACCGCGCCGCGGTAATTATGTGTAAAAAGAGAAAGCAATATGGAGAGCATAACCAACTTGATCGAGAGCATACCAAAAGCAGAACGCCTGTCGCAGGAAGAGTATGACCGGCAAAATATCGAATGGATAAACTCTATACCCGGCAGCCTTAAAGGGTATGACTGCGACAACTGTTTGAACCGTGGATATACCGCAGTATTTTCTCCTTATGGCAAAGTAACGCGAGAATGTGAGTGCATGAAAGTACGTTATTCAATACGGCTCATCGAGAAGAGTGGCTTAAAGCCTCTTATGGACAGGTATACGTTAGACAATTTTCGTACTGATGAGCAGTGGCAGAAAAACATCAAGGCAAAAGCAGTCATGTTCCTTGCGGATTGGAAAGATAAATGGTTTGCGGTGCTCGGGCAGGTAGGCTGCGGTAAGACTCATATTTGTTCTGCGATAGCAGGCGAGTTACTTAAAACATGTATGCCTGTTTACTACATGCTCTGGAACACCGACGTTAAGAAACTCAGGGCAACGGTCAACGATGGCGAAGCCCATGAGCGAGAGGTAAAGCGTTTGCAAACGATAGATGTCTTATATATCGACGATCTGTTTAAATGCAAGCGCAATTCAGAGCCGTCTGACGCTGATGTAAAACTGGCGTTTGAAATCCTAAACGCAAGATACAACGCGCAGTTAACGACGCTGATATCATCGGAATTCAATATCGATGAACTCAGCGATATAGACACGGCAATAGCCGGGCGCATTAACCAGATGTGCGGAAGCTTTTTGACGAATATCGCACGGAAAGCATCAAGAGACTACAGGTGGAACACCACGATTGGAGAGTAACACATGAGCGGTAAGGACTATGCAAAAATCGGAAACGCTTTTAACAGTGCGCTTGAAGGTTATGTAATTGAGCCTGCCTTTAGTACCGCGATCCATATAATGCAGACCGGCGGTATCAAGCCGTGGGATGAAATGGTATGGCTGTGCGTTGAGCAGTTTCTAAATGAATTAAGTGAGCCAATGTCAGAAGAGGCACAAGGTCAATTTGAGTATGCTTGCGCGTTATTGGAGAGTAACACATGAACAACCAAACGACCCTATACAAATACTTCAAAACGTGGATTGAAACCTACAAAGAGCCTGTTGTTGCACATGCGACCTATATCAAGTACGAGAATACACTGAAGCAGATAGAAAAGTACTTTGGCGAAACGACCATAAAGCAGATCACGGCTACATCGTATCAGCAAGTTTTAAACGAATACGCGAAGACCCACGGAAAACTTACAGTGGCCTGTTTCCATAAGCAGATCAAAGCTTGTTTGCTGGACGCGGTCGACGAGCAGATCATCAAAGTTGACCCGACGCGCAAGGCAGTAATAACAGGGCGCAAGAAGGAAACGGAAAAGATAAAATGCCTTGATTATGATGAGTGGAAAAAGCTTGTTATGGCAACATACAACACAAGCTACATCCGTGATCAAATCATATACCTCGCCGCCGTAACCGGTATGCGGTATGCGGAAGTACTTGGCTTGACATGGGACAACGTGGACTTCCAAAACAATAAGCTGACTGTCAATAAGACCTGGGACTATAAATACCACAAGGGCTTTATCCCGACAAAAAACGAAGGCTCGATAAGACAGATGGACATTGATGACAAGACAATGACCATGCTCAGAAACCTCTATGACGAAAGAGCCATCGATGATGAGAATGCCCGAATCTTTGTATACACAGAGGGAAAACAGCTCTATAGCGCAAACACCAACAAATATCTATCCGAACTCTGTGAGAGCATTGGAATCAGAAATATATCATTTCACTCACTCCGGCATACCCACGCTTCGATTCTTCTCTATCAAGGTGTCAGCCTTATGGCTGTGTCACGACGCTTGGGCCACGCTAACACGGCAACCACGCAAAACATCTATATCCACATCATCAAAGAGATGGAAAACAAAGAGAAAGAACTGATATTGCAAATAATCAGCAAAGGTATTGCTGCATGACGGATAGCGAATGGTATCAAGAATTAAAAGCGCGCGGTATATGCATCGAGTGTGTAAAGGCGGATGCGGTGCGGGGGAAAGTCAGATGCGTAAACTGCTTAGACGAGAATAATTATTCTTCGCTTACGTATATAGAGCGGATGAAATCAAATGACCCGGAAAGATATGCCGAGCTTATTGTAACCAAAACAGACCGCCGCCGCGAAATGCGCAAGCAAAGGGAACATCAGGGTCTGTGTACGTTATGTGGCAAGAGAGAGGCAAAGAGCGGTAGAAAAAGCTGTGAAACGTGCCTTTATAAGGCTAAAGTACGGCGCAGAGCGAACTATATCAAGAACGGTCGCGATTACACTATACCACGACATGAACGCCCGGCGTATGGACAATGTTATATATGCGGCGAACACGTTAAACAAGGGAAAAGTGTCTGCGAAATGTGTCATGAAAGAATGAAGCGTAATATTCCAGAGCCACCTACCGCATATCACATATGGCGCAAGGCAAATCGATTAATAGGGGTGCGAAATGGCGGTATGTAAAAAAGACGTGTATAAAATGCTTCCGTTCGAAATAAACGACGATTCGGACATGAACGTGATCGGTAGCCTGTGGTCTTGGCAGGCAATGCGAAAGAAAATGACGCCTGCGACACTACAGCAGATTGAAGAACGGCTGACATCAAATGACAAGTCTCACGCTCCAAGCGACAGAAAAAAGCTTTTTGAAGCGTATCGTGAATTGGAGGAAATGTTTACCGACGCTTATGCGGAGTTAACCAGATTGAGACAAATTGGTATTGAAGAAACTATAACAGATTATGAGAAATTCCCGAAAGACGTTCTAAGCGCAAACATTGCAACACCTGATATGATGGCACACTTACAGCCGGGAGGCCATAAGACAAATATCCCTGCATTGAAAAACGCAGTTGAGCGGTTATGCCTTGCTGCAACACAGAAGACCTCCGGTCAACGAAAAGACAACAACGTTGATAACAGCGTTAACTTTCAAAGTCCGGAAATACCTATGATACAGTTTATCATACTATGCGAAGCGGTTACGCTGGTACTGTCAGGAGTGCTAGACAAACTGGAAGGTGATGGGTAAACACATGATATGTCCAAGATGCTTGATGGAAGTCGAATACGATGAACTATGCTATGACGATGATAATTACGTTATTTGTTGCATGATGTGCGAGGATGAGGGGGATTAAATGGCAAGGCATAAGCAAGAGCGATCACTGGCGACAGTATGCGGTCATGATGACTGTATATATTTCCGTATGCGCGGTGATGTGTTTTTCTGCGACTACACATATGTCACAGGTTATCAGCGTAATTGTGATATCTGTGACTGCTATCGGTACAACAATAGGGATGAGGATCAAGAGGATTGGTAAATGAATACTGAAAATATCATTGTAAATGGAATTGAATATGCGCCACTAAAGCAAAGCAAACCTCGTGTAATTCGAGTGTGCTATGAGTTAACAATGCCGACGGCCGGTAGTTGGAATGGAAAATGGTCAGGCTCAGAACACAAGCATTATCTGGTAAAAGATTTTTCACCTAAGTATTTTGAAAACCATAAAGATAAAATCCTCGGTACATGGTATTACTCGTGGAATGATGGATGGAGCGCATGTATAAGTACAGAAGTTGTTGACGGGAGAGAATCCGCGCGCCGAAAGAAAATAAGTAGAGGTTTTTGTGGCTATGAATGGATGATAGACAGCATATTGAAAATAGGCAAAATACTTACCTCTGATGATTTGCGGAAATATCTTGAAGAACAGGGAGAAAATCAATGAGCTACGACATAAGCCTGCGGGTAAAAGTAGAGGGTATTGACAAATATGTTGAGGTTGCCGACGGCGGTAATATTACTTGGAATGTACGCGATTTGATAAAAGCTGCGTCTGGCTGGGATATTAAAAATGAAGAAAATAACGGGACGGCTGAAGAAATAGGCATGTTGATACAAAAGGGCATATTTGCACTGGAAACGAACCCTGATACTTACAAACACCTTGAATCGCCTAATGGTTGGGGAACAATAGAAGGGACATTACGGTTTTTTAAGGGTTTTCTCGAAGTTTGCAAAGAATATCCGTATGCTTACGTTTATGTGTGGTGAAGGAATAAGTAAATGAAAACCAGTATACCAACTGTCATAAATCTCCGTCCGCGCAAATGTATTGACGGAAAAATAAGAATGTACCCGTTGCGAGGGTATGACTGCACACATTGGAAATGGCATAACGTACCCTATACATGGAGCGAATGCAAATATGAGCCGACAGGATATTATAAGAATTGCACATATTCAAATAATCCGTGGGATTGTCCGGGGTTTATAGAGAAGAGTAAAGCGTGACAAAGGGGATATGACTGCGACGGCGAACGCTGCTCATGGTGGGTAATAGACCGCTGTGCTATACCACAGATAGCATTGGCGGCACTTGATTACGTTTACCCTATGCCAGCACCGGGGAGGAAAAGAGTATGACGACTGAGCAATTGAAAGAAATCAGGGCGCGGTATACGCTTATGAATACGATGGAAGAGCATATGTGCCTAACAAACGAAGAATATGAAACCACAAAAAAGGTGCGTATATACGGAATGCCAACATGGCTGCTGCATCTGATAAAGGTGGATATTGGAGACCTACTCGAAGCGCTTGAAGCGGAAAAGGTGAGAGCCGAAGCCGCAGAAGCTGAACTATTAGATATCAAAGCCGTCCTTACAAATGCTGAAATAGAAGAAAGGGCAGACCAAGATATTTTACAGAAAGCAGAGCAACGTGCAGAAGCGCTTGAGAGGGCGTTAAAAAGGAATGGGAATGCGTGTATAACGTGTACAAAAGCTCGCCAGTGCAATAAGGTAGAAATAAGAACGTGTCGAGCACCTGACTACGAATACTGGCAATTCGACCTTGAGCGATTTGGAGGTAAGGGCGAATGAAAGAACCATGTGAAATATGCAAGCACGAACACATTGACCTCGTAGTAAAAGCAAGCAGTAAAGGCGAACTATACGATGAATGGTGGCTTTGTACGTCACCGAGTGTCGGGCTGCCGTTTTGCCCTATGTGCGGACGCAAGCTGCAAGAAGATGGTAAGAAAGGAACGGGTGAATGAAAGAACGATATTTATTCCGTGGTAAGCGGATAGATAATGGCGTGTGGGTTGTTGGAAATTTGGCTGTACATACAGATGAACGAACCATACGTAATGAAAATACAACCAGAGCATTTATTTTCCCAAAAGTGATATTTAGATTCGATGATAATTCCCCACATGGTGTTACAGGCATTGTTGAAATCTACCCAGAAACCATCGGACAATGCACTGGACTAAGGTCAACGCTTGTCGATGGTGAATATGTTGTTTTTAAAAACCCAAATGATGGCAAGCTAATATTTGATGGAGATATTATAAGCGTATCAGCATATTCGTACACCGAGCCAGAAGCGTATTATTTTGGTGTTGTAACAGTAGGAAGTTATGGGTATGGATTATACAATGAAAATGCAGAAGTCAAATTTTTGTATTTCAATGATATACAAGGCAGTTACATAACCCACTATGAAGTCTTGGGAAATATCCATGATAACCCCGAATTGCTCCATGAGCCGGAGGCAACGACATGAACGAACGATATCAGTTCCGTGGTAAACGGATAGATAACGGAGAGTGGATTATAGGTCAACTGGTACAAGACTTTGTCTCAGGCGATTGGTATATCAATTATCGAGACAAGTGTTGCGCACGCATAGATGTTGAGTCGGTTGGTCAATGCACCGGACGTAACGCATACAAGGGAGAAGAGCGGACACTCATATTTGAAGGCGATATAGTACGCTACACGTTGTTTAACTACTATGGCGGCGACTCTCAGTATATCGGCACAGTGGAGTGGAGTGATGGCTCGTTCGTTATTGGCAATGATGATGACGCTATATTTCTGCACGGCTTTCAAGATACGGAGAGCGACATAGAAATAATCGGCAACATCCATGATGAGCAGGAGGTAACTACATGACAAACTTACAGAAATGGAAAGATAGCCTGACCGTGGAAGAATTTGTGGAACTGGCACAGCACTTATCCTATTGTTTCATGTGCCCTGCAAAAGAAGCCTGCAAAAATAGCAAAGAAAGGTGTCACGCCGTGGTGCGCCAATGGGCAGAACAAGAGGTGCCCGAATGAAAAAGTGGATATTAGCGGACATAGCAGACGCCATAAATAACGCTATCGATAACGTGCTGGACAGCATAATAATTTGGTTAAGGAGAATATACCATGTGGCGGAAAGTAAAATGCGGCGTTTGTAAAGCTCGTGTAGTACCAAGGCGTGAAACGACTGTATGCACGAACGCTGATATTACGACCATATTAAGCAAACGGATATATATGGATGTTATGGACTGCCCTAAATGCGGTTGTCAGATAGCGTTGGGAGTGCGGGAAATAAGTGTGATAAACCAAAATTCAGAAGGAGAAGACGAATGAAAAAGACAATTCCAATAATAGCAGTAGCGATAATGGTAGTGATAGCAATGTTTGTAATGATATTCTTGCTCTCCGGATGTAGGGAGTCAAACCGAGTATCGTACAACATATCGCGCCAAGCCGACTCATTTAACGTGGTCAGAAAGATAACAGTTTTCAACATGCGCACTGACAGCATCATGTTTGAAATGGTAGGTACATTGGCGCTGCAAAACTCATCGACAAGAGAGTTAGAAGTCATATGCCGTACAGGCGAGAATGAATACAAAAAGCACTTCATTTATTTGAACGACTGGACGAGCTATATCATGGAGGACATATCAGGATCAGATGTTCCGCAGTATCATTATCAAATTAAAATTAACCCACGTATGACTATTCCGTTCCAGCCTGATTTCGTGTGGGAAAATGAATGGTCTGAGGTAGAGGAATGAAAGGCATACTCTTTAGCACCGCTATGGTACGCGCTATACTCGACGGAAGGAAAAAGCAAACACGTAGAGTCATTCATCTCGATATATCAAATTGGTTTGATGTCTGCAAAGTTGATGGTGCGATAGCATGGGAAGACCAAGAAACGGGCGATTTATATCCGCCGACTTACAGAGCACGCTATCAAGTCGGGGATATCCTCTATGTTCGTGAAACATGGACTACTGAATGCAAAATGCTTCAACATGTGTTTGACGGAAAACAGATTCATTATTGCGCCGACTGTAAGGAGGACTCAACAGGGTTGTTTGCTCAGTGCAAATGGAAAAAACGACCCTCAATACACATGCCAAAAGAAGCGGCGCGGATATTTCTGCGCATAACAGGTGTGAGGGTGGAGAGAATACAGCAAATTACATATGGCGATTGCTGCGCGGAAGGTGTTTTCAAAAACGAAGATTTAACAAACGCATCATATGGTCAAGAAGCAACAGAAAAATTCAGTAAGTTATGGGATTCCATCAACAAAAAGCGCGGGTACGGATGGGAAACAAATCCGTATGTGTTCGTTTATGCGTTCGAACGCTGCGAGAAGCAGGAGGAAACATAGATGATAATAATTTTAATAGCAATACCAATTATCATGGCTATAGCGTTGGTCTTATATAGGCGTAAGTGGGCGGATGAACAATGAAAACAGAACCATCAGAACCTTTTTCCAACGGAACTGAATACATGATATTTAACGAACAATTTTGCTGCGATTGTAAAAAGTACAAAGTAGACGATGAAGGAATGCCATTACCTGACAACTGCGAAGTAGAAGAAGCGATATCCCGTGCTCAGTTTGACGAAACCGAATGGCCTGCAAACGACATCGTAATGATATTAAACGATGATGGCTCAGTCAAATACTGGCATATATGTACAAAATATGACGGCAATCATATGGAAAGTTACCGGGCATTGTTTGAGGACGTAGCCGATGAATAAATTGACTATATCACAAAAAGCAGATATGTTACGTCGCTACTTAACGCAAGAGGAAATCCGTGAAATGATAAGGAGTGTGCGGGATGTCAGTAGTTCTCAACAGAAGCGACCAGAGAAAATACAACACAACGTTGTTGAACAAAACCGATACAGAGTATTTGTGGAAGAGAGTGAGAAAGCAATATCCTTCCGATGTGGTGAAATGTGACCAAGCTTGTTTAGATAAGTTACAATCTATAACTAAAAGAATATCCGGTGGAGACGGGAAAGTACCAAATGACCTGATTTATGCAGATACTCTTCCGCTGACCGATATGATAATCGCGGAAGCTGGCAGTGAAGGAAAGGCTAGAATAGCAATGTTCAATTGTGAAAATGTGCTAAAGGCGCAAGTGCCGGAGAAAGAATGGGGTTTTGTTGCTGGGGTAGTATGCATTTCACTTCAGGGGCAGAGAGAGTCTTATGCACTTGTGCCAGTTATGGTAGCGTCCGGAGAAAATGGGATAATAGTAGCAAGAGTTGGATATGTCTGTGGCGGCATTGCTTATGATGAATCAGACCTAATTGAAGGGTATGAAGAAAGTCTGCAACTCTTAATCCAAAATGCTAAAGAAACTTGTGCCAGTGTAATTACGGCGTGGTACGGGATTCAGATAGCCTTATTACACCCGACGGTCAAAGAAATGTTCCGCAATCCGCGAACTACTATCTTGAAAGACTCTGAAACTGACAAAAAGCGTAGTAAGAGCAAAGTCCGTTACGTCAAAGAGCATATAATCAACGCAGACGAACTTGACAAGCTGTTATATGGAGAATCGGATAAGCGGACTATCAAGCGACACGCTTTAGTCTGGTACGTCATAGGGCATTGGAGAACGCTTAGGAATGGTAAAATAGTGTTTGTCAAGCCGTATTGGAAAGGTGCATTACGAGAACTAAAGAAACCTATCCCTGAAAGGGAACGTGAGATAGTGCAAGGGAGTGTATAGCCAATGAATGAATGTGAAATATGCAAACACGACTACATTGATATCACGGTAAAAACCACCGATGCTGGAGATAGTAGTTATGATGATTGGTGGTTTAGCACGTCACAGATGGTTGAGGCGTGGTATTGCCCGATGTGCGGAAGGAATTTGAAAGATGAATCAGAGGGTGATAAGGAGGGCTTATGCCGAAAGATTACCAGCCGATAAAGGACAACAAATATATCCTAAAGGACACGGTGTATAACGTAGCCGTCGCGATCATACGTAATTATGAAAATAGGAAAGAACAATATCAAAACCTGCTGACAGATGATATTGCGATAGGATATGTTAAGGCAACGGCGTCGCTTAACGTGACTGATAATACACAACGTGTGGGTTCGTTGCGCGCTGAGATCGCCAGGGAGATAGACGCGACAGACCGGGCGTTGTCAATGATACCGCCTGTATACCGTCAAGGCATACTCCAAAAGATAAAGTTCCCACGCTCCGGGTACCCAAACGATGCGCATCGAAATACATACGCAAACTGGAAACGGTACTTTATATTCACTGTAGCGCAAAACTTAGGATTGATTTGACGCCGTAACTTTCGGACATTTAAGATAAATTAATAAAACTGAATAGCTTATTAGATGCTCAACCATGAGAAAATAGCATGATAAATGTTAATAGTTTTTTCCTAGTGCACAACAACTTTAATTTTGGGGTTGTGCATCAACACGTTGTCAAGTATACTCTTTAGGTAGTGCTATACTTGTCTCTATAATTACTCATGGTACCTCCACCCACCCCGGAAACGCCTTACGATTACTCACCGTAGGGCGTTTTCGTTTGCCACTAAACACTGTACAGGGTGCATAGATATGACACAAAGGGAACAGAAAGCAATAGATAGCACATCAAACGGCAGCACAAAACAGTTATACAACAGCAAAGTATGGAGAGCTAAAGCCCACAGTATATTAAAACGTGACAGATATGAATGCCAGGAATGCAAAAAAAAAGGCCGATACCGTAGGGCTGTTTGTGTACACCACATCATAGAGGTAAAGATAAACCCGGAACTGA
>Ga0123353_10010955_pt1 | contig 12716 bp, 10 predicted proteins | sample TergutLab28metaG_3_FD_92763 | JGI IMG/M metagenome (GOLD analysis project Ga0123353, IMG submission 92763) | Labiotermes labralis P3 segment gut microbial communities from Petit-Saut dam, French Guiana - Lab288 P3 | ecosystem: Host-associated > Arthropoda: Insects > Digestive system > Gut ...
ACCGTCAGCACCGGGAACATGGGAATCATTTTGGCCGAGCGCCAGGACCGCACCACGCTGATTATGGATTGCGACATGCGTCGCGCGACGCTGACGGCGCTGTACCGGTGCAAGCAGTCGCTGGGCGTGACCGACATCCTGCGGGGAAAGGCCACGCTGGCGCAGTGCGTCCAGCGGACGGTGTACCCCAATTTGTTCATGATCTCCGCCGGAACGGGCGAGCGCGGTGAAATCGCCGAATTGCTCTCTCGCCCCGAACTGGAGGAACTCATCGCCCAGGTGCGGGCGCAGTTCGACCATGTGCTGATGGACGCTCCGCCGGTGAACTCCGTCGCCGACGCCGGCGTGCTCGGTCACGCCGTCGGGGAGGCCTTGATGATCGTCCGAATGAACCGGACCAACCGCGAATCGGTGGAACGGGCCGTCCGACTGCTCAAGGCCGCCAACGTCAAAGTCGCCGGAATGGTCCTGACGCATCAGAAATACTTCGTGCCGAATTATCTGTATAAATATTCGTAATCACGCGTGAATCCAAACCAAAACGGCTGTGGGCTGTAGGCTGTTGGCGCAGGCTTATGAAGGTTTAGGCCTAATGATTCATAAGCCTCTCCCTGACAGGCTAACAGCCGAACAGTCTAACAGCCTTGAAGAAACTTCTGTACATCTCGCATCGGCCGGCGTATCCGCCTGACAAGGGCGAGCGGGTTCGGGCGTATCATCAGATCCGCCAGTTGGCGCAGTCATTCGAGGTGACGCTGGCGACGTTGCGCCATGGGCCTGGCGAGGGGCGAGATATCGGGCCACTGCCGACGTGGTGTCGGCGGGTCATCGTCGAACCGGCCGCCGGGCGCCGTGGTCTGCTGGCCCACCCCTTCCGGCTGCTCCAGGGCGCGTCGCTGACGGAACTGTGGTTCACCAGCCGCTCGATGGAGTCTGCCCTGGCGGACCTCTGCCGGCGGGAGCCATTCGACATCGTGATGGGCTACTGCTCCAGCGTGTTGCCGTACATGCGGTCCGTTCCCGCCCCGGTGCGCGTGCTGGACCTGGTGGACATCGACAGCGCCAAGTGGCGCAGTTACGCCCAGGCCGCCCGCGGACCCATGCGGTGGGTCTATCGCCGCGAAGCCGCCGCCGTCGCCAAACTCGAACGCGAAACCCTCGCCACCTGCCAGGCCGTCCTCGTCACCAGCGACGTCGAAGCCTCCCTCCTCGGACCCGCCGGAAACATCCACGTCGTCGGAAACGGAGTGGACAGCGACTACTTCAGTCCAGGCCTTCCGGTTGACGACGACCATCCCGCCATCGTCTTTACCGGAACGATGGATTACCGGCCCAACGCCGAGGCGGTCTGCTGGTTCGCCAGCGAGGTCTGGCCGGCGCTGCGAAAGGCCTGGCCGACGCTCCAGTGGAACATCGTCGGGCGCGACCCGCTTCCGGCGGTAAAAACGCTGGCCAGGCTGCCGGGCGTGAACGTCACCGGCGCCGTCCCCGACGTTCGGCCGTTCCTGCATACCGCCGACCTGGCCGTGGTCCCGCTGCACACGGCGCGGGGAATCCAGAACAAAATCCTCGAAGCCATGTCCTGCGGACGACCCGTGGTGGCCACCGGAGAGACGCTCAAGGGAATCACCGCCCGCGTCGGCGAGGAGGTTTTCCAGGCCGACGAACCTTCGCAGTGGGTCGCGCGCGTCTCGGAGCTGCTGGCGGACGGTCCCCGCCGCGAAGCCGCCGGTTTAGCGGCCCGGGCGCGAATCCTCGAACATTACTCATGGTCCGCCCAGTTGCGCCCCCTGGTCTCGCTGCTGGAAACCCTCTGCCACACCGAGAGGCCTGACCATGGGTGACGCGCGCGTGTACGCCCGCAACCTGTTCGCCACCTGGTTCGGCTACGTCGCCAACCTCGCGGTGATGTTCTTCCTCACGCGCTACGTCATCGGCGTGCTGGGAACGTCCGCGTACGGAATCTGGGTGCTGCTGGTCGGACTGACGGGCTATCTGGGGCTGGTGGAAATGGGCATCCGCCCGAGCATGGGGCGGTTTATCAATTATTACCTCGGCCGAAAGGAACCCGAGAAGGTCAACGCGGTCATCTCGACGGCGATGATGATCTTCCTCGTCTGCGGCCTGCTGCTGCTGATCGTGGCGGTGACGTTGAACATGGTTCTGGGCGGCCTGTTCCCGAAGCTTGGGGACATGGTGGGCGACGCCCGGATGGTGATCCTGCTGACGGCGGCCAATTTGTTCCTGTCGTTTTATGGGGCGGCCTTTTTGCAGGTGCTGGTGGCCCATGAGCGGTTCGACATCACCAATGCCATCAACCTCATCATTCTGACGCTACGGACGGCCGGCATGGTGGTGGTGTTGTACAGCGGGTACGGAATCGTCGAGATGGCGTGGGTGCTGCTCGGCGCGGGCGCGGTGCAGTTGCTGATGCAGGCGTTGGCGGCGTGGCGGGTGTTTCCCGCATTGCGGATTTCGCCGAAACTGGCCTCGTGGGCGTGTTTCCGCGAGCTGTTCGTCTTCAGTATCTGGGCGTTTCTGTCGAGTGTGTCGATCCAACTGCTGTACTGGGCCGACCAGCCGATGATCGCCGCGATCCTGACCATGGAAATGGTGGCCGTGTACAACATCGGCAGCATGCTGGTGATGCAGGCGCGGCAACTGATGACGGAACTGGGATTCCCCTTCAGTCCGCAGATTCTCCAGGACTGCGCCACGAAAAATTTTGCCGATATCCGCCGCCTGGTCACCTGGTCCACCAACCTCATCATGAGCCTGAGCATGCTGCTGTTCCTGGGGTTCGTGTTCTTCGGCGGGGAGTTCCTCTGGTTGTGGTTGATGCAGCACAGCGGCGGGGGGGCTGACGACGGCGGACCGGCCCGTTTCACGTCGGACGACATCACCCTCGCCCGCGACGTGATGATCATCCTGGCCTTGGCGCAACTGGCGGCCACGTCCACGTACGTGCTCAGCAACGTGTACAACGGGCTCAACCGGGTGCGGTTCGCGGCCGTGCTGACGTTCATTCAGTCCGCGGTGAGCGTGGCGCTGATGCTGGTGCTGCTGCTGGCGTACAGGGACGCGCGCGGGGCGGCGCTGGGCGTGGCGATTCCTCGCGTGGTGTTCGCGGCCATCAGCACGGCGGCGGCGCTGCGATGGATTCAGTACGGCTGGGCGTCGTACGCGAGCACGCTGCTGATCCGGTGGGGGGCGCTGGCCGCGGTGTTCTGCACGGTCTGCCTGACCATCAACTGGCTGATGCCGCATGTCTCGTGGAAATGGTTCGTCACCAAGTTCGCCGTGGCCGTGACCGTCTACGCGCCCCTGGCCTGGTACATCCTCCTCTCCCGTGCCGAACGCGACCGCTACGGCGGAACCATTCGAAGCAAACTGGGGATCAGGCTGTAGGCGCGGGCTTATGAAACGTCAGGCCTAACCTCACATAAGCCCGGCCCACAGCCTACAGCCTACAGCCTTCTCCTCCCGATCATCCCGCTTCCCAGCACGATGGCCGCCGTCGCCAGGACCATCGTGACGACCCACAGTTCGTTGGCGCGTTCCCCCAACGCCAGGACGGAAATCACCGACGCCGCCACGATGCTCGCGATCCCCTGGAGCGTGAATACCACCGCCGCCGGAGCGGACACGCAGGCCGTCAACAGGATCAGACCGCCGATCGAACCTACCGAGGCGACCAGTCCAAGCCCCACCGATGTCCAGGTCGGCGACAGGCCGTGCATGATACAATGCCCCGCCGTTCCGACGGTCAGGAACGCGTACAGCAGCACCATGTACAACTCGCGTCCGTGTTGCATCATCGACTGGTCCCCGACCCGCCGCATGCCCAGTTCCTTCATAATCACCTGCGTGCTGGCGTTGCATAACACGATGCCCACCAGCAGCCCCGACACCAGCAGCAGTCCGCTGGCCGCGAGCGGCGTTCCCTCGCCCGCTTCGGCGACGGGGTCTTGAGGCGCGTTAAGCGTGGAGGCGACGATGCACCCAGCCGCCGCCGCCAGCGCGAGCAGTTTGGCCCCATCCAGCCGCTCGTGAAACACCATGCGCGAGTACACGATCACGACCACGAAGCTCAGGGACAACGCGCACCAGACGGGCGTCAGCGGAAGGTTGGACTGTAGTCCGACGTGGATGAGCGCCGCGGCCAGGTATTGCCCGATCCCGGTAAACGTTCCGCCGATCCAGACCCCGCGCGATCCGGGCCCGCGCACCATCTGCCGCCAGTCGGCCCGCCGCAGCAGCCGGACGAGAAAGAACACAAACCCCACCGCCGAGAGCACGACCATCACCTGCATGGGCTCGACGGGCTCGGGGAACAGCGCCCCCACCTTGTACGTCACGCCGATGATCGAAATACAAACGCCCGACAGGATCACCATCGCGATCACCCTGCCGCTGGTCAGGACCGAACCGCCGCTCACCATACAACCGCCTCTCGCCGCCCAAACACGGCGACGACACCATACCACGCGGCGAGTTTTTTTACCACAGATACAGAGAACCACAGGGCGGCGCGTGCGAAAACCGGACAACGGTACATGCGTTCGCCCTGCAGCGTGTGTCTTGTGGTAACAATAACCTTGCCTCGCACGAGAATCGAAAGACTCTGCCAGCCTCTTGCATCGTTCGCACGGGGTTCTACAATGGGGCCATCATTACAAGGAACCCCCGACATGGCTGATGACGCGCCGAAAATTATCGTGGATGACGATTGGAAAGCCCAGGCCCAGGCGGAGAAGGAGCGTCTGGCGCAGCAGGTGGAGAAAAAGCCCGCCGCGCCGGCGGCGGCAGGTGCACCGTCGGGCGGCGTCGAACCCGGCGGCGAGGAGACCGGCGAGCGGGAACTTCCGCCGGCCAGTATGACTACGCTCATCAGCTCGCTCGTGACGCAGATTTTCTACGCCCTGGGCGGATACGAGGACCCGCAGACCGGCCGGCGGTTTCTGGACCCCGGACTGGCCAAGCACCACATCGACACGCTGGCCGTTCTGGAACAGAAAACCAAAGGAAACCTCACCGAGGACGAACGCAAGCTCCTGGACCACGCCCTCTACGAAACCCGCATGCAGTACGTCCAGATTTGCGAACGTCTGAGCCAGATGTGACGTACGATTTATTAAACGTTTCTTCCTGTGGCGGCCGATAGAAGGAATGTATGATATAAAGTGAAATGTGCCCCTGCGGTGTACGGCAGCCGGTTTCAATAGTGAGAAGAACCGATACGCCCATTCCCGGGAAGCCATACTATGTGACGCCACGGCGTCCGGCAGCTTCCCACTTTGCTATGAATGGGTTCTTTCTCCTCGAAACCCCACCGGCACAGGCGGAGGCCAATTCCCGAGCACGACCCCGGTCGTGCTCTTTTTTTGGAGCGGTTGGACTCTGAATCGAAGCGGCAAACAGCCTGCCGCCCCGATTCAGAGTCTAACGATTCGACGGTCGATTGTGTTACACTGGTTGTCGTGACAAGTTGCGCGAGCATTTTCTTCTCCATCGAGTGGACCCATCCGTGGGCGTTGCTGGCGGCGGTGGCGGTGGTGTTGCTGTGGGGGTTGCGGTGGTTGGTGTGGCGTGCGGGGCGACGCGTGTCGTCGGTTGCATGCATGCTACAGAGTGTGGTCCTGCTGGCGATTGCCGTCGCGTTGGCCGGACCGATGGTTCCGCGGGCGGGACAGGCGGGGTGGCCTTGGCTGGTGTTGCACGACGCGTCGGCCTCGATGCGCGGGCAGGCGGAGTTGGCATGGCCTGTCGGTGTGGCGCGGGAGGAGTACGCGTTCGCCGCCTCGCTGCACACGGGGCGGGGCGCGGAGTTGTCGGCGGCCCAGCGACGGCAGACCCATATCGCCGCCGCCCTGCGATTGGCCAGCACCGGCCGATTCGCCGGGGTGGTGATTCACACCGACGGTCAGGTTCAAGATGATTACACCGCCGCCGCGGGCGCCTTGGCCGACGCCCGCCTGCCCGTGTTCCTCGTCCTCGCCGACGCGCCGCCGGCGGACGCGCGCATCCAAAATTTCACCGCACGCCTGGGCCCCTACGGCGGCCGACATGAACTGATCGTCACCGTCGCGTCCAATGCCCGGCAGTCTCGCCGGCTCCAGATTGTTCGCGAGGAACTTGCGTTGCCTGTCATACGACGCGAGGACCTGCGTGGCGTATTACGTGGCGCGGGCGTCTCGCCCGCGCGGGGCGGCGAAGGCGATTCGGCGTTTTTCAGCGGCTTGGCAGATGGAGCGCACAACGCGGGCGAGACGCCCGCGCCACGTAGCGCCGCGTCCTCCTCCGTTGTCCTCCTCGACCGCCCGCTGGACTTGATGCCCGACGATGTGCGGACGATCCGCGCGTTCGACGACAAACTGCCTGCCGGCGTTGTGCAGTACAGGGCGGAGCTTTCGCCTGCCGACGCGTTTCCGGAGAATGACACCGCGCAAATCGTTCTGCCGACGACCGAGCAGCGCATCGCCGTGCTGGCGGATTCGTCCGTTCCGGTGCCGGAGTGGCGGGCGCCGTACGTCGACCGCTTCACGCCCGACGCTCCGCCGCCCGACGATGCCTGGTTAGCGTACAACGCCGTGCTGGCGTTTGATCCGACGGGGCGGGATCTGCGCGGAGTCGGGTTGGCTCTGGAGCGTTACGTGCAGGCCGGCGGCGGGTTGGTGCTGGTCGGCAGCGGGCCCTTCGGTTCTCCTGCCGACGCCGACTTGCCCCTGGGCAGGACGTTACCGCTGCTGACCAATCCGTTCGAACGCCGCCCGCTGAAACTGTTCGTCGTCCTCGACGCCAGCGGGTCGATGGCCGAGTCCGTCGCCGGGCCGGGACAACGCGAGCAGGTCAAGTTTCACGTAGCCGTCGAGGCCGTGCTGTCGCTTGGGCCGCACCTGACCGCCGCCGATCGGCTGGTGGTCGTCACGTTCGCCAATCAACCGCGGCGGGTGTACGACAGCGGCGACAGTCCACCGGATTTCACCGCCCTCAAGCGGGCCCTGGAGACGATCCATCCGACGGGCGGAACCGCCGTCGTTCCCGCCCTCGAATCCGTCGCGGACGCGCCCAGTCTCGCGGGCCGGCAGGGGTTGATCCTGCTGTTGTCGGACCTGCGGACCGAACCGTTCGACGCGGCCGTGCTGGCCGACACGCTTCGCCGGGCGGACCTGTCCATTTCCGTCGCCGCCCTGGATTCACCGGGCGACGACGGACCACCGCGGGCCACGCCGCTGCACGCGCTCGCCGACGAACTGCACGGGCCGTTTGTGAACCTGTCCACGCTCGATGGACTGGCGCGCGTCTTCGCGGAGTTCCTCCGCCAAGGACGGGGCGACGGTCTGCGGCGCGACGGGCCGTTTGACGTCACCGCCGTCCACGGCACGTCCATCTACGGCTACAACCCGCCGCCGGCGGACGCGTATTTCCTCACCGTGCCGCGCGAGGGCGCCGTTGTGCTCGCGCGGGCGGGCGACGATCCGGTGCTGGCGACGCAGGCCGTTGGACTGGGGCGGGCCGTCAGTCTGGCGGTGCCGGTTTCCACCGGGCAAAACGTCGCCTGGTCGCAGTGGGAGGAGTGGGGGGCGTTTCTTGCCGATCAACTTGGCCGGACCGCCAGGCCGCCGCTGTCGAGCGATTACTCCGCCGTCATCGAACGTCGCGGCGACGACTGGCGGATCGAACTGGTCAGTCAGACGGCGGCGGGGCCCGTCAATTGGTCCGCCGTCACCGCGACGGTGCTGTCACCCGCCGCGCCCGGTCAGCCCGCCGTCACGCGGCGTGTGCCGATGGCGCAGATCGCGCCGGGCCGGTATGAACTCACCGTCCCGGCTGTCGATGCCGCCGCCGTCGCCGTCACCAATCCCAGTGGTTGGCTGCTCTGGCGAGGTCTGCTCCCCCAACTGCCCGCCGAGGAGTTCCAGCACCTCGGCGTCAACCAGGCCAACCTTCGCCGCCTGGCCGACCTGACCGGTGGACAGATCGTCTCGGCCGAGAATTTGCCCGCGCACCTGCACGAACGCCACGTTCAGGAACTGACGCCCATCTGGTGGTGGTTCGCGTGCGTCGGTGTTGGGTTGATGCTCATCGAGTGGGCATTGACGCGGGTGTGGCGCTGATTGTTTAATAGGACATCATGGACGCAACCTCCTACATGGCGGATTTGGTTCGGCAGGCCCGTGTGGCGGCGGGGCGATTGGCAGTTTCGACGGGCACGCAGCGCGACGACGCCATCCGCGCCTGCGCCGCCGCGTTACGCGCGAACAAGGCCCGGCTCCAGGACGCCAATCGAAAAGACCTCGACCGCGCTCCTCAGTTCGGTCTCAGCACGGCCATGATCGACCGGTTGCGGTTGACGGACAAGACCCTCGGCGCGATGGCCGACGCTCTGGAGCAGATCGCCGCGCAGACCGATCCGATTGGACAGACGCTGGCCGCGTATAATCGTCCCAACGGGCTGCGGATCGAAAAACGCCGCGTGCCGATCGGCGTGATCGGATTCATTTACGAATCGCGTCCGAACGTCACCACCGACGCGGCCGGGCTGTTCCTCAAAAGCGGAAACGCGTGCATTCTTCGCGGCGGAAAGGAGGCGCTGCATTCGAACCTCGCCGTGGCGGCGTGCATCCGTCAGGCGGTGGCGGACGCGGGACTGCCCGAGGCGGTCGTGACCATGATTGACAACACCGACCGCGACATCGTCACCGCGATGGCCCAGGCCGAGGGCGGGATCGACCTCATCATTCCGCGCGGCGGCGAGGCCCTCATCCGTGCCGTTACCGATGTCGCCACCGTCCCGGTCATCAAGCACTACACCGGAAACTGCCATGTGTACGTCCACAAGGATGCCGACGCGGCGATCGCGCGCGACATCGTGCTCAACGCCAAATGCCAGAGGCCCGGCGTGTGCAACGCGGCCGAGACGCTGCTGGTCCACGCCGCGCACGCGCAAAGCGGCCTGCTCAAGCAATTGCTGGACGGTTTGACCAGGGCGGGCGTTGAACTTCGCGGTGACGAACGGGCGCGGGCAGGACGTGACGACGTGAAACCCGCCGACGAGCGCGACTGGGCGGTCGAGTACCTCGACCTGATTCTCGCCGTGCGCGTGGTGGACGACCTGGAACAGGCCGTCGCGCACATCAACACGTACGGGTCGCGTCACACCGACGCGATCGTGACTCAAAGCCTGTCCGCGGCCGAACGGTTCACGGCGGCCTGCGATTCCGCCAGCGTGATGGTCAACGCCTCGACGCGTTTGGCCGACGGGGGCGTGTACGGTCTGGGCGCGGAGGTCGGGATCAGCACCGACAAACTCCACGCCCGGGGCCCGATGGGGGCCGAGGACCTCACCACGTACAAATGGATCGTCACCGGGCAGGGGCACCTGCGGGAGTAGCGATCAGCCCGTGGTTTTCACATGCTCCGGCGGCGTGGGTTGCTTGACTTTCAGGTTGTACGTGGCGAGGATCGGCTCGACCTCGCGATGGCACGCCTCGGCACGCTCGGCTGGCGTCATGTGCTTCGTCTCTTCATAAATTTGCAGGCGTATGGCGTGAAGTTCCTGCATCACACGGCATTCACTCGACATTTTCGATCACCTCCGTGGGCGAATAGATCCCAATGCGTCTGTATCCTTCCCGTAGATTGACAATCTCGGTCGCAAGCACAGTGCTGCGTTTGACGATGTGTTGGAAATTAAAACTTACAATAAACGCGAGATCATGCACGGACGCCATGGCGATATGAAGGCCGTCGGTGACATAACGTGCCGGGATGATCCCCTCGGCGACATAGAGGTCGGCCAACCGTTCCGCTTCCTCGCTGGGAGGCAGGACGGTGACATTATACTTGGCAACCAACGCGATCATGTCCTCCCGTTTCGGTGACGGCGCGCGCCGTAGTTCGCGAAGAACGTATTCGGACGTATACGGGATGTATCGTCCCTGGCAGATTTCCTCGAACAGCGCCAGCGTATGGCGGTGCTTTTCCAATGCGTCGTCCGCAAAGACGAAATTGAACACCGATGTTTCGATAAAGACGGTGGATGTACGCATATTCATGTCGGAAAACCTCTTCTTTGCATTGTATCGTCACGTTCATCAAAATTCACCAATGGCCTTTGCCCTGTTGCATGCCGCGCGACATCATGCCGCGCCGTCGTTGAGTTAATCGGGCGTTCCTGGTACGATACACGCCACATGCACCTCCTCTGCGGACAATGCGGCGAGACGACGACGGTGGCGGATACCCTGGCGGGTGGCACGCTGCCCTGTCCGCGGTGTCAGCGTCGCCTCGTGCTGCCGCCGGCGACAAGTCCGCCCGAACCGGACGGGTTCGCTGACCTGGTCCGGCAGACGGTGAACAAGAAAGTGCACGTCGAATGCACGGTCTGTCACAAGTCGTTCTCGCTGGGCGGGCGGCTCTGGGGCACGACGGTCAAGTGTCCCACCTGTTCCGCGCCGCTGCGCGTGCCGCACCCGGACGATCATCGCGAGGACGAGTTTGTGCCCCGACGGAACCGCGGGCCGGTGGGCGAACCCCCGCCGTTCGCGGCCCCGCCGCCGGACATGAGTCTGTCCGCGTCGCCCGACGAGGCCGTCTCCGACTTCTCGTTCGCGTCCATCGCGCCCGACGAGTCGGCGCCGATCCCGGCGGGCGTTTCGGTGGACACCGTCGGGTCGCTTTCAGGTTCCATCGCCAAGTTGGCGGGCGAGTTGGCGTCGCTGCCCGAGGCGTCGTCGTTTTCCGAATTGTCGGCTTCGTTTGCCGAACTGTCGGCCCAAAGCGATTTCTCGCAGTTGTCCGATCAGTTGCGGTTCGACGATAATCCCGCCACGGTGCCGGCGCCCGTCCCGCGCCGGCATCCGAAGGCGTCGGTTCCGCGTCCGAGGCAGCCCATGCCAACGGAGCTTTCCCCCGCGCCCGCCGAACCGGTGCCCGCCACCGTCGAGGCGCACGCACAGGCCAATGTGGCGGTTCCGGCCGACGGCGGCGCGGCGGTCGCGGCCGTAGCGACGGTGAAGGCGATGGACCCTGAACCGGTCGCGGTGGCGACGCCTTCGCCGAAAACGCATAAAAAGCGGCCCGCCAAGCCGTCGGGAACTCCCGCGCCCGCCCAGCCGCCGACGAATACCACGGCGCGACGGCGAGGCATGCCTGTGTGGGTGTTTTACGGAATCATCGCCGTGCTGGCGGCAGGGGTGGCGGTGCTTACGCCGCGGCTGTTGAGTTCGTTGTCGTCTCGCGGACCGGAGACGGTGAATGCCCCCGACAACGCGCCCAACGTGGCGACACTCGACGGGGCCAACATCGCCAACACATCGCCGCCAGACACGGGCGGGACGCCCTCGGGATACGAGGGCGAGACGCCCTCGCCACGAGAGACGCCCTCGCCACCTGGGCATCGGTTGACGGTCGAAGCCGTCCGGCGGGATGGATTCCTCGCCAACGGATATCTGGCCGCCCCGCTGGGAAGGGTGTTCCTCAAACTTCGCGTGGATGTCCAGGCCGGTCGGGAGGAGCTAACGCTGTCACCGACCTCCGCGGCCGTGACGGGAACGGGCGGACCGTTCGCGTGTCTGGGTCTGGAACCGCCCGCGGGTCGGCTGCCCGCCAGGCCTGCGGCTACGCCCCAAAACGCGCCCCCCCTCGCGCCGGGCGAAAAGCGGTCCCTGGTGCTTGTGTTTGACGTGCCGAAGGAGTTCGACGGAGGGCGGCTGGACTGGCCCGGAACGGGCAGCGCCGCCGTTCACATTGTCCAACTCATACCCGCCGGAGACTGGGAAGGCCAATGGGGCGAACTCCCGCCCCGCAACCTCCGACCCCTGCCCAGCGACCCCATGCAGGCCAACCTCCAGCGGGCGACCAACCTCAAACTCACCCTCCGCTCCGTCATCGACGAGTACGAGGTCACGCTGTCGCCGCTGAACCTCCAGGCCCGGGCCGTGGCGACCGAACAGGGCGACCTCCGCGTCGAGTTCCGCCGCGACAACCTCGTCCTCCCCGTCACGCTCCGCCTGGTCGACAACGCCAAAATCCTCGTGCTCTACCTGGCCGACGAACCCATGCGACACATCGCGTTCGGCCGCGAATGAGGGAAATGACTCGATGGTCCCCAATCGAAAGGCCGGTCATGGAACGGAAAACCGGAGTGGAACGAAAGACCTCGCAGCGCAGCGCCCTGCTGAAGGCGTTTGAATCGGCCGGTCGACCGTTGCGGCCTCAGGAGGCGCTGGAACTCGCCAAGCCGCTCGCGAGCGGTCTGGGGATCGCGACGGTGTACCGCAACCTGCGGACGCTGGCGGCCCAGGGCGTGCTCAAACCCGTCCGGTTGCCGGGCGAGTCCACCGCCCGATACGAGCTGTGCGGAAAGGCGCATCACCACCATTTCCACTGCCGTCGCTGCCACCAGGTTTTCGAGGTGGACGGCTGTCCGGGGAACATCGAACCGCTCGTGCCAAAGGGGTTCCTGCTCGAAGGACACGAGGTGGTCCTCTACGGCCAATGCCCGTCGTGCCGACAGAAAAAAACGCGGGGACACGGAGACGGCACGTTCGCCCTGTCCCGTTCTCGAACAATCCACGATTAACCGATCACAATTTTTTCGCCGCGAATACCGCGTCAGCTGGGGATCCCCTTAATTCCTGTTCGCCCGTCGTCGGGGTGGATGTTCCGGTTTGTCGCGGATTCCTTGGATGATTTTCTTGTAGGGGGCAGGC